>OBLU010001180.1_pt1 | contig 24416 bp, 28 predicted proteins | sample 1518681 | NCBI WGS metagenome assembly OBLU01 (sample SAMEA3539304, study PRJEB22396) | soil metagenome | biome: tundra; feature: field; material: soil | place: USA | collected 2010-05 | depth 0.15 m
AGCTCGTAGTGAAGTTACTGATACTGCGGGTGTTCGATCTTTTGGCGAATGACAGGGTTCCTGACGGCGACGCCAGGCAACATTACCGACGTGCGGCAGATCGCCAAAGACATCGTCCAATTTTCGAAGGATTATAACATCGAGATGATGGCCTATGACAGCGCCCACAGCACCGAATTGGTCCGAATGCTCGACGAAGAAGGTTACGATATGTCCCGCTGGGTGCAGCACAGTCAGCAAGCCTTAAAAATGAATAGTCCGTGCCAGGAACTACTGCGTCGAGTCCTGCGGCATGAGTTAGAGCACGACTCCAACCCTGTCGAGCGGTGGCAAATTTCAAACCTGGTATGGGCCGTCAATCCTGGCAACGGCTTTGTTCGTCCAGATAAGCGGAGGAACCGGGAAAAGGTTGACTTTTGCAGCGCCCTCATCATGGCTATTAGCGTCGCCGCTGATGCGCCGCCCCCGCCTCCAGCCTTCTGGACCGTCTCAAGCTCGGAATAATCCGACTTCCGGCCCTATAAGTAGCGGCCCTACGGTCGCTCGCGTTGCTATGTCGCGTGGAGTCCGCAGACCCCTAAAAGGACAGCATGAAATTTAGCTTCTCACTATTCGAGCCCAAACCGCTCACCACGCTCGGCCTATCCTCCGATTTTCGCTTGTCCGCTGGTGATTCCACGCTCGCGGCGCCCTCTGCTGATTTGGTCCAAAGTTTGATGGGTTTTCCTTCGGCTTCTGGCAAAATCGTCACCAGGGCCACGGCGCTCAGGGTCAGTTCTTTTTTATCCTGCGTGAAAATGATTGCCGGCGACATTGCCAAGTACCCGCTGATTTTGCGTTCCACGACTACAACGGGCGACCGAATCCGAACCAAGCCCGCCCTGGACGAGCCTTTGTACGCGATCCTGAAAGACTGCCCGAATGAGTGGCAAACTTCCTATCAGGCCAGGTTCTTTTTGATTTCTCAGCTGTTGATGTCGGGAAATTGCTTCGCGCAGATCATACGCGACCGCGCGGGCCGTCTGTTAGAGCTTGTTCCGCTCGATGCCTGGCGCATGGTACAAAAATGGGATCTGACGGGCAAGAAACCCGCGCCCTATTGGAATTTCACTGACGGCGAAAGCAACCTGCGCCGATTCGACCAGGGCGACCTGTTTCACGTCACCAATTGCAATTTTGAGGGCAATGGCGTTGAAGGTAGCTCGACAATTTTACTCGCCAAGGAAGCGTTATCGACGCTGATGGCCGCGGAGGAAGCAAGTGGCCGCACGATGGCCAACGGGCTCGGCATGCAGGGGTTCTTATCTTTCCCGCTGGAGAGCAAAATCACGGAACCGCAAGCGCAAAATGTTATTGATCGTTTGAAAAAGGACTTTTCAGGAAGCCAGAACAGCGGGAAATTCACCGCGCTGCCTGGCAACCCCGCTTGGGTTCCGATGTCCTACAACGCCAAAGATGCGCAGCTGTTAGAAAGCCGCGGATTCAATCAGAAATCAATTGCTTCGATGATGGGCGGCGCCTGCCTGGTCAGTAAGCTCGGTTTTGATGAGAAGGCATCGACTTATAGCTCGACCAGCGCGTTTTTGGAAGACTACCACAATACGGCCCTTCTGCCTCACTGCACGGCATTTGAGCAAAGCATCAAGCGTGATCTAATCGACCGCGCCGACTGGAATAGGTTATCCGCAAAGCATGATACCAGCGTGATTTTGGGAGGCTCGCTCAAGGAACGCGCCGAGACGTACAAAATACAGCTGGAGTCAGGGCAAATTAACGGGAACGAAGCGCGCGTCCTTGAGGATAGGGACACGGTCGATGGTCTGGATTTCTTCCAGTTACCCGCGAACAGTGCCGTGTTCGACCCTGAGACAAAGGAAATTTATATTCCAGGCCAAGATTTACCAGGGGAAGAACCCACAGAAGACCCCGCGGCGGCGCCTGGCGCCCCAAAGCCGGGCACTAAGCCCGTGGATGCCCCCAAGCCTGCCCCATCTAAGGCAAAGGGCGCCAACGCTCGCCTAGATGTGTTTGTATCGTCAGCTGTGGACAGGACCGTGCGCAAGGAAGCTAAGGCGCCGATAGATGCCAAGTTTGTGGCTGAAGTTTTGAATGTAACCCCCGCGCAAGCGGAGGGCTACTGCGCGATGCGTAAGGATCTGACTAATGAAGAGGCGCGGGCCGCGCTGATCGCAATGGCCACGGGGGAAACAAATGAATAAAGTAAAGTTTTTCAACTCAGCTGTTGCCGACAACGTTCTTACCATGACGATTTACGACACCATCGGCGCCGATTTCTTCAGTGAGGGAATCACGGCGAAGACTGTTTCGGAAGCGATCACCAACGCCGGCAAGTTCTCTTCGATCACGCTTCGGATAAATTCTCCAGGCGGTTCGGCGTTCGATGGCACAAGTATTTTTAACGTCCTGCGCGCCAGCGGAAAAACTATCGACGTTATCGTCGATGGGATGGCCGCCTCAGCTGCTTCGATCATTTGTATGTCAGGAGACACGATCACGATGGCTCAGGGCTCGGTAATGATGATTCACGAAGCCGCGGGCTTCTGCTGTGGCAACGCCGCGGCTATGGCGAAGATGTCCGACACGCTTGGCATCGTCAGCGGCAGTATCGCCGACATTTACGCCTCACGCACGGGCACGCCGAAGAAAGAAATTTTGGAAATGATGGCCGTCGAAACCTGGATGGACCCCAAGCAAGCACTGAAGGCAAATTTTTGCACGGCAGTAAGCAAGGAAAAGGCGATTGCCAATTCCTTCGATCTGACGGCCTTCAAGAACGCGCCCGCGGGTGTGATCTTCACGGAAGCCACGCCGATTCTGGCGGAAGTCACCGAGCCGGTGGCCGCGGTTGTCGTTGAAGACGTACTAATCCCGATTTTGAAAAAGAAGATCGAGTTACTGAAGAGGAGTTAACTTTGTACGAGAAAATTCTAGTTGCGCGCGAAACCCCCGTTGTGGATGTCCCCACGCAGTGCAAATTCTCGCACATTGATTTGCCTGCGCAGTACACCACCGACTCGCCGCCCGATGTTACCCTGGATTGGTCGCAGCTAGAACTGTTTATTGAAGCCGCGTCTGACCAGGTTGAGACTTACGCGGCGCAGGCCATGATAACGGAGCAAGTCGAACTGACTTTCGACTTCTGGCCAGGCACCCAAGACCCCCGGAACATGCTGGGAATGTACCAGCTGGGTTACGCCTACAACACGGCCCCCTGGTGGTTCTATGGCTTCCCGTCTGTGGACAGCATCGAATTAGTGCGGCGCCCTGTGCTTTCGGGTGGTGGCAGCCCACCGTTAGATCCGGTTATCACTTATAACGACCCAAACGGCGTCAAACAGACGTGGGATTCAAGTAACTACACGGTTGCTTGTGACAAAATTTGCTTGAACCCTGGTGCTACTTGGCCACTTACCGACCGGAAACAGGACTGCATTCAAATTACGTATTGGGCAGGCTTCGGCGACGATCCGCCCGACGTTCCCGCGCGGTTGAAGCTCGCGACGATGTACCTGGCGGGTTGGTTCTTTGAAAATCGCGTGCATGCCGGCGTCGAGCAGACCAAGGAAGTTATCGACACGCTGTCGAGCCTTCTGAGTAGCTATAGGTCGCTGCGGGTGCCCCGATGATACAAGCAGTAATGCCAGGTTGGCAGACCTTCTGCTTGCACTTGATGCCCACCATTGCGGCTATCGCAGCGGGTTGGATCGGCTTGCGCGCTAAGAAGGCTGTTACGGAAATTCATGTGCAAATAAATTCTAGGATGTCCGCTTGGATGGAAGCCGCAACAGAAGCCGCGCACGCCGCTGGCGTCAATTCTGTGCTGGCCGAAGGTGTGGCCGCGGCGCTGGTCACCACGGCTCAAGCTAAGGCTGACGAACTACTCGCCACAGCCAAGGCGGTCAGGGAAGCGCGATCTGACGACCTTCTCAACACGGCCAAGGACGAAGCCGTCAAACTGATTGCGACGGCGGTAGAGGCGGCAAAATGAGCTTTGGTTACTCACTCTCGCGGCCATCGGCCACCAATCTGCGTTACACGGTTGACTTACTCGCGTTGAATGAAAACGACGATGATTCCTATGGCGATCCGCCGTATGAAACCGTCGCCGCGGGAGTCTATGCCGACGTGCAGGACTTGCGCGGGTTCGAACTGATTCGTGCGTCTAAGATCGCCGCAAAAGCCACGCATTACGTGACGATCCGTTATCGCGATGGTCTTCAGGCGGGCATGCGGCTGCTGTTCGAAGGTACCCGCACGTTTTACATTTGGGCCGTGCTCGACGAGTTTACGCCGCGGCGTGTGTGGCTCGCTCTCTACTGCGAAGAATTGCAGGCGCAATAATGTTGAAAAAGGGACTTCAAGCACTGCTAAAGAACGATGCCACCATAGCCGCGGCTGTAGGTCCGCGGGTCAGGATTGGGCGCATTCCTGAAGGCACCAGTTACCCCGTTATAGTTCTGCACGTCATTTCACCGGAGTATTTCATCAGCTTGCAAGGCGTCAACGCTACGCAGGCCAAGATCGTGCAAATCAATTGCTGGGCTAAGACGCCGAAGGGCGCCGACGAGCTTGCGCAGGCCGTGCATAACTTGCTCGATGGGTTCCGCGGCACGCTGTCCGAAGGATCTGGCGTCATGGCCTGCATCCCTTCGGGCGAAGTCGATAGCGAAGACGAGCAACTAAAACTTAGTTGCGTCGCCGTGGATTTCAAAATGTATTTCACGCCTGGAGAGTTGTTAGACGTATCGCCGCCGTAAAAAATCAGCTTTTCAACCCTAAGTAGGGAAAGGACCACCATTATGAGTACAACCGGAATCTGTGCGAACACCGCGGTAAGCAGCGCGTCGGCCAACAAACTTCCCGCCAACGGTGAGCGCATTGACTTTGTAATCGTAAACACCGATGTCGTTGTGGTTTACCTTGGCCTTGGTCAGACGCCAACAGCGACCGCGTATCATGTGGCCCTGTCTCCCTGCACTGTTGCCCATGACGGCAAGGGCGGCACGTTTTCCTCTGACAGCTGGAAGGGCGATGTCTATGCGATTGTGGCAAGCACGGGCGGCCACGTTTCCATCACGGAGATAGTGTAATGAGCACTAAGTCAGTTATCACAACCGGGGGCAGCGGCGGCGCAGCGGGAACCAACGGCACCAACGGGACACAAGGAATCCAGGGCATTCAAGGGATTCAGGGAGTCACGGGAGCCACAGGGGCCGCAGGCGGCAGCGGTGGCGCCCACACGGCGAAGCGTTACGCTCGCGCGGGCATGTCGTCCCGCAACGGAAGCACAGACAACACCGGCGACACAATGGTTACGCTGGGTGGGGTTTACAACGGTGGTAAAGACCCGACAACGACCCACGGACCCGCCAACGAAATGCACAACGACGGTTCCGCCGATTGGGTAGGCGGATACAACGGTGCTTTGATGTACTGCATCGGAACCAACCTTCAGTTTTGGTATAACGGCTATGTAACCAGCCTTTCCGATTGTAGGTTCTTTGCCGGCTTGTCCAATACCGTGGGGCAGACCTGGCCCGCGTCGGATTCTCCCAGCGGTAAGTTCGCGATGTTCCGTTTTAGCAGCATTGCGAGTGATACTAATTTCCAGTGCATCACGTCGGACGGCTCGACTCTTACCGTGGTAGATTCTGGAGTTGCCCCCGTCGCCAACACCGGCAACGTTTTTGCAATCGAGTTTGTGGACAGCACCCCCGCGGTGAATTTCTACATCGACGGCGCTTTAGTTGCCACCATCACCACGCATCTGCCTGGCAACGGCGTCCTTGTAGCCTACCAGGCGGGCGTCAGTTCGCATGTGGCTAACACGTCCCTTTGTGGGTTCAGCTTGGTGCAAGTCTGGTCTGATAGGTAAAAACGGCGTTTTGGCAGGTAGCCAAGGGCCACCGAATCAAAGATCGGCCCTCTACGGGGCTGCAATCGACCTATAAATCCGACTTTCCGTCCTTTAGTTAGAACCACCATTTTTCCCATGGGAGAGTGAGTAACTATGCCTTATACCGATTCCGCAGCCCGCGTTGGAATGGGCACCCTGGTGCAGCTTGGCCAGAACGATGCAACCGCATCCCCCGTTTCCCCCGAGTCTTTCAAAAACATTGGAGAAGTAACCGACGTTGCTAAGTCCGGCGCGAAAGCTGGAACGCATGACAGCACCAACATGCAGAGCATCGACGGGTATAAAGAATTTGTTGCTGGCCTGCGCGAAGCGGGCACCGTCAAGGTAACGGGCAATTGGGTTGACCCCGAAGGCACGTTTGCCACCGACTTTACGTCGCAGGAAGACGTAGAGGCGCTGTTTGACTCCGGCGAGAAGCGCAACTATAGGATCGTTGTCCCGCCTATGCCTGGTGAAGAGGATTCGCCCGGTTTCTTCAGCTTCAGCGCCATTGTGGAATCAATGGGCGATAGCAATTTCAAACCCGATGGTCTGATTACTTATTCCTTCAGCCTGAAGATTTCGGGCAAGTACACTTACAACGACGCGCCATAATCGTCGTCCTATTGATGAGGGCCGTGACCGTCTCGACTTCGTCGTCTAAGACAGCGGCCCTCTCTGCAAAATAACTTCCCCCGTGTTGCCTCCCGCCTTGGTATTAGCTCAACGGAGAACCCATTATGACAGCAGCACAAACACCAGTCGCACTAAAACGAGCCCCCGCGGTTGAGGTTCAATTGCCCGCGGAAAAAGGCTTCGCGCCTTACCTTTTGGCGTTCGACTTCAAGGCCATTTGCGCGGTCAAGAGCGTAACGGGCAAAAGTCTTCTGAACAGCACCGTTTGGGAAACTATGGAAGACGACCCCGAGCTTGTAAGTTGCATCCTGTGGGCTGGTTTGCAGCTATATCAGCCTGCCCTGCCCCTGGATGACGTGCAACACATGCTGTTACCGAGTCAGCTTGGCCAGGTACTTCCAAAAATTCGGGAAGCCTGGACCGCGGTACAGCCGAAGGCCGAGCCGGACCCCAAGCCGGAACTGGTGAGGGAGCCGGTACCAGTTCCGTAATCGACAACCTTGAGGACTACTTTTGGAGTCTTGCGCGGGTCGATTTGGGCTTATCAGATGCGGAGTTTTTGGGCGAAACGCCTTACTCCCTGACGCTGATGATTCGACGGCTTGAGATGCAAGAATTTAAGAATGCCCGCGGGCATGCATTGACCGCCAGTATTTTGGCAAACGTTAACAGGGACACGAAGAAACGGCCCGAACCGTTTGGCGAGCTGGATTTTATCCCGCGACATTTGATTCCGCAAAATCTGCGGAAGTCACGGAAGCTGAGTTATAGCGAGTTACCACCCGAAAAACAGCGGGCGGCGTTAGCAGCTTTCTTTGGTCACTCGGTGCGCAAGGGCAGGATCGTACCGAGAAAGCCAAAAAGGAAAAAACAAAAATGAGCACGTCACAGTCGGCACAAATCAAAGCGATAGTTGACGAGCTTACCCGACTGCAACAGCAGTACGAGATAGAGCAAGCGACGCTGCGCGCCAAGCTGTTCGACCTATTCGGCGACGGGCCGGCGACGCCGCAACGCGAGATAGTAAAGCAACTGGTGGATATGTTTTTGTTCCCTAATTTATGAGCGACGATTTTCAAATTGAGACGTTGGGTCTGAAGGAATTGGGCGAAACCCTGGACAAAATGCCCCTTCGTTTTCAGCAGAAGATACAGCGCGCGGCCCTCAAGGCTTCGGGCGATGTAGTCGCCGCCACCATGCGGGCGAATTGCCCTGTGGCCCCGAAGGCTGCACACCCTGATTCGGAACCTGGTGAAATGCGCGATGCAATCGGCGTCAAGGTATACGTTGCCCGCGATCTGAGCGACAGCGCGGCCACCATCTCGCCGCAGTACAGCGGCATGCGGGACAAGCAAGGCCACACGTCCCGTGATCCTGGCGTGTACTGCCGTTTCGTCGAGTACGGAACCGCCAGGGCGAACCCTGAGCCTTTTGTCAGACCAACCTTTGTGGCGACGGCGGCAGACGCCGAAGCGGCTTACGCCTATGTTGTCGAGACGTTGCTAACTGAGTTAGTCGAGCACGGGTATGGGGGCAGCGAATGAGTGTAACCGCGGGAGAGGTTGTAATCCGCGTCAGGGCAAACCTGACCGAGTTTAAAAGCGGGATGACCGAAGCCACCGGCGTTGCCGGCAAGGCGACCAAGGACATGGCCGAAAGCATGGATTACTCCATGCGTGAAGCGCGCGGTTCAATGATGCTGCTTGAGCACGAAATGGGAATCAAGCTCCCGAGAGAAATAAATACCCTTCTGGCAAGCGTGCCAGGAATCGGACTTGCCTTTGAAGCCCTGTTGCCTATCATGGCCGCCGTCTTCGCGGCGAAGATGATTTACGACATGGTCGAAGCTCACAAAAAGGCTATCACCGACCTTGCCGAAGCGTGGCAGAAGTTTGGGAACGATTCGGCGAACAGTCTAAGAACTACCGCGGACAAAATTCTCGGAGTTCAGATTCAAATTGATGAGCTGACGCATAACCACATGAAGGCGTTGCGCGAAGAAATCCAGCTTATAGACGACCAGACCCTTGAGAAGATCGGGCAGGAATTTAACAAGCTGGCGGCTGATGCTGATGCGACCTTTGACAAAATGAAGGTTGGTTTTACTGATGCCTTCCTGTTTGGATCGGATAACGCCGGCGTCAAGGCGGTAAAGAAAGACTTTGACGACATCCAGCAAAAGATAAACGAGATGCGCGCCGCGGGCGACAACGCCGGGATCGGGAAGACCCTTCAGGAAGCCCACGACAGCCTCCGCGAGAGCATCGAGAGCGAGCCCAACCTAAGCGCGCAGGTACTTGAGGCGAAGCAGAAGGAATTGGCCGTCATCACGTCGCAGCTGGCGACTTACAAAGAAATTAACACCCTTGGTTCCAAAGAAAAGGAACTGCACGGAGACAAAGAAGGGGTCCGCGCCACAGAGGAAGCCAAGAAAGCCGAAGAGGGCTTGGCCAAGGCCGTCAACGCGCTCAACGAAGACTATCGAAAGTTGAATGCCGAGCTTAACGCCGACCGTTTCAAATCTGTGATCGCAGCTGACAAAGAACTGACCGCGGACCTTGACAAGACTGGCGCCGCGGCACTGGCACAAGCCACGAAAATGGGCGCGGCTGCAAAGCAGATTCGCGAAGTCGAAGTTGAGCAGGCTAAGGGCGCGGTTGCTCTCGCCCGCGAACAGGCGCAGGGAGTTGAGGAAGCTGCACGGGCCACGCTGGCGATGCGCAAAACTACAATCGCCGAAGCGGAAGAGGCTGAGTTAGCCGCTGCCGCGCGGGGTTATCAGACCGAGTTAGACGGGCTCAACAGGGAACAGGCGTTGCTTGACCCATCCAAGGACGCGGTCAAGATTGAGGCAATCAACGACAAAAAGAACCTACTAGAACAAAAGTTTTGGAACGATCAAGGCAAGATTGTCAGCAAGGCTGAGGCAGACAAGGCCAAGCTGATCCAAGATGCTGAGGCAAGAATCGGCGATGCTATCGCCAAGACGGCAGCCCACAGCATAGTTGAAGGTAAAAACATGGGCGACGCCTTCAAGCAACTCGGCAAGCAGATGGCAGAGGAGTCCTTAACCAGTCTGCTGATGCTGGAGACTACCGAAGGCCGGAAGAAACTAATCAAAGCGAAGTCCGCGGCGTCAGGCGCCTACACGGGTGTAATGGATATGGACCTTCCGCCTTTCATCGGCTTCCCGCTCGCGATTGGATCGGCTGCGGCGGCCTTTGCCGGCGTCATGGCCTTCGAAGAGGGCGGCAAGATTCCAGGGTACGGCGCTGTTCCGATGGTAGGTCACGGAGGCGAAACGGTGGTCACGAAGGCGCTAACCGACCGTGTTGAGCAACAGGAAGGCAAAGGCGGCGGCGGGCACACTTACCACATCGACGCACGCGGCGCAGATGCCGGAGTTGAAAAACGGATTCACGCAGCGATGCGGACCTATGAAGATCGAGCAGTGGCCCGCAGCGTCAGCATCAGCAGTGACCGCGCGTCTAGGAGTCGTTAAATGTCAATCACATTTCCCATCGCGATGCCGAGCGCACCAGGCTTTCAAAAGTTTAACCTGGTCGCTGAGAACATCGTCGGCGTGAGTAAGTCGCCGTTTACGCTTCAGGCTCAAACCTACCAGTGGCCCGGCGAATGCTGGACCCTTGATGCTACCCTGCCCCCCATGCATATCGACCAGGCACAGGCTTGGGTCACGTTCCTTGTGTCCCTGCGCGGCAGGCTGGGAACGTTCTATGTAGGCGACGAAGCCAACGCCAGCCCCGCGGGTGTTGCCACCGGAACCCCCTTGGTCAACGGCGCGCAGTCTGCCATGAGTTCGACCCTGGCAACTAAGGGCTGGACCACCAACACCACCGGCATTTTGAAAGCGGGCGATTACATCCAGCTGGGCACGGGCGCGTCGCAACGACTCTACAAGGTTTTAGCAGACGCCAACAGCGACAGCAGCGGACACGCCGCGCTCGACATCTTCCCGCGGTTGCGTGAGGGAGTCTCCGACAGCCAAGCAATTACGATTGCCGCATGCAAGGGAACGTTCCGACTTATCGCGAATAACCGGCAATGGAGCGTTGACGAAGCCAGGATGTACGGCATTGATTTGAAGTGTGAGGAAGCCATCTAAATGAGCATCATCGACACGCTGCACATTCATGTTAGCTATCTGGTCGCCGGGCTTGTCCTGGCGGTCGGTTCCTACGTGGGCGTGCATTCCTTCTTACAAGAGCATGACGCGCGGTTACTCGCGCAGCAACAGCAGAAGATTTCGGAAGCTGTCGTCAAGGGACTTCAGCAACAGATCGCCGACCGGGACGCCGCGGCGGCCAAGCAACAGCAAGTTATCGTGAAAGTAATCCATGACACAACAACCCCGCAACAGGCTGCACAGGTTTTACCTCAGATCGTTACCGCTCCTCTGCCTGTTCCTGTTGTGGTGCAGGCGGCTGGGTCTTGGCTAATCCCCGAGCCTGACGTGCTCCCTATCTTCCAACAGCTTGCCGATCAGAAGATTTGCCGCAGCGAGCTTACTACGGTGCAGGGCGATCTGACCGACACCAAGGCCATCGTTGTCCAGAAGGATGCCGAGATTACGACGCTGAAGAAACCAAAAGGATTCTGGCGGCGCGTTGGAGGCACAATGAAGTCGGTCGGAATCGGAATCGGTGTGGGCTTGACGCTGGCAAGGGTACTCTAATGCGCTCACTTACTACAGACGTGCAAAATGCGCTTACCGCGGGAACGGTGGCGCCCGTGTACCTGGTGGCCGTCACGTTTTGCAGTTCGCCGCCAGATCTTAAACGCTGCTGGACCGGCACCGGAACCGTGACTTGGGGCGGCAATGATTACGAAGGCCAGGGCGATCTGATGGGCGTCTCAGCCATCACGCAAACCGGCGATCTGGCGGCTGAAGGTATTACGCTTTCGTTCTCCGGCATCGACTCCGGCAACGTCAGCAGCGCGATGAGTGACGTGGCGACCTATAGTCGGGTAGATGTCTGGTACGGCATGCTGAACCTTTCCACGGGCGCGATTATCGCCGACCCTGTTCATTGTTTCTCGGGTTGTCTCGACGTGCCGACGCTTCAGGATGACGGCGAGAGCGCAACAATTTCTTTTACCGCTGAGAACGATCTAATTAAGCTGTCCCTGGCGAGTGATCGGCGTTACACCAATGACGACCAGCAAATCACTTACCCGACTGATAACGGCTTTCAATTCGTGCCGTGGGTTCAGCTGTGGAACGGCGCATGGGGCGGCGCAAGCGGTCACACTATTTCGGGCGGGTTCTTTTAACTTATGTCAAATACTCCTCAAACCGGAACACCATCACAGACAGCCCTGGCCACCACGCTGGTTTCGTCTTCGGCGATCACGGGCGCAGCTTTTGCCCTTGGCCAGAAGCCACAGCTGGGCGCCGTCGTTGACGCTGGAAAAACGCTATCCAGCAAAAATCCCATCGCGTCTCAGCGCATCGTTTACGGCACCCGCGGGCAGCTTGGCGGCGTTCTCACTTACGCCACGACCAGCCCCACGACATCGACGCAGCACGACCTTGGCATTCCCATTAGCGATAACGGGAACATTCAGATGGTTTTTACAATGGCCGGGCACGAAATTGACGGCTTCCTTGGCGCCACCGTCACCGACGTGCATGGCACGATGGCCGCGGTTCCGCTGGTGATTTACCTTGACGGCTACCAGGTACCGCTGACCGTCAACGGCGCGCCTGCCTTCGGCGGCGACTTCACGTCTTACGTGGATTACGGCTTTCTCGGAATGGATCTTGCTTACGCGCCCGTCGATGGGGGCTACTACGTGCCCACAGACTTTGTTCCGCCCAACATCAACGGCAAGTATGACAAGGCACATGATTATCGGTGGAGAATCCGAGCCGAAATTGACAACGGCGACCCGAGCAACACCAGCCAACCCTTTCCCTTGCTGGCTTCCGATACCAGCTCTGACAACCCTGGCCCGTGGGATTCAACCTGCCTTCAGCGCGGTTGTGCCAAGGCACACGTCCAATTAGTGTGGGATAAGGACAGGTTCAACAACGGCTTGCCGGCGATCACATTCGACATCGCAGGAAAGAAGGTTTACGACCCGCGGCTAAGTCCGCCCGGCTACGCCTTCAGCTCAAACGTTGCGCTCTGCCTCAACGACTACTTGACGGATACAAAATTCGGCTTGGCGGTTGACTCCAGCCTTATCGACCAGACTTTGTTTGTAGCCGCGGCGAACGCCTGCGATTACGCGATGGCATTGCGTGAGGGCGGAACGCAACCGCGGTACGCTTGCAACGGTGTAGTTGAAGCCAGCATGAAGCGCGGCGACGTGCTGCAAAAGCTGCTCGACGCGATGGGCGGAACACTCGTCCCACCAGGCAACATTTGGAAGATGTACGCAGGCGGTTACAGTGATTCGGTTCTCAGCATCACCGACAGCGACTTACGCGGCCCCATCAAGCTCGACTCTGCCGTGTCCCGCAAGGACTTGGTCAACGGCGCCAAAGGCACCTTCTGCTCGCCGGACAACAATTGGCAAGCCGCGGATTACCCGCCATACGTTAACGCCACTTATGTGGTGGATGACGGCGGCACCGTCACCAGCGTGGATGGTCATAACGTTTATTCGGGTACCAGCTTCACGGACTTTTCGCTCGACTTCGTTTCCGACTCGGTCCAGGCTCAGCGCCTTGCCAAAATCAAGGTCGAGAAGATCCGGCACAAGCAACCGCTGATCCTGCAATGCAAGCTGATGGCTTTCGCGGTTGAAGTCAACGACGTTATCTCGTTTACCCACGCTCGTTTCGGATTGAGCGCGGCCACTTACGTGGTGACTAACACGGCCCTGGTGGTGGATGCCAAGGGAGACGCGCCCGTTATCGGCTGCGATTTGGTTTGTGTTCCGGCTTCGGCAGATGATTATGCATGGGACGCAGACACGGACGAAGGCACCGTGACCATTTGCACGGCCCCCTTACTCCCTGATAACACAAACGTGGGTGCCCCTGGCGGCTTCGGTTCGCCGCCTGCGCTCGGCTTAGAAAGCGATGATACAACGACAATTACCCGCGCTGACGGCGTTGCCCACAGTCAAATTGAAGTAACTTGGACCCCACCCACCGATCATTTGGTTCTAAGTGGCGGGTACATCGAGATTTTCATTAAAGCAGTCGGCGATCCGACTTACCAGCTGGCGGGCACGGCAGCCGGCGATGCTGACCAGTTCTTCATTGCCAACAACATCACAGACGGCATCGACTATGATGTAATGATTCAATCGCTTAACGCTGCCGGCGCTCACTCGGAAGGCTTGTCCGGTTCGATCATTTGCAGCGGCACGGCGTCATCTATCTCAGGCGGCGGCCTACCGCCCGGCCCCGTGGGCATCGCCAACAACGACTTCGAAGCAGGCTCGACCATCCCACCCGCAAGCTGGGTTGCGTTTGACTCGCCGACCCTGACTTACGAGACAAGCTCCCAGCAGCAAGGGTTGCGTTCGCTGAAAGTCTCGACCAGTACCATCCACGCTGGCGTTTACTCCGAAGCTAAAGTTGCGGTTGTCCCTGGCGATATGTTCACCGGCGAAACCTACAAGGTCGGCGGATTCCTGAAGGGCGATGGAACGGGTCACGGTACGATCAGCTTCAGGTTCTTTGATTCGACCGACACCGAAGTCGGCACGCCTGTCATAGCTGACGGCGGCAGCCCGACCCCCGCGGACTGGACTTTCTATTCCGCGGTTGGTCCTGTGCCCTCTACGGCGGTTTATGGCCGCGTATACCTTCAGAACGCATCCAGCAGCGGCGCGGTAGTCCTTGAGTTCGACTGCATCGTCCTGTTCCGCGTGGCCAGCATGGAGGATGAGGTTGTCAACGGCCCAACCCGCGGCGCGATCACCGCGGCTAACTCAAGCTATCGCCCCCTGACGAACCCACTTACCGCGGTTGACGACGGTTACTCGGGAAGTCCGGCAACCGACACAACGGAAATCGACATTGCGGCTTTTACAATGCGCAGTGCCATCGGCCCGACCGACATCTCAATCAGCTCGGGGGCTATCACGGGCCTGCTTCCGAACACGACCTATCACGTTTATTACGACGATCCTTCTTACACGGGAGGCGCGGTCACGTACTACGCCAACACCACGCAAGCAATTGCGCTCGATGCCACCGGAAGGTTTTATGTTGGTTCGATCCGCACGCCGGAAGCAGGCGGCCTGCCCACGATTGGAAACAACGACGGCGGAACTGGTGCGCAAAGCGGTAAGCTCTACCAGCTTTCGCCAACCTTGCGCGCCGATTACGATGTCAACGGCAATCAAACCTGGTACCCAGCAAATCACGAAGAGACTGATGGCAGCACCACCAGTGCCTTCGATCTTATAACCGAAGACACGATTTGGCTGGGCGGCGTCCCAACCGGCTCGGTGTGGGAAAAATGGACATCGCTTAAACTGAAGATCTGTTCCGAAGTCGATTCCGTCACCGCGGCGGGCGCGGCGTTCTTGGATTACTCGCTTGATGACGGGCAGAACTGGACCAACATTTACAACGTGATCTTCGGTTCGGATGATGTCGAAGCCGCAACCGCAGGCGCCAACGACGGCGGCGGCGGCACGGCTTGGACAAATCCCGGCAACTTGGCCGACCCCAACAGTTACGCCACCATCACCGGCGCGGCCCACGGGACGACATCGCAGAACGACCAGGCCACCGGCTTTGGCTTCGCTCTGCCTTCGGGCGCCACCATCGACGGCATCACGGTTTCATTCGATGAGATAGACGGCGGCAGCGCGGAACCCGCGGAGCAAGCTCAATTCATCGTGCAATTGTTGAAGGCGGGCACCCCTGTGGGCACGCCTAAGCCCATCAACGGTAAGGGCACGGCCACGCTACAAGCTGGAAACAACGTAGATTTGTGGGGAACCACCTGGTCGCAGTCGGACATCAACGACGCCAATTTTGGCTTTGAAATCGCAGCGGTTGCGCCTGTCTCGCTCGGGTCATGGGCGACGGGTACCTATTACAGCCCCATGGGGCTGGTGATTGACAGCAACGGAAATTACCAGATCGTTGTTACGCCAGGGACTTCAAACGGCTCGGCGCCTTCGTGGGCGACCACGCCGCTGGGTAGCACCACCGCGGAAGGCGGCGCCAGCTTACTGGTTTGGGCGCTTTACCAGATCGCTGGGCTAACTTACTCAGGCGCGCAAACGTGGGCAACAGGTAACGCAGGCTATGCCCCGAATGCGTCGCTGCCCAACGGCGTGCAGAATACTCCGCATTTCATCACCGCAACCGCGGGCGGCACCAGCTGCGTGTTCGAACTAACCGCGGGCCGCATGCCGCGGCTGGGTGGCATGCAGGTTTACGCCTGGCCCGCTCCGGTTCAGGGCGCTGTCAACCTGCAATATCCGCTGGGCAATCCCCCATCGGCGCCGAAGGTTTTCGACGGCGCTTCGGCCATCGAATCCTTGCACTGGTATAACTCGTACCCTTACGACGTTACGCAGGAATTCAAGTGGTTTGCCGTCAACGGTAACGGCACGGTCGGCAGCGGCACGACCATGGGCGAAGATAGCAGCTCCCACCTTGGCGCCTGGCAATGCACGGCTGTGGGTCAGATGCAGTTCCCGGCCCCTGGTAACTACGTTTTCAAGCTGTGGCATGACGACGGAATGCTGCTGGCCTTCGATCCTGACATGGCCAGCAAGGTCAGCGGTACTTACTGGAACGTCAACGCAAGCCAGCGCAGCGCGGTACTCGGTTACGCCTGGATGGCAGGACAAAACGCCTCAACAACCTACGGCGGCGGCGGCGAGACGGCCTATAACGGGAATCCGAGTTACCTCACGATCACGGTTAAAACCCCCGCGGGTTATGACGGCGTGTCGGCCATCGTGGTCGGCTTCGAATTGGCTTATATGAATTGGGAGCATTCGGGGCGCATGATCGTGACGTGTCAAGACTCGACCGGCACTTATCAAGAAATCGTACCAACCGCAACGACGCTGAAGACCGCGGCGAGCGCACCAACCTGGCCCGCCTGGTCGAGCAGCTTTGCGCCGGCGTGGCCTTCCGTCACAGACGCGGGCGGCAACTTCGTTTGGGTTAACCGCGGCCCGGCAACTGACTTTGCTTGGGTAGCTTCCACCATCTTTACCGCGGCGGGTAGCGTCATCACGGGCACCAATGGTTACAAGGAAACAGCATATCGCGCGGGGGTTGACGGGGGCACCGAGCCGGTATGGCTGGCGTCAGCCGGCGCCCTACTGCTCGATGGGTCAACGCTGATCTGGAGGAACCTTGGCGGTTACACGCCTTCAACGTCGTTTGACTTCAGCATCAGGAACGCCACCATCGACGTGGCTTACCTGCCTTCGGGAGCAAGCAACACCCGCGCAAAGGCGACCGACTCGGTTACGCTGGGTTTGACTCAGCCCCTTGGCAACCTTCAGGTTAGATACGGCCTGACTTTGGGCGGCGAGATTAAAGTTTATGAAGTTTGGGTTGAGGCTCAGGCAGGGTAAGAGGGAAGGGAACTAAATGCACACCACGGAAATCATCAGGCAGAAGCAAGAGAGCGACGAAGCAATCAGCGTCACGATCCGGTGTTGCGGGAATCCGCTGACCGACTCGACGCTGACAATCTACGGGGTTCACGAACAGGGCGGCGATCAGCTGGCAGAACACATCGAGAAGCATCACGACAGGGTAGCGGCGAAGTGCTCGGGTATGGGCGCGGGCCGGCTGCTCCTCTCGTCCGGTTCGATCAAACAGACGAAGCAGCACGGGGGATAAATGGCGGCACCAGTTAAGAACATGCGGACGATCTTTCCCACCACGGTGGATGTAACCACCATTGTGGGCGGCGGCGGCGTGACCGTCTCCGCTGATAACGACGCGGTTTCTACTTGCTCGTTTACGGGCGCCAGCTTGACGGGTTACACGACTGGCGGCATCCTATCACTCGCGAACCAAAGCACAAGCGGGTTCAGCCCCGCGGATAAGATCGGCGTCTTTCAAATGGGCGACAACGCGGGCGCCACCAGCGGCGATGCTTACACCGACACCGGGCTTGCTTCGTGGAATAACCGGACCATTGATTTTGACATAGCCTGTCTTCCGAGCAGCGGGATTTTCACCATCCCCATCATTCATCTAATCTTCGGCGCCGACGTGACCGGCTCGGGAGTAAGCTTCCGGTTGGATGGCCGCAACAGCGGAACCAATTATTCTGGCCTGGAAGCTTCGCTCACCTGGATAAGTTGCTACGGCCCAACTTCGGGACTACTTACAACGACATCGACCTGGTATCACGTCCACATTGCTATCGACTCCACCAGCGCAAACGCCAGCGTGTTTATCAACGGCGTGTTTGTGGCGTCCTACGCGATCACGACTCACGGCTCATTCTTTGGCTATAACACTTCGAACGGCAACATCGGCGGCTATTTTGCAAATGTTGTGATTGTCTAAAAGGGGAAGTCAATGGGAACCACCAATATTAAATTCGGAAGGAACCCCGCAGCGGAAGCGGGTTACCAAGTCCTGAGGGCGCAGGTTGATGTTAGCGATCCACTGACCCCCCTGGTTTCGTTTGAGGTTCCTCTAGCCAGCGCCAGCGTGGCGGGCATCGCGAAGTCGCCGTTGCTGGCGATCACGAACGCCGGCGCATCCCACAACTTTTTCACGTCCTATGACGCCACGACCGGGCTGTTCTCCAAGGCGCAGCCTGCGGAATCCGATCTGAGCTTTACCGACATCACCACCGGCAACGTGAGCATTACCATGCACGGGTTCGCCCCGAAGGCGCCCAACGACGCCACGAAATATCTGGATGGGACTGGCAACTACACCACCCCCGCGGGAGGAGGCGGCGGCGGCGGCGGAAGCAGTGCAGTAGCGGCCCACACGTCAAAGCGTTACGCCTGCGTTTCGACCGACCGCACCAGTACCGTTTACCAGCTTGGGGACTTCGGGAACACGATGGGCAGCATGTGGAACGGCGGAGTCGCGCCAACAACGACCCATCCCGTCGCCAACGAAATTTATCAGACATCGAACGACAACCTTGCGGGCTACTTCGGGAAGATGAATTACATCACGGGCAAGAACCTGCAAATGCTGTTCAGCGGCTACATCACACAGATAACCGATACTCGGTTCTGGTGCGGGTTCTCTGACACGTCGGGAACGTCAGCTTGGGGCGGCACGGACACACCCACGGGAAAGTTTGCGGCCTTCCGGTTCTCCTCTGTTGCCACCGACACGAATTACCAATGCTGCACGTCGGACGGCTCGACCCAAACGACTACCGATTCCGGCGTCGCCGCCGACACGAACGGCCATGCTTTCGCCGTCGAGTTCGCCGACAGCACGCCGGCAGTCCTGTTTTATATCGACGGTACCCTGGTCGCCACGGTGACCACGCATCTACCTGGCAACGGCGTGGTAATGAATTACATCATTGGGGCAGGGCCACACGCCTACGGCGGCGGCGTTCTGCTTGGCTTTTCCGAAGTCCAGGTTTGGTTTGATAAATAATATTGGGTGTAACCCTTCGTTTGGCAGTAGTAGAGAGCATGTTTATTTCTCACGGCGACACCCACGAACTGAAGGGCCTGCCCTGGCACGCTCTGGAACTAACTGCATCTAACCGAGTTGAAGCCGTTATGCGGCGCCTGTGCGACCGTCTCAAGGCCATGTTCCCCAACGGACCCGCCTTCGAAATATTTGTGCCCACGGGCAAACGGGACTGTGGCGTTTATGAGCTACTAACCCACGATTTTCTGTACGCGCGAACCGCGGACTTCAAGAATCTCATGCGCCTATACCGCGCCTCCAACGGAGTAAAAAGCATTGTCCACGCCGAAACCAAGGCGGGTCATTTCGTTGCAATCGCCGTTGACGATGCGCATGTGCAGGCCGTGATCGAAAAATGCGAAGCAGCGTTTCATGCGCGATCCGCGGGAATCGTTGTCGGTTCCTTCGTTCGCATTCTTGACAGCACATGCAGGGAATTATGCGGCACGGTCGAGAGTTTTAACCTGGACGCTGACAAGGCCGTCGTCCGAATCACGATGCAGACCCGTGTTCTCTACGTCACGACTCCGGTTCTAAATCTCTTGAACCTGGACGCTGTGCCGCTGGAGCGGCGGGTTTTCTACTACACGCCGCGGGTTGACGATCTGCCCGCCGAAGCCCTGGCCATTGATCTGGAGTTCGTCGCCGATGAGCTGAAGGTCGAGCCCGTCTCCACCCGCTCGCGGCAAAACGTCGTCACGGTGCATGTTCGCGCGCTGGTCGATGCCGGCGAGCTGGACCCTTTCAAGATCACGGCAAAGATGATTGCCGGCATCCGATCTGGCGCGCTGATTCCGACGAAGTGCGGCAAGATCCTGTTTGACATCGTCAAGACGGATATTATGCGGAAGCTGCGCCCGCTTGGCTGTCACGACTTCAGATCCGCGGGTAAGTTTGTCCCTGCGTGCGGGCGGTTCAACAAACATACCTTTGCGCAGATTGATCCAACGTGGGATTTGCCTTGGGATACTCCCGCCGATCAGATCGCGCAGGACGGGCGGACCAAGCGGATTCCAGCTGCGGCTGCGGTTGTTGATGCCCCACGGGCACCAGGCGCATGGTCTGCTGAAGCCAAGGCGCGCCACAGCATCGCGATGAGGAAGCGGGCTACTGATTCGCTTTTGAGGAAAACAGCTGACCGAAACCCTGGTCTGAAGTCCTAACGCGGAAGCTGCCAACGCAGTCGGGCAGGGAGATTAACTGCGGCGCCTGTTTCTTGATGTCGCGCGCTCGGATTCCTGAACACGACGGGGGCGCCTTCTCGGAAATGTAGAAAAGCCAGGCCGCTATAACTTGCTCGTCATACTTCTCACTTTCCGCCAGCTTCCGAATAACACTGACGAACAGCCGCCTGATGTCAGGCCGGAACGCGCCGTGCAGCTTCGCGACTTCACCGAAGGATCGAGTCTGCTGGAAATCGAAAAACAAATCTGACAACAAACAAGCCTTGCGCCTTTGCGCGGCCTGCGTCACCTGAAGGTTTACGCTCTCGATGCCCGCGGCTTCGAAGATGCGGCGCATCGTCTTTTTGTCGGGGCCATCAATGCCGTGTGCGATCATAGCGCAGATCGCTCGACCGGCGATCCGAAGCCGGTGGCTGACGGTGGTTTGAGTCAGTCCGGTGACCGCGCCGAGCTGGGCTTGGTTAATTTCCAAGAACCAATACCCGAGCAGTATGTCCTGGTCAGGGCGGCGCAGGCGTCTCAGATAGCGGTAGAACGCCGCGGGGTCTGCTTCGATGAAATCCTGTAAGCGGTCATTTCCCGCGTCTGTGGTTTCAAGGGAAATTAACGTTGCGCCCTCAAGGGCTTGTTCCTCCGAAAGCAGCTGCGCTCGGACGGCGATCTTGGCATCTAGGTAATAATATTCAGCTTCACTCATCTACCCCAATACTCTCGTTCTTGCCCACAGGCTCAATTCTTTTTCTACGGGCGCGCATTCGCTGCCTTTGCCTTGCCAAGCAGGGGGCGCAAAGGTTGCGGCGGCTGATTTGCCTTGCGGGCGGCCAGGGCTGGAATGAGCTTTAGCCGGGTGCAGGCCGAAGCTGTAGTAACAACCCGCACCAGGAAAACTATGACCGCACAAGAAGAAGAAATAGTACGGCCAGTTCCAGAATCTTGATGTCCATTGTGCGATCACTCGCTTTCTGAGGGAAGGCGAACGTTATATCACGAAATCATAGCTGCTCTTAGGAGATATTGAGAAAGCGAAGAAAAAGTGAATTCGAATCCGAGCAACGTTACGAAGTTAACAATACGCAAGATTTTGCCTGTGCAAAACTACGTTTTATTTTTAATATGATTTTAAGTATCTCGTTTAGTATCAAGCACTTAAGAAATTATTAAAATTGTCTTGACACGTCGAATTTCGCTTGCAAATTTTCCCTAATAACGTATTCTAGTGATAGAAGTTCCGCCTAGAGAGATCTAGGTATACTCTGGACCCGGAGTAATGGGCGAAGAGGCCGCGCAAGCGGCCTTTTTTATTTGCATACGCATTTGCAACCTGACCTTACAAATAAGGCGGGCATCTCCGAGCACTCCTCTACCCAATTTTTGTTGGTCCAAAAAGAGCTCACTAGAACGGTTACGTTGAGCCTTGTATTTTTGGTGGTGAATGCGACCTTTCGTTTCTTATTGCCGTAATACTTCACATAAATATAGTCTCCCTTGATCCCGCCCTCCCCTCGGCACTTGTGATTTCGCAAATTTCTGTGGATACAGTTAGGGGATTGCAATAGCTCTGGCACATTGAAAAGAGCATTTGCTCTGCTGGAGTCAAAGCTAAATCCAGTTTGATCAAATATTGCCGCTTCTAACATCGGGACCACAATGCTGGACTTGGCTGGTATCCATTTGCCGAGATCGGCCGGATTAGGATTTTGAAGCTTTATCCAATAAGGAAAATTGTCAGCTAAGAGGTGAACCTCTTCCACTGGGCTCTTTATAATTCTCCCAATCAAATACTTTTGGGCGCGGTTAAACAATTCCTGCACAGGGCAAGGAGGTAGCACCGGCTCTATTCCCAGTGCTGCCGCAAGTTTCTTACAAAAGTCTGAATCCATAAGGCAACAGACCATCCCTCTTTATTGGACAGGCGATTGAAAAAGCCTCTCCTCCTCGTCCTTTAGCCGATATTCTCCCGGAGCCACGCGCTCAAACTTGCCGCTTCGCAGAATTACATTGTGCGTGATGTTTGTTGAGTTTTTCGTCTCACGCATGACACCCGCCCGAATCATTAAATGTTTGGCGTCCTGGGCCTTTACGATACCGCCGCTATGCTTTGCGATCTCAACGACCGCCTGAATTTGAGTGAGGCGTCGGAGTTTTCCAATTGGGAACTCCGCTGGCTGAGCTAGCAACCGAACAAATTTAGTTCCCTCCGTTGATTCCTTTTCGAGCAGGCTAATGGTGGCATTAAGATGCTCTAGAGTTTTTTCTAAGGTTCCGATCTCCTCCATAAGATTCTGCCTCTTAGCCTTAAGGTAAAGCAATGTTTCCTCGCGTGTTTGCATAGTTTCCTCCTTTGGGCGCATATATCAAACTTTGTTAAGTTCCTACAACTTTTTTCCCTTGACAGGCTAAATTCCGCCTGTTGCACCATGAGAATGAAAAATTGAGGAGGGTGGGGGAGTCCAACCCCACCGTGATTGCACACGGTAACCGTTTATAAGACGGGGTCCCGAGCAACGGGTTTCACCCTCCGCAAATGGAAAACGGCTCTGCCACGGTTTTGGACGCCGCAACAGAACTCGCCGTTCTCCAATTGATCAGCGTCAGGTCGAAGGTTTCGTTCTGTGGAGGACCGATCTTCTGCCTGACGCTTTCATTATTGGCATATAATGAAGTACAAGTCCCATTCAAATTTTTTCTGTTCAGTATCAGTTTTTTGGATTGTGGTACATGAAGACTGATAAGGGCCAGTTCGACGAAGTTCTCAGCCGGATGCTGGCCAAGCCTCCGCAGAAAACCTCCGACATAAAGGGCAAGCCGAAGGCCGCGCGCAAGGCTACTTCTCAGAAGTGAGTGCCGCGAAGCGTAGAGGCTTGAATCCGCAGAGCCGTTGCACTGTGCCTATGAACACGTCCGCATCCGTGCGGTGATTGAACCTGTACTCAAATTCCGCGAGACAGCGATGCAGATGCTTCCCCGACAGCTTGTGAAATTGGCCTATCACTCCGCGCTTCAGGACTCGCTTTACGTTCTTGTCGCCACAGGTAGAGCAGCGCACGATTCCATCCGGCCAATGCATCTTCTCGACGTACTCAAGGCACTGTTCTTCGGTCGAGAACTTTATGAAGATTTCCCGCATGTTTACTGGCTTGGGATGAATTCGCTGTGGCATGACACAAATTTCCCTCTCTGCCCGCGAGTGTAGCCGCTAGCGACTAGCAACAGAAGCAGCGATGGATTCTCGCTCCTCGTCGAGAGTACACTTACCACGCATGGTCAGGAGTGTATTTTGTGAATCAACTTGGTCGGTGGTTATGTGCGATGGTTGTAGGGGTGGCACCATTCGCCTATGGGCAGACTCAGGACGCGACTGCCCTTGAGGCACAGTACAAGACTTGCGCCAAACACTATATCCCTGCCGACAAGTGCACTCCGGAGATTTACCAGCAACTCAAGGACAAAGACAACGCTCCTCTGGACCCGACGGTAGCAACGGCCCTTGGGGCAGTGAAAGAATATCAAACTCAGCTTAGGAATCCGGCCAGTATGCAGGTTCGCACTGTTTACATCACAAACAACAAGGATATCTGCCTGGAGATTGGCGCGCAGAACGCAGTAGGCGGACAGGCAGTCGCGCGCGTCGTTTTCACTGCTAAAGGGAAATGGTTGGATGCGGGAGGGCTTTTGGGCGCTCTGCAGCCCGGCGACGCGACTGACCGATGGGCAGGTATTTGCATGAAGCCTCCAGTTCTTAAGGCTCTTTTTCCTGGTGGCCATTCAAGCCCGAAGCTGGTTCCCGGCACCGATGTGACCGATAAAGTAAATCTGGCACTCAAAGACGGACGCTGATCTGCTGCATAATCCCAGACTCTTTTGCCCTCTACACCCCATTGCATAAGAGGCCCCTACGATCCCCTAACGTTTTACCCCATGGAGCAGGCTCAGAACGCCCCAAACCGCGTCCTGCTGGCACATCTAAGTCATTGTGCCGTATAGATTTTAGGCTAATCACTGCGATTTCCCCGACCAGCCACAATAAACTCCCCCTCCCGGCACCAACCTAAATCCCTGTATTTACGCGGCTCGGTGCATTTAG
>OBLU010001181.1_pt1 | contig 24403 bp, 21 predicted proteins | sample 1518681 | NCBI WGS metagenome assembly OBLU01 (sample SAMEA3539304, study PRJEB22396) | soil metagenome | biome: tundra; feature: field; material: soil | place: USA | collected 2010-05 | depth 0.15 m
CACGTCGCTTCGCTACGCCGTATCCGCCTTGTCTTCTTCATCGCGCCCGTCTCCTCTACTATCACAGGGCGTGATTATCCGCAGTGGACAGACCTTCGAAAGTACGTCGCGGAGTTACCGGTTACGAAGGAAGATCCGTCTGGTTTTCGGTAGGCATGCACCATCCCGCCGGCACCTGGATCACCGAACTGCTTTAGGTAAGTCTGAGCAACGTAATGATCTTTACTCATTGCGGGTATGTGGACGCGGCGTCAGGGCTTTGATTGCTGGCTTCGCCGCGCATCAACAACTCTCAACAGCGAATTCGCGAGGTAAATCGCCTCAATGGCTTCGAGCGGGTCGTTTAGGTTGACGTCGCGGTGAGAATGGGGATTTTTGAAGGAACCAATCGCACCGGCGAAGAGTTCCATCCGTGCGGTTCTCTCGCCAGCGTCTGCTGTCATATCGGTCAGCACACCGCGTTCGGGGTTGAACGCCTCACGCATCAACCTCACGCCGACGAGACCGTCACCCAATCCGCTGGTCTCCCGAACTGCGACCTCGACAGATTTCATGGCGAGGAACACCGCCACGTCATACTCACCGCGCATTACGGCTCGCCACACTGGGTCCGCAATTCGCGGATTGAGAATCTCCCTCGGGATCAGGCGGGCGATCCTGTAGTCAGCAAAGTCAGCCTCACTGGCGAACTGACGTGCCCGTCGACTTAGGTGTCGCCAGCCGTTAGTGCCATTCGTACCCTCGGCGGGAACGAGCAACCCCTGAGCCTCCAGCCAGGCCCATGCTTCGGCGAACGCCAAATGCACCTCGACATTTCGGTTACGCGGATAACTCGGCCCCGTCGAGCCAATTGATCCCCAGAGCTCGTTCTCAAGGCTGTCGCGGTGAAAGTCGGCCCGATTGGCCTCACGCATGAGGAATAACATCTTGGCAGCGAGCTCCTCTGGGGCAAGCGCCAGAAATGCATCGACGTCAGGTATTCGAACTACCAGCTCCCTCACGGCTCTGCCTCAGGCGTCCTTCCCCGAGGACTTTCCTAGGTCCAAACCACCGGTAGACTTCCGGTAGACCTCAGCGCCGGAAACACACGGCGTTTTCCTGCAGAAATCCGCAGGGTCTTCAATCCGGCAGCTCGTAACCCATTGTCTCTACGCGGGAAACAGGGTGAAGCCAGGCTTTACGCCTTCCCCCCCACCTGTAACGCCGCGGATTTAAAGGCGACTCCGCACGAATGATCCGGGCAGTAGCCGTCCGGATTCTTCGCCAGGTACTGCTGGTGGTAATCCTCGGCATAGAAAAAAGGCGGTGCCTCGCGAATCTCGGTGCTGATGGTCCCGCGATGCGCGTTGGTCAGCGCCTGCTGGTACAGACGCTGGGAGTCTTCGGCGCTCTCGCGCTGCTGGTCGTCAAAGACATAGATCCCGGAGCGATACTGCGTGCCGACGTCGTTGCCCTGGCGCATGCCTTGCGTGGGATCGTGAGACTCCCAGAACACCCGCAGCAGCTCATCGTAAGCGATGCGTTTGGGATCGAACACGACCAAGACCGCCTCGGCATGCCCGGTCAGACCGGTGCAGACCTGCTGATAGCTGGGGTTAGGGGCGTGCCCACCGGCGTAGCCGACCGCGGTCGAATAGACGCCTGGAACGTTCCAGAAGGTCTTCTCAGCGCCCCAAAAGCAGCCCAACGCGAACAGGGCGCGCTCCAACCCGTCCGGGAACGGTGGCTGGGTACGATGACCGTTGGCAAAGTGCGTCTCGGGACCCTTCATAACTGAACCCTCGTGCTTTGCGCTTCAATGCCGGTACAATTGTGGCGTTCAAACCGAACTCAAGCCTCGCGGCCGAGTCGACATGACCGCCATCTGCCAGCCTCACAACCTGCCCCGTCCCTTCCTCGGCCAAGGCCCCAAACCATACGGGGTGCGCGTCAGTCTTCGGCCTGGCGATCCATTTCGCAAGATCATGGGCGCGGAATGGCATCGCGTCCATTGGTTCGCAACCGTGGCCGAACGCGACGCCGAGCTGCTGGACATGAGCCGCAAGCACGAGTATTCCCGGATCGGCGACAAGCCAGCGCTGGTGTTCGAAAAGGTCGAGAACCTCGCCGCGAGCCGCGGCCTGTAAGCTCAGAAAGTGCGCCCGAGGAAAATGTGGAACACAATGGATCCGCTCTCATCGTATCCGACCGCGAAGTAGGCGGGCCCGATATAGGTATCGGCGCCAAAGAACACTGAAGCATCCTTACGCGTATTGCCGGCGCTGATCTGGCTGCGGCTGCTCCAGACGTTACCGTCCTCGAGCGACACACCGACATAAGCCGGCACGTCCAGAATGCCCTCGCCACCGTTACCCACCTTGTGCAGATAAATGATTCGCGCTATGGCGTACTGTGGCCCCGCCAGCGATTCGTCCCCCAAACCGGATAGGTTCAAAAAGCCGCCGAGCGGGAAGAATGTGCGCACATTGGTCTCGCTGCCGCCGATCGTGGTGCCGCTCGAGAACCAGGCCACGAGCGTATTTCTGGCCCAGGAATGGGCCGCGCGCCAATCGAGCGTGAATTGGTTGCTGCCCCGCTCACCACCGCCGTTGCCCTCGAAGCTCAGCTGCGCGGTGAGCGCCTGCCCGGAATGCGGGAAATTCGCGCTATCGAGGGTGTCGTAGCCAAAGCGCGTGAAGTAACGGACCAAGTTGAAGTCGGAGGCCGGCACGCTGAAATCGCCCAGACTTACGTGCGAGCTGCCACGGGTCTCAAGCACGCCGAAGCGCAGCTCGCCCCAATTGCTGAGCTCCTGGCCGAAGCCGATGCCCTCATCGAAGCTGCGGACGCGATACTCCCCTACCTGTCGGCCGTTCTCATCCTGCGCTACGTTGTGCGCCTCAACCTGCAGCTGCGGCGCGATGAAATAGCGCGTGATGTTGGAGAGTGGCAGATACACCTCCGTGCCCAATAACGGCGCCGTGCCCACCTGCATGTTCCAGCGCGATTCGGCTCCCAGGGAATTGAGCTCGGTGAAATCAAGACGACCGGCGGCGTTGAAGATCGTATAACCGTGGAAGTCATCCTGCAGCGAAACCCCGAAGCGCAGGTAGTTGGGCCCCCATGAATTGCGCTGCGCTTTGAAATCCAGGCCGGATTGCCCGGTCGGATCCTGGACCAGGCGATAGTCGAGCAACTCGACATCGCCGCGGCCGTAGAGCCTGTCGGTCTGCGCCTTGAGCGCACCGGGATCGACCGTGCTGCCGACAAACTGTCCGAACATGTCCTCGATCTGACGCTTGTACAGCGTCGAATCGGCATCAATGCGTATAAACTCTACCTTCGGCAGCCCCGTGCGCGCTGCGTTGCGGGCTTGGAGATAGCGCGCATAGTCTTGCGGCGGCAACGCCAAGCCCAGCAGTCGATCCGCCACCGCATTCGCGGCTACTTCTCCGGCGTTGACGATCTTGAGCGTATCGATGAAATCGTAGGAGGAAAAGTCGCCCAGCTGCGGACTGACCACGATGTCAACGGCTGCGAGCGTCTGCAGCTGCCGCTCGGTATCGCGCCGCAGGAGAATCGCCAGCACCTGGTTGGTGATACTGGGCAGCGAGACCAGATCCTTGCGCGGCTGTAGAGGAAATCCGGCATCGACCACGATCAATACGTCCACACCCATGGCGCGTGCGACGTCCACCGGCAAATTCTCTGCGAGGCCGCCGTCGACCAGCAGCTGACCCCGATACTCGACTGGCGCGAACGCCCCGGGCGCCGACATGCTGGCACGCATCGCCGTGGTCAGATCGCCGTCCCCAATGACCACCGCGGCGCCGGTCTCGAGATCGGTGGCGACGGCGCGAAAGCGCGTCGGCAGCTGATCGAAATCGGTGAGTGTGGCCACCGGCAGCGTCAACTGCCGCAGCGTCTCGGTCAATTTCTCACCCTGCACCAGCCCTTCGGGAATGACGAGCTTCTTGCCGCGCAGTCCCACGGGCAGATTGACCAGAAAGTCGCGATCTTCTTCCTTGTGGCGAAATCCCAGCTCGGTGCGGCGCAGTCGGTCGCGAAACGCGGACTGCCAGTCGACCGACGCCATCGCCTGCTCGATCTCCTGACCCGACAGGCCGCTCGCATAGAGCCCGCCGACGACCGCACCCATGCTCGTGCCCGCGATGGCGTCGATCGGCACGTGCAGGCGATCGAGCATCTTGAGCACGCCGATGTGCGCGGCGCCGCGCGCGCCGCCGCCTGAGAGTACGAGGCCGATACGTGGCCGCCTGGGGGCATCCTCGCTGGCGGGCACCTGCGCTCTGCCCACGGCGCAGCAGAGCAGCAATGCCGTCAGTAGGAATATTCTCGCTGTGTGCATGCACTGGCCGCGGCGGATTGCACCGCGACAGGATCTTAGCACGCATGGTCCGCGCCACAGGCGCCTGCGCTATCGCGCTGCCCGGTGAGGCATTAAGCTTTAGCGCATGAGCCCGACATTCCGCTTTTCCATCATTTCGATCGTGATCCAGGTGCTGCTGATCGTTCACTGCATCCGCAGCGGCCGCAACACCTTGTGGATCTGGGCCATCGCGCTGTTGCCGGTGGCCGGCCCGATCGCATACGTGCTGGTAGAGATTCTGCCGGGACTGTTTCGCAGCCGCGGAACGCGCCTCGCGGTCCGGGGCGTGCGCAAAGCGCTCGACCCGGGGCAGGATCTGCGCCGTTTCGAGGCCGAGGCGCGTATGACCGGGGATGTCGCCAGTCGCCAACGCTACGCCGACGAGTTGACCCGCCAGGGCCGAGCCGTCGATGCCATCGCCGTCTACAGCCAAGCTCTGACCGGGCTATACGATTCGGATCCAAACCTGCTGCTGGGGCTGGCGCAGGCGCAATTTGCCGCCGGTGCATTCGCTGATGCCCGCGCCACCCTCGATTCCCTGATCGCACGAAATCCCAACTTCCGCTCCCCGCAGGGACATCTGCTGTATGCGCGCGCGCTCGAAGGCGAAGGCAACCGCGACAAGGCGCTCGAGGAATATCTGGAGCTGACCAAATACTACTCCGGCGCCGAAGCGCCATTGCGCTACGCGCAGCTGCTGCGCGCTTGCGGCAGGACCGAGGAGGCGCGCCGCGTGCTCAAGGAACTGCTCGAGCACGCCCGATTCGCCCCGCGCTATTACCGCAACATGCAGCACGAATGGCTATCGATCGCCGAGCGCGAGATCTCGACGCTGTGAGACTTAAGGCGGCGGACGCTTTCGATGGCGGGCGGGCTGTTGCTGTGTGATGCAATGGATGTTGCCGCCGCCGAGCAGGATCTCGCGCGCGCCGACGCCGATGATTCGGCGCCGCGGAAATATTCGGCGCAGCGCTCGCCGCGCCGCGGCGTCGGTGCGCTCATCGAGCAGCGGCAGGACCAGCGCCCCATTGGCCAGGTAGAAATTCACGTAGCTGCCCGCCAGCCTGAGGCCCGCCGCCAATGAACGTATGCGGCGCCCTCGCGCGATGCCAGCCGACTCGCGGCGTGTGATGAAAAGCGGCCCGGGCGAGGGCAGCTTGTGCACCTTGAGACGTCGCCCGCGGGCATCGCGCGCGGCCATGAGCCGCTCGAATGCATCCTGTGATACCCGATGCTGCGGATCGTGCGGATCGGCACACCAGGTCAGGCAGACCTCGCCTGGGCGCGCAAAGCACGCCAGGTTATCGATATGACCCGAGGTCTCGTCAGCGATCACGCCCTTGCCGAGCCAGATTACGCAGCATACGCCCAGATACCGGCGCAGCTGCGCCTCAATCTGCGCGCGACTTAGAGTCGGATTGCGGTTGCGATTGAGCAGACACTGCTCGGTGACCAGTACCGTTCCCTGTCCATCAACGTGAATCGCCCCACCCTCGTTGATGAAGGGCGCGCGATAGCGCGGCGCGCGCTCGAGCTCCAGGACCTTCTGCGCCACGGCGTCGTCGAGCCCGTAAGGCCGGTACAGGCCTCCCCACGCATTGAAACCCCAATCCACGCCCCGCAACTCACCGACGGAGTTGATCAGGAAACTGGGCCCCACGTCGCGCATCCATGCGTCGTCGCTCGAGAGCTCGACCACGCGCACGCCCGCATGCAGCTGCGCACGCGCCTGGGCATACTGCCCGGCCGAGACACCGACGGTGACGGCCTCAAAGCGCGCGATCGCCGCTGCGACCGCGGCGAAGGCTCGCTGCGCCGGGACGGCGCGCGCACGCCAATTGTCGGGCCGCTCGGGCCAGAGCATCCAGCAGCCCTCGTGAGGCTCGAATTCAGCCGGCATCCAGAAGCCGTCAGTGGCCGGTGTCGTTGCCAAGGTGCGGTACATAGGCGCGCGATTCTAGCAATGCATCGTGCACAGCGCGCTGTGCTAGCATGCGCCGAAATGACCAACCCGACCCCGACTTCGCCTAGGCCGGTCGCGCCGCCTGGCGGCCAGAAAATCTCGATCAAAAACGGCAAACTGACCGTGCCGGACCAGCCGATCATTCCGTTCATCGAGGGTGACGGTACCGGCCGCGACATCTGGCGTGCCAGCGAGCGCGTGCTCGACGCCGCGGTGGACAAGGCCTATGGCGGGCGGCGCCGGATTCAATGGATGGAGGTCTACGCGGGCGAGAAGGCATTCACCGCCTTCAAGAGCTGGCTCCCGGACGAAACGGTCGCGGCTTGCCGCGAATACCTGGTCTCGATCAAGGGTCCGCTCACGACACCGATCGGCGGCGGCATTCGCTCCCTGAACGTGGCGCTGCGCCAGCTGTTGGATCTGTACGTGTGTCTGCGTCCGGTGCGCTGGTTCAAGGGTGTGCCCTCCCCGGTCAAGGCGCCGGAGAAGGTCAACATAGTGATCTTTCGTGAGAACACCGAGGACCTGTATTCCGGCATTGAGTTCGAGCAAGGCACCGAGGACAACAAGAAATTCCTCGAGATCCTCAAGAGCAGCTTTCCGCGCCACTACGCCAAGATCCGCTTCCCGAACACCAGCGGATTGGGGCTCAAGAACGTGTCGATTGAGGGCACCGAGCGCCTGTTTCGCTCGGCCGTCGAGTACGCCATTGCGAACCGGCGCAAGAGCGTGACCATCGTGCACAAGGGCAATATTCTCAAGTACACCGAGGGCTCATTTCGCAGTTGGTCCTATGCCCTGGCCGAACGCGAGTTCAGTGACCAGGTCTATACCTGGCTGCAATGGGAACGCACCAAGGCGGCCGCCGGCGAAAAGGCGGCTAACGATGAGCAGGCTGCGGCACTCAAGGGCGGCAAGGTGCTCATCAAGGACGCCATTGCGGACATCACGCTGCAACAGGTGCTCACACGGGCCGACGAATTCGACGTGGTCGCCACCCTGAATCTCAACGGCGACTATCTGTCCGATGCGCTCGCCGCCCAGGTCGGCGGCATTGGCATCGCTCCCGGGGCCAACATCAACTATCTGACCGGGCATGCCGTGTTCGAAGCCACGCACGGCACGGCGCCGAAGTACGCCGATCTCGATCAGGTCAATCCCGGTTCGGTCATTCTCTCGGGCGAGATGATGCTGCGCTATATGGGCTGGACCGAGGCGGCGGATGCGATCATCAGCTCGATGGACAAGTCTATTGCCCAGAAGTTCGTGACCTACGATTTCGCCCGCCTCATGGAGGGCGCGACCAAGGTCAAGTGCAGCGAATTTGGCGACGCGCTGATTCGCAACCTCTGATCGAGAGCCGGGTCATTCAGTCTGGCGGTCAGCGTCTCCTCAAATCCGCCGTTGCTCCGGCGGCGGCGGGGTGTACTGGTAGATCCAGGTCTCCGTCAACGGCTGACCGTTCAAGGCCAGAAACACTCGCAGATTGATCGGCTCGAGGCTGTCGTCGGCCAGCCTGAGATCGAACATGGCGCGCCTGCCATTGATCGCTCGCTGTGGCCGCGCCGAGGCGATCTCGATCGTGCCGCGCGAGGCGCTGATCACCGGCTCCACGTGCGCCTCCTCGCCCAACAGGGAAAAGTCCCCGCCGGCGAAATCAACCACAAATCGCCAGGAGAAGTAGCTGTGCTTCTGGCCGACGATGCCGCCCACACCATCGCGCGTGGCATAGACCTGCGCCAGCGGGCAGCTGGCGGGGTTGTAACGGCACCAGTACAGGCGATATCCGAACAGCAGCTCCTGACCGCGCTGCGGCTTGTCCGACGGATTCCAGAACGCGACGACATTGTCGAAGGTCTCATCCGTGGCTGGAATCTCGACCAGCATGACCGAGCCACGGCCCCAGTTGCCCTTCGGCTCGACCCAGACGCTGGGGCGCCGATCGTAAAACACGCCGTCATCCTGATAGTGGTCGAAATTACGGTCGCGCTGCATGAGCCCGAAGCCGCGCGGCGACTCATCCGCATACGAATTGACGCGTAACGCGGGCGCATTGACCAGGGGACGCCATAGCCACTCGCCGGCACCGGTTCGCAGCTGCAGGCCATCGGAATCATGGATCGCGGGCCGCCAGTCCGTGTCGACGCGCCGGTCGTTCGGTCCGCACAGAAACATGCTGGTTCCGGGCGCAATACCCAGCCGTTCGATGCTCTTGCGCGGATACAGCGCCGCGTCGATATCCATCACGAGCGTGTCGTCGACGTCGATCACGAAACGGTACGCACCCGTGAGACTCGGCGAGTCGAGCAGGCCGTACACGGTGAGCTGGCTGGAATCCCTGGCGGGGCGTTCCAGATAATAGGCGACGAAGTCCGGAAACTCCTCGGGTCGCGGCAGACCGCAATCGATCGCGAGGCCACGCTGCGACATGCCGTATTGCAGCTCGCCATCGACGGCGCGGAAATACGAGGCACCCTGGAAGGCCGCAATATCGCGCTTCCAGTCGCCATGAAACAGCAGCCTGAAGCCGGCAAAGCCGAGATTGGCGGCGAGCGTGCGAGCGTCCACACCGCTCCTGCTGTAGTCAAACAGGGCGGGATCGAAGCTCAGCTCCTGCGCCTGCGCATTCTCGACGCCGTAGATCCGCACCGGCTTCTTGATCGTGAAGCCCAGGTGAAACAGCTGTACCCGAAAGCGCAGCCCCTCACCGAACCACAGCGAGTGATCATCGCGAAAGCGGATCGACTGCCATTGGTCCCAGGTCAGCTTGGCGATCGCCGGCGGCAGCTCCGAAGTCGACCCCTGATAGGCCGCACTGGCCATCGAACGCGCCAGGCCCTTGAGCCTCGCATAGTCGAATGGTACCGCGGCCCCCAGGCGCTTTAAGGACGACGGGCGCGCGGTCTGCGCCGCGAGCGCGTCCGGCCACGGGATTGCGGCCGCAGCGAGCGCCGCACCGGTTTGAAGGAATCGACGTCGAAACATACGGGTAATCGGAGCAAGTATTGTGCCGCGAGGCAGCGGCGTATCTATTGTAACCGGTGCGATCGAGCTGCGCGCTCCAGCTGCCGGCGCTACGATTGCGGGTCGTCTGCCGCGGCCAGCGCCTGCGCGATATCCTCGAGCAAATCATCGATGTCCTCGAGGCCGATCGACAGGCGCACGGTGCCGGGACCGACTCCCGCGATGCGCTGCTGCTGTTCGCTGAGACCGCGGCTGGCGAGCATCTGCGGCGGCAGCACCAGCGAATCCGTGGCCCCCAGACTCGCGGCCATCGCAAACAGTCGCAGTGCATCGGTGAATCTCATTCCGGCGGCGGCGCCGCCTCGCAGGCTGAAGCTGACCACGGCACCGAACTCGCTCATTTGCGCACGCGCCAGCGCATGACCTGGATCCCCCGCCAGGCCCGGATAGTGCGTGCGCTCCACCGCCGGATGGTTCTCGAGGAATTCGGCAACGCGCTGCGCGCTCTGGCATTGGGCACGATAGCGCACGAAGTAGGTCTTCAAACCCCGCTGCAGCAGGAACGCCGCGTGCGGATCGAGCACGCCGCCGAGCACGGTGAAATCCGCGCGCAGGCCCCGGATCAGACTCTCCTGCGCGATGGCGGCACCGCCCATCACATCGCCATGTCCGGACACGAACTTGGTCAGGCTGTGCAGAAAGATGTCGATATCGTACTGGCCGTGTTGATGCACACCCGCAAAGGTGTTGTCGAGCAGCGTCAGGGCTCCATGGGCACGCGCCAAGCGCGTAAGCGAGCCGATATCGGCAATTTTATTGATCGGATTGGTGGGGCTTTCGAAGATCACCAACCGCGTGGGTCGCGAGGCCAACACGCGCTCGACGCCCGCCAGATCCTCGATCGAACACAGCGTGTGCGTGACTCCGAATTTTGCGAGCGTGCGATGCAGCAGATGTCGCGTCGGCCCATAGGTCTCGATGAAGCCCAGCACGTGATCGCCCTGACGCGTCAGCGACAGCAACGTTTGCGCGATAGCCCCGACCCCCGATGAGCACACGACGCAGTCCTCGCGGCCCTGCAGTTGCGCAAGCGTGAGTTCGAGCTGCCGCGTCGTCGGATTGGAGGTGCGCAGATACGAGAACCCGGCCCGTTCGCCGCGTTGAGAGCGCATGGCCTCATCGACCGTCTCGAATTCAAATTTGACCGTCTGATAAATCGGCGCGACGACCGGCCGGTTGTCCGCCGGTACTTCGACCGCCGGCGGGTGATTCACGCGCGTCGTGTTCTTCACGTGGCGCTCCGGCGCATATAGGCCACGAGCCGTGACGCGGCCTCGGTCAGAGTCTGATCGCGTTTGGCGACACACAGGCGCAACAGCGTCATGGGCGGCGGATGCTCATAAAACACCGACAACGGAATCGTCGCAACCCGCGCCTGCGTCAATAACTCCTCGGCGAAATCCAGATCGCCGGCGGCGCTTAGGCCGCCGTAGTCCACCAGCTGGAAAAACGAACCTTCCGCGCGCGGCAACACCAAACCGCTGTCGCTGAGCGCGCCGGCGAGCAGGTCGCGCTTGGCCGCAAAGAATGCGCCGAGATCCTCGCCGCAATCGGGACGCTCTTCAAGGTAGCGAGCAATCGCCTGCTGCAGCGCCGTCGCGATGGTAAAAGTATTGAACTGGTGCACTTTGCGCAGCTCCGCGGTCAGCGCCGCAGGCGCGACCGCATAGCCGACGCGCAGTCCGGTGGCATGCAGGGTCTTGCCGAACGAAAACACCACGACGCTGCGAGCGCGCAGCTCCGGATAGGCCAGTGCGCTTCGATGCGTCAGGCCGTCGAATACGATGTGCTCATAGACCTCATCCGAGATCAAATAGATCTCCCGCCCGCGCAGTAGCGCGGCCAGCGCCTCCAGGTCCGCGGCGGTGAGGCAGGTACAGCCCGGATTGAGCGGCGAATTGATGATCAGAAGCCGAGTGCGCGCCGTAATCGCCGCGCCGATACGCTGCCAATCGTAGCGGAAATGCGGCGGCTCCAACGGCACGTGCACACAGGCCGCACCGGCCAGTCGCACCGAGCTGTCGTACGAATCGTAGGCCGGATCGAACACGATCGCCTCATCGCCCGGCCCGACCAGAGCCTGCACGCTCGAGAAGATGGCTTCGGTCGCGCCCAGCGTGACCGTGATCTCGAGCTCCGGATCGACGCGTATCGCATAACGACGCTCGAGCTTGGCCGCGATCGCCTCGCGCAGCCGCGGCAGTCCCGGCATCGGTGCGTACTGGTTGTAGCCTTGCTGCATCGCCTGCCCGACCAGCTCGCCGATCCGCGGGTCGATGTCGTAGTCGGGAAATCCCTGCCCCAGGTTCACCGCGCCCAACTCGGCCGCGCGGCGCGACATGACGCTGAAGATCGTCGTGCCGACCTGCGGCAACTTGCTGCGCAAGCCCATATCGTCGTCTAGCGCTGCTGCGTTCGGGCCGCAGCGAAGTGCTCGCTGACCGAGCCGCCCACGTCCAGACCCAGCAGGATCCGTTCGGCCATGACTCAAATCCCCGCGGCAGCGGCGAGCTGCATTTCACGCGCACGCCGGCGCTCGCGCCGCTGCAGAAACCACGCCGAACCGATCACGCCGACGGCGACGATCATCACCATGAGTGTCGCCAACGCGTTCACATCCGGGCTGACGCCCAGCCGCACCTTGGAAAAGATCACCATCGGCAGTGTGCTCGAACCCGGCCCCGCGACGAATTGCGATACCACCACATCATCCCACGACAGCGTAAACGACAACAGCCAGCCCGAGAGCAGCGCCGGGGCGATCAGCGGCAGAGTGATACGCGCGAACACGATCGCGGGTCTGGCCCCGAGATCCAGCGCCGCCTCCTCCAGTGAGTGCTCGAACCCCGCCAGTCGCGACTGCACGATGACGGCCACATAGGACAGCGAGAAACTGATGTGGGCAATCGTAATCGTGGTCACGCCGCGGCTAGCGGGCCAGCCGATGAGTTGCTCCATGGCCACGAACAGCAACAGCAGCGACAGGCCGGTGATGATCTCCGGCAGAACCAATGGCGCGGTGCTCAGGGCCGCGAGCAGCCCCCGGCCGCGGAAGCGCCCAAAGCGGGCGAGCGCAAAGCCCACCATGGTGCCCAGGATCACCGCGCCGGTCGCGTTCATGGCGGCAATCTTCAGTGACAGCCAGGCCGCGTCCATGATCTGGGCGTTGCCGAACAGCGCGCCGTACCACTTGAGCGTGGGCGAATGCGCGGCATCCCAGACCGTGACCAGTCGCGAGGCGTTGAACGAATAGACGATCATGGACAGGATGGGCACGTACAGAAACGCAAACCCGAACGCCAGCATCGCCGGCAACAGCAGCGGTCGGCGGACTGTCATTGCGCGGCCTCGAGTTCGCGGCTGCGATAGCGCTGGAACATGATGATCGGCCCGAGCAGTATGATCAGGATCACGATCGCCACGGCGCTGGCGACCGGCCAGTCGCGGTTCTCGAAGAACTCGTCCGACAGCACCCGCCCGATCATGAGCTGATTGGACGGACCGAGCAGCGACGGAATCACGTATTCGCCCACTGCCGGGATGAAAACCAACAGCGCTCCGGCCACGACGCCTGGCACCGACAGCGGCCAGGTCACACGCAGAAACGCCTTCCATGGCGGCGCGCCGAGATCTGCGGCCGCCTCGAGCAGCGAGCGGTCATGCTTTTCGAGGTTGGCATACAGCGGCAGCACCATGAAGGGCAAATAGGAGTACACGATACCGACATAGACCGCGAAAGGGCTGGCGACCATCGGAATCGGCTGCGCGATCAGGTGCACACTCATGAGCAGGTTGTTGATGAGTCCGTCGTCCTTGAGCAGTCCGATCCACGCGTAGACTCGCAGCAGGAACGAGGTCCAGAACGGCAGGATCACCAGCATGAGCAGCAGATTGCGCAGCGCCGGGGTCGCACGTGTGATGCCCAGTGCCATGGGATAGCCGAGCAGCAGGCACAGCGCCGTGGACACTGCCGCCACCTTCAGCGAGTAGAGAAACGAATCCAGATACAGCGCGTCGCTGAACAGGAAGTGATAGTTCGCCAGATGCAATTGGATCGAGAGGACTCGCTCATGCGTCCAGGCGAGCAGCGGTGCATAGGGCGGCATGGCGAGCAGCGCTTCGGAGAACGAGATCTTCAGCACGATCACGAATGGCACCAGGAAGAACAGCAGCAGCCACACCATCGGCACCGAACTCACGGCCGTGCGCGCGAAGCGCTGCAGACGCAGAGCGTGCCAGGAGTTGCGCAATCGCTCGATCATGCGTTGACCTAAAGTCTCAGGTGCTGCCGATGACGGGACTGGACGCGTCCCAGGAAAGGTACACCGGCATCTCGCGGCCGAAGTGCTCCTCGCGCTTGCGCGTGTTGTTGGCGAGCGTTGCGCGCACCTCCCGGCCGGACTCGAGGCGCACCAGGAACACCGACATCTCCCCCAGATAGGCGATCTCGCGAATCACGCCGCGAGCCCAGTTGTCCGCAGCGGTCGGGGCCTGGCGCGAAAGGTTGATCTTCTCCGGTCGCACCGCCACCCATAGCGGCGCATCGGGCGGGGCGCTGATACCGTGATCAACCAGTACGCTCGTGGGTAAATCGGCGCACTGTACGCGCACGTAATCCGGCTCATCCTCGATCAGGCGACCGTCGAACAGGTTCACCGAGCCGATGAAGTCGGCGACAAAGCGCGTCGCCGGAAACTCGTAGATCTGCCGTGGCGCGCCGATCTGCGCGATCTGGCCCTGGTTCATGACGCCAATGCGTGTCGCCAGCGTCATGGCCTGCTCCTGATCGTGCGTCACGACCACAAAGGTCACGCCGAGTTGCTGCTGGATGTTGATCAGCTCGAACTGCGTGTGCTCGCGCAGCTTGCGGTCGAGGGCGCCGAGCGGCTCATCGAGCAGCAGCAGCTTCGGCCGCTTGACCAGGGCGCGCGCGAGCGCGACGCGTTGGCGTTGGCCGCCCGACAGCTGGTGCGGCTTGCGCTTGAGGTACGGCCCCATTTTGACGATCTCGAGAATCTCGCCCACGCGGCGCCGGATCTCGGCCTTGCCCAACCGCTCCTGCTCGAGGCCGAAGGCGACATTGCGCTCGACCGACATGTGCGGAAACAGCGCGTAAGACTGGAACATCATGTTGACCAGCCGCTCGTAGGGCGGCACGGCGGCCAGGTCCTGGCCGTCGATCAGCAGACGGCCGGCGCTCGGAGTCTCAAAACCGGCCAGCAGCCGCAGCAGCGTCGTCTTACCGCAGCCGGAGGCGCCGAGCAGGCAGAAGATCTCGCCACGCTCGACCTGCAGCGAAACGTTGTCGACCGCTACGAAATCGCCGAAGCGCTTGCTGACCTGCTCGATCTCGACATAGGCGGCCATCACTGTCCGGTCTTGAAGCGCGTCCAGGTGCGGTTGAGTTCGCGCGAGTAGGCGAGGCTGTGGGCCGCGTTCGGATACAGGTGCGCCTTTTGCGCCTCGCTCGGATAGACGCCGCGATCGTTGTAGATCGCCGGGTCGATCAGGCTGTAGGCGGCGGCATTACTGGTCGCGTAATGCATGAGCGCCGAGTTCTTCGCCGCCACATCGGGCCGCAGCAGATAATTGATGAACAAGTGCGCATTCTTCGGATGTGGCGCGTCGGCGGGGATTGCGAGCATGTCGAAAAACATGATGGCGCCTTCGCGCGCGATGTTGTACTTGATCTGCACGCCCTTGCCGTCCTCCTTGGCCCTCGCACGCGCCTGGCCGACATCTCCGCTCCAGCCCAAGGCCAGGCACAGATCGCCGTTGGCGAGATCATCGATGTAGCGGGAGGAATTGATGTACCGAACGTAGGGCCGGATCGACAGCAGCACCTGCTCGGCGGCCTTGAGATCATCGACGGATTCGCTGTTGGCATTTCGGCCCAGATAGATCAGCACGGTGCCGACCACTTCATCCGGGGCATCGATGATCGAGACCCCGCAAGCCTTGAAGTTCTTGACCACCTTGGGGTCGTAGAACATGGCAAGACTGTCTACTGGCGCATTCGGCATGGCCTGCTCGATCTTGGCCTCGTTGTAGCCGACCCCCGAAGTGCCCCAGAGGTAGTTCACGCTGTACTGATTGCCGGGGTCGTGCACCTCGATGATCTGCGCGATCATCGGATCGAGATTCTTGAGATTCGGCAGCAGCGACTTGTCGAGCTTCTGGAATACGCCGGCCTGGATCTGTCGCTGCAGGAACGAGGCCGAGGGCACGACCACGTCGTAGCCGGTACGTCCGGCCAGCAGCTTGGTCTCGACGACCTCATTGGAATCGAACACGTCGTAGTTGACCTTGATGCCGTATTCCTTCTCAAAGGCCGGCACGACGGTCGGGTCGATGTAATCCGACCAGTTGTAGACGTTCAGGACCTTTTGATTGTCCATGGGGATGCCGGCGAGCGCGGCGGCGCCCGACGCGGCGGCGTTTGGGGCGGACGCGGCCAAGGCCGGCGCTGCCTGCGGGGGGTTCTCGCGGCCACAGGCGGCGAGCAGCATTGCGAGCCAGAGCGGAGCAGCAGCGCGCCATACGCAGCGATTCATCGGCGGCCCTCTTGCGTCAGTGGGGGTAGCGGCACGCTATTATCGGTGGCAATGCCGGCAACCGAAAGGCCCCCCTGTTCAGCCGCTCACACGTTCAGCAACAGATGCTCACGTTCCCACGAGCTGATCACCTGCAGGAACACCTCGTGCTCGGCCTGCTTGACGATGGTATAGGCGGCCACGAACGGCTCGCCGAGGATCTGCAGCAGCGGCTCGCAAGCGCGCAGCCTTCCAAGCGCCTCGTCGAGCGATCGCGGTAAGGAATAGGGCAGCTCATGGGCGCTGCCCGAGATTGGCTCGGTCGGCTGCAGCCCCTCGACCATGCCGAGGTAACCGCAGGCCAGCGAGGCCGCAATGGCGATGTATGGGTTGGCATCGGCACCGCCCACGCGATTCTCGATGCGGCGCGCCTCGACACTCGACATCGGTACCCGCAGGCCCGCGGTGCGATTGTCGTAACCCCACTGCACATTGATCGGCGCCGACAGGTAGCGCGTCATGCGACGGTAGGAATTGACGTTGGAGGCGAACAGCGACATCGCCGCCGGCACATAGCGCTGCAGTCCGGCGATATGGGAGAAAAACAGCGCCGAGGGCGTGCCATCGGCGTTGCTGAAGATGTTCTTGCGCGTCTTCTTGTCGATCACGCTCTGGTGAATGTGCATGGAACTGCCCGGCTCCTTGGCGTGGGGCTTGGCCATGAATGTGGCATACATCTTGTGACGCAGCGCCGCCTCGCGCGCGGTGCGCTTGAACAGAAAGGCCTGATCGGCCAGATCCATCGCCGCCCCGTGCAGCAGATTGATTTCCATCTGCGCCGGGCCGTCCTCGTGAATCAGCGTGTCGATCTCGATGTCCTGCGCCTCGCAAAAAGCGTAGATGTCATCGAACAAAGGATCGAACTCATTGACCGCCGCGATGCTGTAGGACTGCCTGCCGGGCTCGGCCCGCCCCGAGCGCCCGACCGGCGGTTTGAGCGGATAGTCGGCATCGATGTTCGGCTCGATCAGGTAGAACTCGAGCTCCGGTGCGATGACCGGCTCCCAGCCACGCTGCTCGTAGAGCTCGAGGACGTGACGCAGCACGTGCCGCGGCGCCATCATCACGCGCCGGCCGTCGGAGTAGAAGCAATCGTGAATCACCTGCGCGGTCGGTTCTGCCGCCCAGGGCACCACCCGCACCGTCTTCGGATCCGCGCGCAGCACGATGTCGATCTCCGCCGGGCTCATGGCCTCGGAGGTGTCGGGCGGATAGTCGCCGGTCACGGTCTGCAGGAAGATGCTCTCGGGCAGCCGCATGCCCTCGTCTTCGGCGAATTTCTCCGCCGGCATGATCTTGCCGCGCGCGATGCCGGCCATATCGGGGATGATGGCCTCGACTTCGGAGATACCGTGGTCGCGGAAGAATTGTTGTATTTCATTAGCCATAAATCACCTTAACTTTTGGCACGGCAGGCCGCGCCGAATTCGGCAAACAGCGCGCGCGAGAAAGGACTGCTGCTCACTCGCCATTCCGGATGCCACTGCAGTGCGAGCGCAAAGCGCGGCGCGCGTTCAACGCGGAAGGCCTCGATCACGCCGTCCGGGGCGCGCGCCTCGACGGCCAGTCCCTGCCCCAGCTCGCGCACGCCCTGGCCGTGCAGCGAATTCACGCGGATGCGATCGGTCCCGGCCAGGCGCCGCAGCTGACCTCCGGGCTCGAGGATCACGTCGTGCGCGAGTTCGTACTGCTGATCGAACGGCAGCTCCGCATCCTCGCGATGATCCATGTTGCCGGGCACTTCGTGCAGCTTCTGCCACAGCGAGCCGCCAAAGGCGACGTTCATCTCCTGAAAGCCGCGGCAAATACCGAGCACCGGCACGCCGGCCGCCACCGCCCTCGGGATCAATGGCAGCGTGGTCTCATCGCGATACCGGTCGTGCAGCGTGCCGTCCTCGCTCGGCTCGCCCTGGTAATGGCGCGGTTCGACATTCGAGGGACTGCCCATGAACAGCAGCCCATCGAGCGTCTCGAGCAGTTCCTCGAGCTGCAGCTCGCGACCGATGGCCGGCACGATCAGCGGCACGCCGCCGGCCGCATCGAGTACCGCCGTTACATACTTCTCGCCGACCAGGTGGTAGGCCTGCGGGCCGAGCATGCGCCGGTCCGCCGGTATGCCGATGACAGGACGCTTAGAACCCATGATTGTATCGCGACGGGCGTTGGAGCTGTATGAATGTACAGTCCTGCCCGCGCTTGCCTTGGTTGAACGGTGCCTATTAGACCATAGGCGCCGCGCCGACGCCCTGGAACACGACCATTTGTGCAGCTACGACACAGAATCGGGTGGTGAGATCAAGCTATTGATTTTATGTGTAATTTCTGGCAAGAGATCAGGATGTCAGCCGCCCCCTTGCCGGATTATGTCAACAGCTTTTACTTGGTCTCGACACCGTTGCTGCCGGTCACGCCGCCCTTGGAGGGTCAGGTCGACGCGGACGTCTGCGTGGTCGGAGGCGGAATTGCCGGTTGCTCGGCCGCGCTATCGTTGGCCGAGCGTGGCTATCGCGTGGTGCTGCTCGAAGCGCGGCACTTAGGTTGGGGTGCCTCCGGCCGCTCGGGCGGGCAGGTGATCTTTGGTGTGGCCGCCGAGCAGGACAGTCTCGAGGCCCTCGTCGGCGAGCAGGATGCGCGCAAGATCTGGGACATCTCGCTGGCCGGCATTGCACTGCTCAAGCATCGGATCGGCCGCTATGGGATCGCTTGCGACTGGGTCGACGGCCAGATGCTCACGGCCATCAAGCCCCGGCAGTGGCAGGCGCTGCAAGACTGGCAGAGCGAGATCGCCGGGAAATATGGCTATGCGAGCACGCGCCTGATCGAGTGCGAGCAGCTGCGCGCGATTGTCGGCACCGAACGCTACATCGGCGCGCTCTACGACAGCAATGGTGGCCATCTGCACCCGCTGCGCTACACGCTCGGGCTGGCGCGGGCGGCCGCGCAGGCCGGAGTACAGATACACGAGGGGAGCCCGGTATTGGACTTTCGCGCAGCTCACGGCCGGCTGCGTGTGCGCACCGATCTGGGCGTGGTCGAGTGCGCACAGCTGGTGCTTGCCGGCAATGCCTGGCTGGGCCAGACCGTGCCAGAGCTGCAACGCAAGCTCATGACCGTGGGCACCTATATCATCGCCACCGAACCGCTCGGCGAGCAACGCGCCCGGCAGCTGATCGCGAACAATGCGGCGGTCTGCGATACCAATTGGATACTCGATTACTTCCGGCGCTCGAGCGATCACCGATTGCTGTTCGGCGGCCGGGTCAACTATTCAGGGGTGGACCTGCGCGCGGTCGGGCCGGCCACGGCGAAGCGCATGCGCAAGGTGTTTCCGCAGCTCGCCGGCACACGCATCGAGTATGCCTGGGGCTGCCTGCTCGACATCACGCTGAACCGTGCGCCGCATTTCGGGCGCCTGAGCCCCAACGTCTATTTCCTGCAGGGCTTCTCCGGTCACGGCATCGCACTGGCCGGCATGGGCGGTGAGCTGGCCGCCGAAGCCATCGCCGGAATCAATGAGCGCTTCGATGTGTTCGCGCGCTTGCCGCACCGCGAGTTTCCGGGCGGCATGGGGCTGCGCCGCCCAACACTCGCCCTGGCGATGCTCTGGTATCGGCTGCGTGATCTGCTTTAGCATGCGGCCATGACGTTTCCGTACCCTCGCGCTTTGGTTTTGGTGGGCTGCGCCGTGCTATCGGGCTGTGGCTTGGCAGGCACCGCAACCAGTACCGCCGCGGGCGCGGCCGCCGAGGCCCAGCAAGCGCGCGAGGGCAAACAGACCGAAGCGCAGGTCGAGCAGAAACTGCAGGAAGCGCAGCAGGCGGCCGCGGCACAGCGCGACGCGGCGGAGAAAGACGCGCATTAGCCATCGAGGCCGCGCAGAAAATCGCTGAGCAAGGTGATGACGCGCTGGTGATGGGTGATTTCGGTAACGCGGTCGACGCGGAGCTGACTTCGCGAAGAGATTGGGGACACTGTCAGCATGCCGGCAGCGCCCTGATCTCGAAGCAGCGATGGATGCGGGGATTGCGCGCGAAATCGAACGGCAGGGTCTGGGCCGAAATGTCCTGCACCAGCCAGCGCCGCCCGACTTCCTCATCGAGGCGGAAGCGCTGCGCATTGCACGCGAACACCAGCAGGCCGCCGGGCGCGAGCCGCTGCATGCAGCGCTCGATCAGTGGCAAGTGGTCGCGCTGGATGTCGAGCACCCCCTGCATGCGCTTGGAGTTCGAGAACGTCGGCGGATCCAGGAAAATCAGCTCGAACTGAGCTTCCGCCGCGGCGCGCAGCCATTCGCGGCAGTCGGCCCGCTCGAGGCGATGGTGCGCTCCGTCCAGGCCGTTGAGCACATAGTTTTGCTCGGCCCATTCGAGATAGCGGTTGGACAGATCGATGCTGAGGCTGCTGCGGGCGCCCCCGGCGACCGCGTACACGCTGGCACTGGCGGTGTAGCAGAACAGATTCAGGAAACGGGCGGCGCGTGCGCGTTCGCGCAGCCGGGCCCGGGTCAACCGGTGGTCGAGGAACAGACCGGTGTCGAGGTAATCGTCGAGGTTGACGAGGAACTTGAGTCCCGCCTCCTCGACCGTGAACGGACTGGCGCCGGCGGCGTGCACCGGCTGGTACTGCGCCGCGCCGCTCTGGCGCGTGCGCAGGCGCAGGTGAATGCGTTCGGGCGGAATCGCGAACAGCCGCGGTAGCGTCGAGAGCGCCTCGCGCCGCCGGCGCCGCGCGTCCTCGATCTCAATTTCCTTCGGTGGCGCATATTCCTGCACGTGCAGGTGCACCACCGCGCTGCCGGCCTCGACATAACGGTCGATCGCAAAGGCATACTCGGGCATGTCCGCGTCGTAAAGGCGATAGCAGCTGACTGCGGCGCGCTGCGCCGCCTTGCCGAGCCGCTTGAGATTCTTTTCGAGCCGATTGGCGAACATCTGTGCCCCGGCGCTGCCCGCCACCGCGGCCTCGCGTTCGCGTCGGCTGGCCTCGCCGTCGACACTGCCGGGGGCAGACAGATCGATGCGCAGCAGCCGACAGGCGATGGCGCCGTTCCACACGTCGTGCACGCGGTAGCTGCGAAGCCGCAGCTCGCGCGCCGCCGCGGCATTCGTCGTCAGGATCGCTGCGTCCCAGCCCGCGAAGTGTTCGCGCAGCGCGCGACCGAGCTCGGCGTGCAGTGTTGCGGCTTGGCTCGCATCCCCGAGCCGCTCGCCGTAGGGAGGATTGGTGCAAATCAAACCTGGCATTGCGCCGAGCGGCTGCACGCTCTGGACCGGCCGATGCTCGAAGCGCACCAGCTCGGCGACCCCCGCGCGCTGCGCATTCGCCAGGCTCGTGGTCAGTGCGCGCTGATCCATGTCACTGCCGCGTATGAGGCTGTCGACCGCGCTGCGCGCGCGCCCGTGCGCCTCATCAAGCAGCCGCTGCCATAGCGCCGCATCGTGTCGGCGCCAGCCGAGGAAGCCGAAGTATTCGCGCAGTAGTCCTGGTGCACGATCGGCGGCGATCATCGCCGCCTCGATCACGAACGTGCCTGAGCCACACAGCGGATCGAGGAACTCCTCGCCACGCGCGGCGGCCTCATCCCAGCGCGCGCGCAGCAGCACGCCCGCGGCGAGGTTCTCGCGCAGCGGCGCCTCGCCGGCTTCGAGTCTGTAGCCGCGCCGATGCAGCCCTTCGCCGGCGAAGTCGAGCGAGAGTGTGACCCGGCTGCCCTGTGCGTGCGCGTAGGCTCGCACCGCGGGGCGCACGAGCTCGACATCGGGTCGCGCCCCGGTGTCCGCGCGTAAGCGGTCGCAGATGCCATCCTTGAGCCGCAGCGCGCCGTAATGGGTGTGGGTGATCGTCGGGTGAGACCCGGTGAACTCGCAGGCAATCGTGCGCGCCGGGTCGATATGCGCGGCCCAGTCGCAGTCGGCGACGGCGCGGTAAAACCCCTCCTCATTCGGTGCCTCGAATTCCGCGAGCTCGAGCAGTATGCGGCTGGCGATGCGCGACCACAGACAAGCGCGGTAGCCCACGTCGAGTGGACCGCGAAAACGCACGCCGCCGCTGCGCTCGCGTACGTCGCCGGCCCCCACCGCTTTCAGCTCATGTGCGAGCAGATCGGAAAAGCCGCGCGGCGCGGTGGCGAAGAACTGCTGATCGTCGCCTGCGGCCACGCGTGTTCAGCTCAAGTCGATCCAGGTGGTCTTGAGCTCCGTGTACTTGTCAAAGGCATGCAAGGATTTATCGCGCCCGAAGCCGGACTGTTTGTAGCCGCCGAACGGCACGGTGATGTCGTCGGCATCGTAGCAATTGACGTAGACCACGCCGGCGCGCAACGCGCGCGCCGCGCGGTGCGCACTCTTGAGGTCGCGTGTCCAGACCGCGGCGGCGAGCCCGTAGCTGACATCGTTGGCGATCTGCAGCGCCTCGTCCAGATCCCGAAAGCTTATGGTCGAGAGCACGGGCCCGAAGATCTCCTCGCGCGCGATGCGCATTCGCGGCGTCACGGCATCGAACACCGTCGGCTCGATATAGCAGCCGCCGCTTTCGATACGCACGCGGCCGCCACCGAGCGCCAGACGCGCACCTTCGCGAGTGCCTGAATCGATGTACTCGAGCACGCGCCGTGTTTGGGTCTCATCGACCATGGCCCCGAGCGTGGTGGCGGGGTCCAGCGGATCACCGGGCGCCATCGTGCGAGCGATCCGGCCGATCTGCTCTAATAGCCTCTCACGAATCGACTCCTGCACCAGTAGCCTCGAGCCCGCCGAGCACATCTCGCCCTGATTGAAGAAAATCGCATAGGCGGCGGCGCGCGCCACGCGCTCGAGATCGTCAAAATCGGCCATGACGATGTTGGGCGATTTGCCTCCGCATTCGAGCGAGACGCGCTTGAGGTTCGACTGCGCGGCAGAGCGCATGACGGCCTTGCCGGTCGCAGTCGAGCCGGTGAAGGCGATGCAGTCGACGTCCATGTGCGAGGCCAGGGCCGCACCGGCGGTGTGGCCGTAGCCCGGCAAGACTTGAAACACGCCCGGTGGCACACCCGCTTCGAGCGCCAGCTGGCCGAGTCGAATCGCGCTCAACGGTGATTTCTCGGATGGCTTGAGCACCAGCGAGTTACCCGCTGCAAGCACTGGCGCGATCTTCCAGGCCGCCATCAGCATGGGGAAATTCCACGGCACGATGGCGCCGACGACTCCCACCGGTTCTCGGGTGATGAGCGCCAGGGTTTCGGAGCCCGTGGGTGCCACTTCGTCGTAACGCTTGTCGATGGCCTCGGCGTACCAGCGCAGGCAACGCACGGTGGCAGGCACATCGACACTGAGGCTATCGCGGATCGGCTTGCCGACGTCGAGCGTCTCGAGCAGCGCCAGCTCCTCGGTCGCGGTCTCGACGCATTCCGCGAAGCGCAGCAGCACGCGCTTGCGTGCCGAGGGCGCCTGATCGGCCCAGTCGCGGCGCTCAAAGCTTGCCCGCGCGGCGGCTACCGCCAGGTCCACATCTTCCCTGTCGCAGGCGGCCACGCTCGCGAGCTTGCGGCCGTCGATCGGGCTGATGCAGTCGAAGGACTGTCCTGCCCGCGAGGGCACGAGCGCACCGTTGATGAGCGCGAGGCCGCCCGGGTGTACAGCGCGCGCACGAGCGTGCCAGGTCTGCCGATCGGCATCATGAACTTCGGTTTTCATGGGCTAATCTGGCAATGTCCCGGTGTAACTGTCAAATCGTAGCAAAGCGCCCGCCGCGACAGCTAATGCCCCGATTAGGAATTCCCCGCCGTTGCGGGTATAGCCCTCCTTTGATCTTTAGATTCTGCGGTCGGGTTCGCCACGCCTCTCTGCGCGAGGCTAAGGAAAAAGCGCCACCGGCGCGCAAACGCGCGCCGGTGGCCGTCGTGACCTATCAATCGCCTCAGCGGTCAAGCGCTACAGCGCAGCGTCGTCGGTCTCCCCGGTACGGATGCGAACCACGCGCTGCAGATCGCTAATGAAGATTTTACCGTCGCCGACCTTACCGGTCTTCGCGGATGTCACGATTGCCTCGACAACTTGCTCGGCCAGCTCCGAGCGCACCGCGACTTCGATGCGCGATTTGGGTATGAAGTCAACGGTGTACTCAGCGCCGCGATACAGCTCGGTATGGCCACGCTGCCGGCCGAATCCCTTGATCTCGGTCACGGATATGCCGGACACGCCTAACGCTGTCAGCGCCGCGCGCACGTCATCCAGCTTGAACGGTTTAATGATGGCAGTGATCAATTTCATGGCCCAGTCTCCTATAACGTCAACCCGGTGTCGTCGGTCCATCGATAACTATTCAATGCTCTCGCCATGCTGCGAGATATCGAGACCTTCCCGCTCCTGATCGGCCGTGACCCGTAATCCGATCGTCATATCAACCACCTTGAGAATGATCATGCTCATGATGAAGCCGTAGATCAGCGTCGTGCCGACGCCCCAGAGCTGCGTC
>OBLU010001182.1_pt1 | contig 24394 bp, 25 predicted proteins | sample 1518681 | NCBI WGS metagenome assembly OBLU01 (sample SAMEA3539304, study PRJEB22396) | soil metagenome | biome: tundra; feature: field; material: soil | place: USA | collected 2010-05 | depth 0.15 m
ACGCCCAGCGCCTTCTTCTGTTTCCCGATTAGTAGTGTGCATTGTCCCACTGCTTCGGTACTCTATAACACGTCGGTTCGATCCTTTTTGCCGAGCAGTGGTTCGCTATGCTTCCCAATTAGGGCAATAATATAGTTGACAAAATAGCGAATTTGACCTATTCTTGAGGCATGGAAAGCGAACCGAAAACCCTTCAAGAAGCAATCCTCTACTTCGCCAACCCTGCCAACTGCCGCGAATACCTTGTGGCCCGTCGCTGGCCGGATGGCGTGATCTGCCCCCGCTGTGGCAGCAAGGACGTTCTGTTCCTAGAGAAGTATAACCGCTGGCACTGCCGTGCGAAGCACGATGCTCCGCAGTTCACCTTAAAGACTGGCACGATCATGGAAGAGTCGCCTATCGGCCTCGACAAATGGCTGGCGGCGATGTGGCAGATCGTGAACTGCAAGAATGGCATCAGTTCCTACGAAGTTGCCAAAGCAATCGGAGTAACACAGAAGTCCGCTTGGTTCATGGATCACCGCATCCGACTCGCCCTGATGAATGGCTCTTTCGAGAAACTATCCGGCCACGTTGAAGCCGATGAGACGTTCATCGGCGGGAAAGCGCGGAATATGCACCTAAGCAAACGGCAACGCCGCATCACCGGGACTGGTGGAAAAGTTGAAGCGCGGCGGTGAGGTTCGCACCGTGGTTGTCGGTTCTCGCCGCAAGAAAGTTCTGCAAGATGAAGTGAAGAAGCATGTCGAAGCGGGCGCGGCCCTGTACACGGATGCTCTGCTGTCATACGATGGGCTGGCGGGCGACTACGCGCATTAGGTAATTGACCACGCGGTAAAGTATGTGGATGGGAACGTCCACACGAACGGACTGGAAAACTTCTGGTCGCTGTTGAAACGCACGATTGCGGGCACGTATGTGAGCGTTGAACCGTTCCGCTACCTTGACGAACAATCCTACCGTTATAACAATCGCCGGATGACGGATGCGGAGCGGTTCGATATCGCGGTAAAGGGAATCGTTGGAAAGCGGCTGACTTTTGATATGCTGACTGGCAAAGCAGGTTCAGCAGCAATGTCCCTGTGCTAAAAGAACGGCAGCGACGCGGCAAGAAAGGGAAAGGGCTGCGGTTGTCCGCAGCCCCAAAATCGTGAGCTTTTCCTTCAGTGCGCTCGGCGCTCGTGACGCCGAACGGACGTGCTCAGCTAGGAGTGTATCACATGGCTGAGTTGCGTATTCCGCTGATTCTCAACAAGGGACGGAAGGGGATTCCGTTGCAGCAGCTTGCTCGTATTTCCTACGAGCTTCAACAGTTTCTGGGACTACTAGGCGCTGATCTGCACATTGAGATCGGCGCTGGATGGGTCGGCACTGGCTTCTATGACGGCTCATTCGGATGCGTTCTGGAAAAAGTTAACCCCGTCGAAGAGCGGAAGGCGAAGGCGTTCAAGCAAGCATTCAGAAACGTAGCCAAGAGGCAACCTGACGCCAGAGTGCGCCCTTCCACGATCCGCCAGTACACTCGGATCGCTGAACCGATGGATGTGGGGGAGTTGGTAGAGTTCGGCCTTCCGAAATCGGACACTGAAGAACAGCAGGACGAATGGTGCGCACTAACTAAGCAGCAAGCCTTGTTGATTGCCTCTGAAGTTCAGACCGTTGTGCGTTCGCACGGTGGAATACAAGGCGTCATCCACTCTGTTTTCTTTGGTGCATCCCCAGCGCATTTCCAACTTAGAGAACTGTCCACTGGCGAACTTGTGAAATGCGTTTATAGCAGCCGTAAGCAATATGATGAACTTGCGAACGTGCTCAAACAGCAGAATGTGGTCATCCATGTCTACGGCACCATCAGCACCGATTGCGTCAACCGCCAGATCGAAGAAATGCGAGTGGAAAAAATCGTACTTGCGGACAGCTTCTCGAAAGAAGATTTCGACAGATTTATTGGTTGTGCGCCTGGGATTCTCGGAGATCAAGGCTTGCAGGATTTCATTGATTACGTGAGGGGACGTGCCAACTAAGTCAAAGGTCTATGTTGATTCGTGCTGTTTCATTGAGCTTGCCCTAGAGAGTCCGTGGGCAAGAATGACACAGGCAGAGACAATGACCTTTGGTTTCTGAAAGAGCTTCTGAATGCAGCGCGTGATGAGCAGATCGAAGTCCTGACTTCCACTCTTTCCATAGCAGAATGTGCTCATGCCAAGGGTGATGTGAACGATGATGTGAAGTCGCTCTTCAAGAGATTTCTTACGTCCGGTCGCTATGTCTTTCTTGTTCAGGACAGCGTACTGGTAGCGGAAAAGGCGAGGGATTTACGATGGGCGCACGGCCTCTGTTTTGGCGGAGCCGATGCAATCCACTTAGCCTCTGCAATGGAACTGAAATGCGACGAGTTTCTGACGTGGGATCAAAAGATTCATGCTCAGGCGACGGCGCTAAACGATCTGGCGCTTTCTGTCCGTTTCCCCCACGATACTCACTGCCTGCCGGATGAGTACCGCCAGCAGCAACTAATTGCCGAGACGAGCACGGAAGTTCCCAAGGCTCTTCCGCCAGCACCAGAAAGTACGGTTCCAATCGCTGATCCGCCTGTAGCAAAAGCGGAGAACAGTAAGGACGGTGACAAGTGAAGCCATTGCCAGCACCCGAAGTACCCGGCAACACGGAAGCCGAAAAATTCGATAATGCCGTCCGTAGAATGTTCAGCGTATCGAAGGAAGAACTGCTGAAACGAGAAGCGAAGTGGAAGCGGGCGCAAGCACGGAAGAAGCGAACGAAGAAAACATGATAAGGAGTGCCCATGCCGAAGATGTTAAGCAAGATCAAGCACGCCCTGACTCTTCTCGGCACTTTCGTCCCCGGGAAAACCGTCGAGGACTTGAACAAGGGTCTCAACTATCTCGCGGTTGGAAGATGGATGAAAGAGAACCACTACGCTACCAACCACCGATTGCCTTGCCGTGAGCGGATCTTCGACCGAATCGCGAAGGACGTGGCTGACCAGCGCGTTCTCTACCTGGAGTTTGGCGTGTTTGACGGCCGAGCTACCCGTTACTGGTCAAAACTCCTTCGCCACCCCGACAGCCATCTGCATGGTTTTGACAGCTTCGAGGGACTGCCGGAGTCCTGGGCGGGGACGGATCGCGGGAAAGGATATTTCTCTACCAACGGGGCGATTCCTCAAATTGACGATGCTCGCGTGAGATTCTTCAAAGGCTGGTTCCAGGACACGCTGCCAACCTACCAGGCCCCGCCGCACGATGTACTGATTATCAACTTCGACGCCGACTTGTATTCGTCTACCGCTTACGTTCTTTCCCAACTGCGCGATCTCATCGTTTCAGGAACTTACATCTACTTCGATGAGTTCAATCACCGCTTCGATGAGTTGCGGGCGTTCGATGAGTTCATTCGCGAAACGGGAATAAAGTTTTCACTCGTCGGCGCTACGAAGACACTGGAATACGTTGCGTTTCGCAGCCCTGTCGCGGCACCTTGATTCTTGGCGGGTCCGGTTATTTTGTCAACTATATTAATGCCCTTTTTATAGAGCACTGGTTCGCTATGCTTCCCAATTAGGATCGTACCAGGCAGGAGACCTACCGCTTGATGCAGCGCCGCGCGACGGACGCCGGAATCAAGACGAAGATCGGGAACCACACCTTTCGCGCGACCGGCATTACCGCCTACCTGAATAACAAGGGCACCCTCGGAACGGCGCAGCACATCGCGAACCACGAGTCGCCCCGGACGACAAAGCTCTAAGACCGGCGACAGGACAAGATTTCGCTCGATGTCTGCGAACTACCGGGAGCTAATTCCACTGAGAGCCGGAGTCCGGCATCATCGATCTCAAAGCCACAGCAGCGCGTTCCGTCCACAAGCACGTGCTCAATCGAAGCGCCATCGCAAGAGTCGCCCCACTCGATCGAATAACACCTGATGGAACCCGAGTCGTTCGAAATTCGTACGGTACAGGAATAAGCGCGAACATGATGCGTGCCATCGGGCGCTCTCCGCGTGAGAATTGAGTTGCCGACCACGGTCGCGAGCTTAGACCTATGTAGTTCCGACGCCACAGAGTTGATTCTTGCGGCGATCTCCACCAGAGAGTCCGGACGTTGAAAAATCTCGTGGTGCTCGACGATCAGAACGGGCCCCGAAGAACAGGCTGAAAGCGATGTCGTGGCTCTGGGTTTGCCGGATGGGTTTGCGAATGAATAAAGGAAAGCCTCCAGTCGAAGTACGGCAGGCTGGGCGAGTTCACCGATTGTGAGCCGAACCGGCTGTTCCGCAGGGTGAGGAACCGGGTCCTCAAATTCCACAACTTCCACGCCGCGGTGAACACGGTGTTTCCGCAGGGAACTTTTCAATAGAAGCAATGAACGTTCGACAGTGGGAGCTCGCAGGCGGAAGAAGAGATGGGTCGGCGCTGGCGGTCGGCCCGGGTTGTGATCTTCCATTGTTCGCGGTCACGCTACGATGTGCTTTCAACCGCGGCAACCCACTGTTTGGCGCGACTACTCCGGCCCATGTCCACGTACTCAAAGCCAGCTGATCGCGCTGCTTCGGGATTGAGCAGATTGCGGCCGTCAACGATCACAGGAACTTCCATGAGTTCATGCAGGCGTGCGAGATCCAGTTCGCGGTATTCCTTCCAGTCCGTCACGATCAGCAGAGCGTGGGCCTCGCGTGCTGCTTCGTAAGGCGAGGGACAGTATTCCAGGCGCCCGGCCTGAGGTGGGAGTTCCTGCCGGGTGGCCTCCATGGCTTGGGGATCATGCACTCGCAGCCGCGCGCCTTCCTCCAGCAGCGCTTTGACGATGCGCAGGGCTGGAGACTCACGAATGTCGTCCGTTCCGCCTTTGAAGGCCAAGCCCAGCACGCCCATCCTCTTGCCTTGCAGCACCCACACGGCGCGCCGCACTTTCTTCAGAAATAACGCGGCTCGCTGTAGGTTGATGTTCTCCACTTCCTTCAGCAGCCCACAATCGACCCCATGCTCGCGCGCCAGATGCATGAAGGCGCGAAGATCTTTGGGGAAACAGTAGCCTCCGAAACCAATGCCGGCATTCAGAAACTCACGCCCAATACGGGGATCGAGTCCCATGCCGAGCGCCACCTGGGTGACGTCGGCACCCACCTCTTCGCAGATGTCGGCCATCATGTTGATGAAAGAAATTTTGGTGGATAAAAAGACATTTGCCGCGTGCTTGGTCAGCTCCGCCGTGCTGACGTTGGTAAACAGGATTGGGCACCCGAGCGGATGATAAAGTCGCTCCAGCAAGGCGCGAGCCCGTTCCGATTCTACTCCCACCACTATGCGGTCGGGATGGAAGATGTTCTCAAGCGCTTTTCCCTCCTGCAGGAACTCAGGATTCGAGGCTACGTCGAACTCGGCGGCCTGCCTCCCTGGCGCATCAACAAGCTTCGCAAACCGGGCCACGGTCTTCTTAATCCATTGAGCCGTGATCGCCGGCACGGTGCTCTTCTCCACAATCAGCTTGTATCCGTTCAGGTTGCGCGCGATGACCCGGGCTATGGCTTCTACCTGGCTCAGATCGGCTTCGCCCGTTTCTTTCTGCGGGGTACCGACGCAGACAAACAAGATTGTGGCCGTGCGCACGGCCTCCTCGACGGAATGGCTCAGGGTCAGTCGACCGCTGGCCAGGCCGCGGGCGAGCAGATCGTCCAAGCCCGGCTCGTAGAAGGGGACCTGGCCGGATCGGATCTTCGCTACCTTGGACACGTCTTCATCGGCCCCAATCACCTCCCAACCCATCTCCACAAAGCCAAGAGCCGTGGGAAGACCCACATGCCCGAGACCTAGCACGGCAACGCGTGGCATATCGCAACTGGACTGATCGCTCATATCGACCTCCCTATTTTCTGACGGCCACGATCTCGGCCCGGCAAGAGAATTGCCACCGCTAGCCGTTGTGGACGGCAATACTGTTGAGCTAAACAATCACTCATTCGTCTCTGGGGCTCCTTTCTTCCGCCTGATCAACTGAACAAGGAGAATCTGATTCTGCCCTTTTTTTACTGTGCCTTTCGAGGAACCCAAAGAATTGCGGGAAATCAATTGCGCGCACTCCAAGGGCACTGAAGACAACGTGGAGCCACGCTCTCGACGGAACTCTTCCTAACGATCATTGCTATTGGTGAGCCTACTTGGACTGGATGAGGCCTGTTTCTCGTGAAATGTTATAGACCGCGGGATGTAACGTGCCGAAGGCTGCCGCCACGAGTGTGCACGAATGAACTCTTCCAGTCGCTTCCGCATCTGACCTTTGCGTTCATACACGCGTGAGTTTTTCTCGGTTGTGCCCAACGTCCCTCGACTGGCGGTAGGATTCGACTATCGTCCCGGCAAGCAACCACACTGCGAGCCTGCGGCTGAATCGTTGCGAGCGCTCGAGGGTGACCATCCACCGCAGAGTCCCGACGCCAAGCCTGCGAAAGAGATAGAGTGGAATTCCTCTGACGAACCACTTTGTGCCTGCCGGGACGCGGTTTTCCCGGATGCCAGCACGGCCTTTATCATACCACCACGACAAGAAGTAATCTCTTTGAAGCCTATTCTGCGGCACTGAGTGATAGACGACAGCTGTCGGCTCATATTTCAGCCGCTCACCTGCCGCCAGCAACCGACGGCCAAACTCGGTGTCCTCGTCGCGGATCTCGCTGTTTGGCCGAGGGCCCAAATCAGTTCGGAAAATACCGTACTTCTCAAACACCCTACGATGAAAGGCCATATTGGTGCCAAATGGAGCCACGGTGAGCGGACCAGCTTCCAGGCCCAGGTCGAACATCACCAGAGGGGCCATCCCGTACCACTCTTTCTCCGGAAGCCAGGATGGCGGTGTGCAGGGCCACTCGGGAAGGATACGCCCGCCGGCACCCGCCCACTCGCCGCTGCACAAACCAGCTGTGAGATTCTGCAGCCAGGTGGACTCCACGGTCACGTCGTCATCCATGAAGGCAAGAACCTCCCCCTGAGTTTCCCGAATCCCGGTATTGAGGGCATACGACTTGCCTTGCTGTGGCTCTAACAAGTAACGGAAGCGGCCGGGGTATCGGCGGCAGAAGTCCTCCACCACGTCACGAGTTCGGTCGCGCGAGTTGTTGTCCACCACCAGGACTTCCCATTCGATGGACATAGGCAGAGTGGAGACCGCAACACTGCCGAGAGCCTTCGCCAGACTCTGGCAACGGTTATACGTGCACAGGATGACTGTTATGTTCATGCTGAGGCCATCACGTCCGGGATTGTTTTGTGTGTACGCCCTGGAGTTTTCGAGCGAGTGTTGTTGTACTTGTCTAACACTCTGATGTTGGACCTAGCGTCAATGGCGCCTGTCGCAAGCACATATACCACTGTTGACACAGACTTACCCATGAACACGACTTAGCCGGCAAGCGTTTCCCCGGATTTTGCGACGGCGCAGGCTTTCAATCGTTCGCAGAACAATGCAACCGGATCTTTCGGTATCTTGTTTTCGGCTCGGGCTCGCGCTGCCTGGCCCAGGCGCAGCCATTCCTTGCGCCGCTCCCAAGCCCGCTCCAGGGTATGGGTAAAAGAGGATAAGGTGGCCGCTGGCGCGACAAACCCTGTTTCATCATCTAGGCATAGCTCCGCGTTGCCTCCGACATCCGTCACGACCGCAGGCCGCCCGCACCACATCGCCTCGACCAAAGCGAGAGGCAGACCTTCATAGCGTGAGGGGAGGACCAGCAGATGGTTTTGCTCCCAGATCGTTCTAATATCGTTCACGTGACCGCGAAAGTGCACATTATTCACCTGGAGCATCCCGGCTACGCGACGCAACGCCAGTTCATTGGGACCGTCTCCAAATAAATTCAGTTCAACGGGACGATCCCGCCATTCCGGGCGGGCCAGGATCTGCAGCAACAAATCCTGCCCTTTGGCCGCCGGATCGATTCGGGCTACGCACGCCAACCCCCACCCTCCACTTTCATCCGGCCAGGCCGGAGCGCGCTCGGTCGAAACGTTGTAGGGATTCCACGCCACCTCCCCGTTCAGCAGCGGCTCGCCCACCTGCAGGCGGAGCAGATCTAGATTGTTGCGGGAGACGCAGAAAATCCTGCGGGCGGCGGTGTAACTGGCCGCGGCTTCACCGACGACCTGTTCCTGGAACCACCAAAACTCGCTATTGCATTGGACGATAATCACGTAAGGTATTGCCTCCTCCCGGCAGACTTTCGCCCAATCAAATCCGCCTTGATTGTATCCTTGGGAAATGACGACCAAGTCGGGATTGAAACGCTTCAACCGCCCATAGCTTCTCCTGCTGCTAAGCGAGAGCTTGTTCCAGATGCACCGGGCCGGCCCCGCATGATACGAAGAGTGGGTTTCGAGCCTGATGCCATGCTGCGCCAGCACGGTGACCTTGTTCGATAGTTGCGGCCAGTACACGACCGCTGCGTACACATCGTGCCCCGCCCGCTTGAGCTGAGTCGCGGCCTGGCTCCAGAGCTCCTCACTTCCACCCCACTGAAAGCCGTGCATCGTACTGATGAAGGCGAATCTCATTTCAAATCATGCTGCGCTCGGTTGGTCACAGGCTCAGTTCGAAGAAGCCGCTCGAAAAATGTGGTATCGAACTCTAGATTTGTCCCGTTGGCGTAATATTCGCGCGCATTCCGCAGCGCCTCCTTCCGTGCCTCTGCGTACGCCCGCCGATCGGTCAGGAGTTTTCCGATTTCGCAAAATGCGGCGTCAGGCAGCAGAGTCTGAGGGGAAAAGCACGCCAGGTCGCCGGTCGTATAGCCATCTTCGGTCTCAAAAAAGACAGTCGGCAGACCACAGGCGGAGGCGACAGTCAATACGCCGCTGAATATTCCGACGACAGCCGACGAGCGTCGCAGATCGTCCTCCAGCGACCACACGGGATGTGACAGTTCGCAGCGGGTCGAATGTTCTCGAACGAGGCGCTGACAGGCTTCGAAGTCAAGATTACTCCAGTAGGGATGCGGCCGGATTACCAAGCGGCGCAGCGGCAGGTCCGCGGCCAACAGCCTTTCGGCCAGTTGCAGCAGCGCCTGGCACTGGCTTTCAATGCCGTAGAAATCGCTTTGGTCAGCGGGCTGGGGCACATCGACCATGAGCAATGTCTGGTGGTCAAATTGGTCGGGAAGAGCAGTCACCGTGTCGAGAAGGCAGCCGCCGTTGATATATTCGACGGGTGGTTCCGGCATTCCGGCCGCTTGAAAAAATCTACCGTTCACTCGCGCCAAAAAAGACGCGGAGGGCTGACCGAAAGCGACATACTTGGAAGCTGTGACCGGGACATCCAAGGTATGGGCGATTACACCTTGTTGAAACGTAATAACCGGTTTGCCTCGCTGGCGAGCCGTCCGGCAGACGGGACTGCAAAGCGTATTCCAGTGGCAACGGGCGACCACGGCGTCAAATTCCACCCAAGGCGCCAGATGCTCCCATGCCTCAACGAAGTAAGCTGTGTGTTCGAACCCGGCTTTGACGTCCCGACTGGGATTTAGTCCATGCGGCTCAAGAATCCGGATTGTCTCTTCAAACGCCGAGCACCCGCGCAGCCGGGCGACCATCGAGCGCAGACGTGCTTCCATCGGATTCAAAGAGGTGGCCGGATCAATGAATGTGACCTGGCTACTGCGCCCTGCAATTGCCAATTGAGCATCCAATTCATCCCGACAGGGGGCATCGGCGGGCAGTAAACAAAGAATTGTAGCGTCCGTTTTCGCGATCCCAAGAAGTGTGCGGACAAAAAATCGGGTTTCGGTTTTCCGTCTAAACGGTATCGGGCAAAGAAGCACGTCAGTCTTGATTTTTCGGCGCGGGCGAAGCTGGCTGACCTTATCGGCGCCGAGAGTGGCCCAAGTGATAAGCCGGCTGGAAGCGCGTTGATCGCGGGAGTTGGCGCGGGGGCCGTTCAATGTGTCCAACTGAAGCGGTAGGAAATAATCCTGCAGACTGATGTCGTGGCGGTAAAGATGCAGCTGCGCCAGTGAAAACGCCGCGACCCGGCTCCCCTTTGGAGAGTGAAACAAATCATGGACATCCATGTGGATCGGAACTAATGGCGGGGGTTTCATCGGTGTGCTCAACAGGGCAGACCGGCCACCTTGGATCACTTACTCTTGCCGACCGGTTCTATTTGCCGAGGAGACTCGCAATGGTCTCGATTACGTGGTCCTGTGCAGAGCGAGTCAGTCCGACCGAGCACGGCAAGCTGATCGCCTGGCCATACAGCGCATCGGAATTCGGACAAGAAGGACTGCTGGAAAGATTATGAGCCGTCGAGCGATGAATCGGCTGCCAGAGCGGACGGGTCTGGATTTTCCTGGCGGCCAGTTCGCGAAGAAGCTCTCGCGAGGCGATTCGTGATTTTTTCTCATCGATCAACACCGTATACATCCAAAAGGTGTTAAATGCCCAGTCCGCCTCTTCCGGCAGACGGATTCCCGGGAGAGAACTCAATGACTCTTGATACCGTATCGCGATTTGTCGCTTCGCTTCCACAAACATGTCAAGCTGTTCCATCTGCGCGCAACCCATCGCCGCCAGCAGGTTCGTCAGGCGGTAATTGTAGCCAATGGCATTGTGCACATATTCGATCGGATCATCTTTCGCCTGCGTGGTGAGGTATCTGGCGCGTGCGGCCCACTCGGCGTTGTCGGTAACGAGCATGCCGCCGCCGCCAGTGGTGATGATCTTGTTCCCATTGAAACTGAAGCAACCGACGTGCCCGACGCTGCCCAAGCTCTTCCCGCGGTAGCGCGCGCCCAGGCCCTCGGTAGCGTCTTCGATTACCGGCAACGAATATTTCGCCGCGACCGCCAGGATCGGATCCAGGTCGACAGGATGGCCGAGGATGTGGACCGGCAAGATGGCCTTTATTCGCCGACCCGTCCTCCGATTTCGCAATGACTCACCGTCCCAGCGGCAGCCGTTGTCGAGGAAATCGACCACTCCAGCGGGATCGATCTGCCAGTACGTGGGTTCCGCATCGATGAAGACCGGCCAGGCGCCAACGTACCGGATGGTGTTTGCTGGGGCGATGAATGTGAGCGAGGAAACGACCACCTCGTCGTCCGCCTGCACGCTCGCCAGCAGCAGCGCAATGTGCAGGGCCGCAGTGCCATTGACCGTGGCGATGGCGTACTTCGTTCCCGCCTCCTCCGCCACCATTTTCTCGAACCGGTCGACATAGCTGCCGACGGACGAGACCCAGTTCGTATCGAGGCATTCCTTAACGTACTTCCACTCGTTTCCGCAAATCTCGGGCACGATCAAGGGGATAAAATCCGCGGGCGGCGGCGCGTCCGAGGCCCGCTTTTCCGTCGGACTCAATTGCGGTATCTCCCATCGCCGAAGTTGGCGATAACGTTGTTCCGCACAAGATGCGCCACGTCCTCGATGCCTTGGGCAACCGTGCGGGTGATCTTGAAACCGAGCTGGTCGGTGATGCGGGTGAACGAAACACGGTAGTCCCGCGGATCTTCGGTCTTGTGCACGAACTCGACGACGGCGTCGGGTGCATAGGGGCGGATCATCTCGACGAGTTGCTGCTTTTGGAAGTTTTGATCGGTCGCCCCCACGTTGAATACACCACCGGCAACTTTCGCGGCCGGTGAATTGAGGACGAGTTGAATTGCCCTGGCGGCATCCCGCACATGTACATACGGCCGCCAGAATTGCTCACCAAACACCTTGAGGTGCTTCTTCGTCAGCATCTCCATGGTGAATTCATTCACCGTCAGATCGAATCGCATACGCGGCGACACGCCAAAGATGGTCGCGAACCGCATCGGGGTCGGACACCATTTCCCATTGCTACCACTCTGTAATAATGCCTTCTCCACAGCCACTTTCGTCTCGGAATAGAGGGACGCTGGGCGCAATTCGGATTCCTCATCCACGTATTGATTTGCGTCCTTCATTTTTCCATAGTTACTGCAAGTTGAGGCAAAGATGAAGCGACTAACCCCGGCTCGCTGACTTTCCTCGATGAGCGCGAGCGAGCCCTGAAGATTGACGGCGCGCGCCAGATCCGGCTGGCGGGCACAGGCGGGGTCGCCGACCACGGCGGCAAGATGGACCACCGCCTCAATTCCGGCCACGGCGGCTTGTAGCTGTTCTCGGTCACACATGTCGCCGCGGACAAATTCAAAGCTAGGGTGAGACCAAACGCCTAGCAGTGATTCGCCGCCATGCAGGAGGGCATCCAACACACGGACCCGGTGTCCGTCGGCCAGGAGTATAGGCACCAAAGTTGATCCAACATAGCCCGCGCCGCCAGTGACTAATATGTTCATTGTGTTATCTCTAGCTCAACCCTCGCCAGCATTGCAAGTTACCTCTTTCACGCAGTGGGAGCCACACACGCAAATCCCGTCGGCCCAGACACTCAAACCAGGTCAACTAGCCCCTTGGAAGCCCACCGCTGAAGGTACTCAAGAGTCTCTTTTTCCGGCAGGCCGACATGGTCGGCGACGGCCTTGACGCTGACAGGGCGATCCAGAGCCGGCACGAAGTCCATTAGGCACCGCATTCGCCGCCGCTGGTCGGAGGGGGCGTCCCCCAAGGCGACCTGGCCATAGTCGACGTAAAGGTCGTATTGCGGATTGGAAAGGCAGATGGTGCCCTCGAATTTTCTTACGACCAGAGGCGATGCTTCCAGCCGATCGACTGCCCCGATCAGGGCGTCGACTGCTTCATTAAGCGAAGCTTCCTTGATGATTTCCACGCTGTCCCGGCTGGAATGATACTCGGGATAGGGAAACCGTGAAAAGGAAAGCATCGGGATGCCGTAATTTTCCCAGACATACTCGTCGTTGACGATGATGCTTTCGAACGGGCCGGTCCGGTAGGGCAGGCCCAGTTGGTCGAGACTGGCCTTGAGGGCATGCAGAGCACTGACCATGCTCCGCCGAGATTCCTGAACCGCGAGCGGTGTGACGGAACCGAGCATTTCCAGGAAGATACCTTCCTGGATCCGGCTCCGTTCCGACTCGTTCAGCCCGGCGAGGTAAAGCTCCGACCCGATGATGCCCGGCGAGAGCACAAGGGAATACGTGAACCTGGTCTTTCGGTCTCGCAGGCGCCGCAGGACCTCTAGGCCCACCACGCAACCGGCCAATCCATCATTGGCCGCACCTGCATGATCCAGGTTGCCGCCCAGGACGATGGTGAAGTCGAGGGAGCCCTGATGTTTGTATTCGAGAATCTTCACCGCGCCAGGAGCTTCCGCCGTGCGGATCACGACCTCATAATCGCCCGGGACGAGCTGGTCAAAGATTCGCTTTGGAATGCAGAATCCCCAGTCTCGACTCCAACTCCTGAATTGCTGCCGATAGTGAAATGGAATTGAGTCGTCATGGCGGTGATCGTAATGGAGGTGACGTCGGAGATCATCCAGACTTACCGTTCCGGAAAAGCTCTTCGAGAGCCCGATCACGCCAAGGGGATGCGCTGCGCCGTCATAAACTGTCCGGCCATCTTTGACGATCCGAGCCTCCTCGACGTCCCACGAAGGAGGAATAACCCATCCGTTGTGCTTGCGGGAACTCGGCACAGAGATCACGCGAAACGGAAGCACCTCGCGCAGATAATCCACGGCCCGATCGTAACCGAGCGAACAAACAGCCCGATTGAGCGGTGTGAGGTCCCGCAAGATTTTCATCATGGTTTTCATGCAATTGGCTAGCTAGGCAAATCGTTGGTGTCAAAACCACTCCCGCATGTCTTCTCGATGATTTCCTCCTCGTTGTAGGCTGGGCATGACGATCGACGCCATGTGTGGAAAAACAGCGTGCTAATCGATCCGGTATATTTTAAGGTCGCCGCAGTCTTGCTGCTCAACCAGCCAAGCGAGCAATGGCCCTGGCAGCGTTATGTCGGTGCCGGGACGGGCGACAAGCCAACGGACGTGCCATGTCCTAGCGATGTCGCGCAGCGTTTCCGGATCTGTGGCACTGAAGAGCAAGTCTCACAGCGGCGTGAGTTCCTGCAAGATTTGCATCATGGTTCTCATGCAATGGCTAGCTGGGCAAATCGTTGGTGTCTACACGCGGCAGGGTCAATCGATTATCAAGGTCCAGATCTGCAACGCGGGCCTCCACGGTAAATCCCAGGCGACACTTGCGGTCTCGCAAGATTTGCAGGAGCGAGTCATTGAAGCCACCATAGGGATAGCACATGGTCCACTCGTCTTTTGCTATGCCCACCTTCTGCAGGAAATCTAGAGATCGATCGATTTCAACGACCTGCTCTTCCGGCGATACATGATTCAACCAGGCATGACCATATCCATGACTGCCGATATGCATTCCTTGGCGGTGCAGGCAGGCAATCTGATCCATGGACATGTACAACTCGCACGCGAAAGCCGGCTCATCGGCGGTCACATATTTGGCAAATAGCCGCTGCACAATTTCCGCCCGGATCTGCTCGGGCAGCTCGCGTTGCAGGAGGCGTTTAAACACGGTCACCTCGCGCGTATCGTAGCGATGCTCTCCCGTCACCGCCGCGAGATACTCTTCCCTACTCTTGAGCCCATATTCAGAACGAAATTCCCTCAGAAGCGAAAAAACGTGATCTAGTAAGCTTTCGGCGTCGGGGACCGCCGAGAGCACAAAGTGGATTTTGTTGACGTCCAAGACCATGTGCTCGAGGACCGAACGTGCAGACGGGAAAAAACAACCCTGGATTCCGCGCGCATCCAGTAGGGGAAACACATTTGAAAAGTGGTCGCTATAGCCATCGTCGAAAGTCAACAGGATTGGGTTCGGCGGTAGATCCTCACGCGACTCCAAGGCTACCAGCACTTTCTCGACTGAGATCGGTGTGTAGTGCGCCTGAATGTATTCAAGCTGACGGCAGAAGCGATCGACGGAAAGACCTTTGATCGCGGGGAAGCGTGATCGCTTGAGGTCGCGAATATAGTGGTACATGACAATGGTTACGCGTCGGTTCATACTCGAGGTCGGTCGGATGCCGTTTCAGGCGACTTTGTGTAGTCTGTGTAAGGACCGCTTTGCCCAATGTTCCACGTATCCGCAACCACATACAACGGCCTCCCCTTCCCTTCTTCATAGATCCTGCCTACGTATTCCCCGAGGATGCCGACTGCAATCATGATGGCCGCATTGCTCAAGCATAGGACAACCATCAGTGACGTCCATCCTGGAACCGTTTTGCCAGAGAAATGTGCTATCAACGCGCGAACAGCCTCTTCGATCGCGACAAATGTCATTATTCCGGCTCCGAAAAAGCTGATCCGGAGGGGCAGTGCGGAGAACGACACCGCAGCTGTCCAAGCAAGCCGGATCATCTTTCGGAGAGGATATTTTGTCGCTCCCGCAGCTCGCGGCTCCCGCTCATACAAAACGCTCGTCTGCGGATAGCCTACCCACGCCACCATCCCCCTTAGAAAGCGGTGAAGCTCGCGCATCGTGCGCAGGCTCTCGACACACCTCCTCGACATTAGGCGAAAATCCCCAACATCTCGTGGCAGAGTTTTCAGAAAGAAGACGCTCATGCAGCGATAGAATAACCAAGCAGTAAGTCTCTTGAAGACGCTCTCCCCGAAGCGCGCTACACGCTGCCCAAAAACAACGTCGTACCCGTTGCGGTACTGCTCCACCATTTGATGGACCACTTCCGGCGGATCCTGTAAGTCCGCGTCGATCAGAACAATTGCGTCCCCTGCGGCATAGTCAATCCCGGCCGTGGCTGCATATTGATGACCAAAATTGCGAGATAAGCTCACAACCCTTATACGCTCATCAGCCTTGCTCCACTCCGCGAGCAGTTCTATCGTTCGATCGGAGCTTCCGTCATTTACGGCGATCACTTCGCACGGATGTGGCGAGTTATCCAAGAATGTTGTGAGCCGGGAGCGTAGCAGCGGTACAACCTCTTCTTCGTTGTAACAAGGTATAACAATAGACAGCAGTGTTGGGTCGGGCCGAGGCTTACGAAAATTGTATGACACGTATTTCACCGCCAAAAGATAACAGATTTAGTTCCTTGTCCTGACTTAGACACTACAGCCTCGTCGCGCGTGTGCTATGCTTCCTGGATCCAAGACATGGCGATTCCCGGGTAGTCCGTCTTCCGACCTAGATAGTTGCGAAACTGTACTTCGACGTTGAGCGTTCCCGGAATAGATCATACTTTTGTGAGTCCGGGAATATGATAGGTTAATCGATCCTGTAAATCTTAAGGTCGCCGCAGTCTTGCTGCTCAAGCAGCCATGCTGGCAAAGGCCGGGGCAAGGCTATGTCAGTGCCTGGACGGGCGACGAGCCACCGCACGTGCCAGGTCTTGGCAATGTCGCGTACCGTTTCTGGGTCGGTTGTACTGAAGAGCAGATCGTTGTCGCGAAGCAGAGTCTTAAACCCTGGGAGCGCGGACACACCTCGATAGAAGTATCCCTCTAGAAGAACGGGGCGTCCGGATAGCGTCCCGTAGGCATACGAACGTTCGCGGTTGGTCACCAAACTATCCACGGCATGTTTGTTCGTCGCAAACCGCTCCCCCGGCGCCGCAACCTCGCCGAGACGATTCAACCCCCGAACCTCGCCGGGCGTAAGAGTTATGTCCCTCTTCGCCCGTCCCACATCGTAATTGAGCCAAGGTGTAATCCAGCCCAGAAATCCGATCAGCAGCACACCCATGAGGATTGCGGAACCCACCGACGAGAAACGCGTGCTCCGCTTCATTAGCGCCGCCGCGCCGGCCAAGAGTGGGAGCAATAGGAAAGTTAGGAAGATTTTGAGTCGAAAAGATGCTATCCCCGAATGGCGATGAGTCGCATAGCTGACGATGCCGATCAAAACTCCGCAAGCCGCAAGGAAGATCGTGCCCTTTTTCGCCATGCTGAGCCACTCCGCGGTCCACTTGGAGCGTTCGACGTCGCGCCAACATCCCGCCGTCAGGCGGGAAAATGCGAATATGCTGAACATCGATTGCAGAAAATAGATGCCATAGCGCTCATTGCCTTCGAGTTGGAGCAGGAGGGAAAACGCCAGCAGGCCCAGGACACTGGCTAGAACTAGAGCGGAAAGAGGATCTCTCAACGGTTCTGAAATCCAGCGGAAGCCCACAATCCGGAATCCCAGGCCAACCATGAACCAGACTGCAAGCATCCACCATTGCCCACCTGGGTTCTTATTGATGGTCGCCAGCGCCGCGTCAGGGGCGTGGCTATAACCCATAATCTTCCAAGCTCCGAGAAACAGGCAGAACATCAGCATGATCGGCAGCCACGAACGCGCCGCTCCGAGACGCCCCCAAAACAAGAGAATGCCCAGTACGCCGACGCAGTACAAGGCAGCCACCGAGTGCACTGCGACCGCAAGAGCCGGCAGCGCCAGCAAAATGAGCCCCCGCCAGGTCAGGACCGCTCCCCGCTCCCTCTGAACCAGGCATAGGCCCATGATCGCCGTAATAGCACCCAGGCCGTGAAGCACCGAATGCCCGAGGATCAGATGGCTGAAAGGACCCCCATCCGCGAGTACATCAACCTCGGGGATCCTGAAAAGGACGGCTCCGGTCACATGGCCGGAGCTATTGAACTGGTCGGAGAAGAGGGACAGCAGCGACCCGTAGAAGAAAAGTCCGGCAACGGACATGATTCCACCGAATTTCTCGCCGGTGGCTTTGAGTGACAGGAGAGTGCCCAGCCCGAAGCACGACAGGACCAACGCCCAGAGCGATGCGCCGCGTGCCACGCGGGCCAGGGCGTCGCCCAGGTCGAGTCTGGTAAGGCGGGAAATGGCCGCAGCCGGTGCATAGGGTCCAAAATGGTAGAGAAGTTCCGCGGTCGCCGTTCCGGGTGCTTTCGGCGGGCTGTCGCCGCTCTTGATGTCCGCAGCAATCGACTGGTTGTATTGCGTGTCCACGTAGATCCAGTTGAAGCTCCCGTCGCGCCGGAGGACGGCGTCGTTGCGGGCCGATGGAAGGAAGTACACTGCGCAGATCAACACTGATAGGATGACCAGCGCCCCGCCGTAGGCGACCTTGCTTTTCGTCCAGAGCGCGCGATCGCTCCAGAGGCTCACTGCCCCGGCCGCCATCAGTCCGAGCCAAAGCGCCAGGACCCAAATAAGCGGGAGCCCCAACCTCAGCCAGAACGCGGTCAGAGCCGAGATCGCCAGAATGCCGACCGCGGGAGCGAGAAATATGGTTTGGGTTCGGGCGGGGGCAGGTAGCGCCACGCTGATAATACTGTAGCCGGCCGCAAAAACCATACTCGCGTACCCGAACAAGTTAAGGGCAGCCCAGCCCCCGGCGGTAAAGAGCACCACCGCTATCCACGGCAGGAACACGAGCGCCATGGCTACGGACATTCGACGTTCGGAGCTCAAGAAGATGTTGAGGCTCATGTCCGCTCTTACCAAGCGCTCAGGCCGCCATCAACCACCAGACAATGACCGGTCACATAGCTGGAGGCATCGGAGGCGAGATAAACCAGCGCGCCGACCATTTCATCCGGCTGGGCCATGCGAGCGAGCGGGACGCGGGCAGAATAACGCGCCTTGAAAGTGTCGTTTTGCCCGCTCTCCACGCCAGCCGGCACTAAAGCGTTGACCCGAATCCGCGCGTCACCCCAATTCGCCGCAAGGTAACGGGTCAAGCCGACGACGGCGGCCTTGGAAGTTGAATAGACGGCCGGGTTGCTGATCTGGCGGCCGAGATAGAACGACCCCTCATAGATCCGCTTGTCCGATGACACGAGGCCGTAAATGGAAGCGGTCTGGATGATGCTGCCCCCAGTTCCCTGCTTTTGCATCTGGCCGCCCACTGCCTGGGCGACGAGGAACATGCCGTCGACATTGACGGACATGATTTTCCGCCATTCGGGCAGTGAATACTTTTCCGTGCTGGCAAAAAAAGCGTCCAGGTCGGCCGACTTTGACGCGGCGTTGTTGTGGAGAACATGGATCGCGCCAAAGCGTTGGAGCCCCGCATCCACCATGTTCGCCACCGCGGCCGGATCAGACACATCGCAGGCCACGCCGAGGGCCGGCGTCCCATAGTCGCGCTCCAGCTCTGCGGCGAAGGCGGTGCATCGGTCCAGGTCCAGATCCACCACGACAACCTGCGCCCCGAATTCGGCGAGGCCCCGACAAAACCGCTGGCCGAGGATGCCTACGGCGCCGGTGACGACGGCGGTTTTTCCCTTTAATTCAAAAAGGCTTCTATAGCTGGATTTCATTGAGCAGTACTTCCCGGCTTTCGTTGCGGGCCATGCGGCCGGCGATCAGCACGCGCATAATTTCGAGGGTCCGGTCAGGCGGGATGGCTGGCCGGCCCGTCCGAATGGATTCAGCGAACTGCCAGAGCATACGACGGAACATCGAGAAATTGTCGGTGAGGTCGAACGCCCCTGTGCGCTCGGTGCCAAAAAACTCGATATGAAAGGTCCGCGCGCATTCGCCCAAGGCGTCGATTTGAATCAGAACCCCATCCTCCAGGCGCACGACCGCCGAGGCATGCTCGGCCGGGAGCATTCGCACGGAGACTGGATGCGCAGGAGTCACAGCCAAAATCGCCTCGAGCAAATGGACACCGTAATTTTCCCACGACAATACAATCGCGCCCCGGATCAACTTCAACCGGCCATAAGCGGCCAGATCGGCACGCGGCTCATCCAATTCGCGCGCGTAGCGCATGCCGGAACACGACATCAGCTGGCCTTTCTCCAGATACGGCTTGAAGGCACGCAATTCGGAGACATCCACGCTCAGGGGCTTATCGACGAACACTGGGAGACCGGCCTCGAGAAAGGGCAGGGCCATCCGAAAATGGGTTTCGTAGTCGTCGCGGGCGATGATGACCGCATCCACCTTGCCCAGAAATTCCCGATAGTCGCCTACGCCGTGGGGAATGCGGCAGGCAGCACACAACTTCTTCGTAGATTCAGGATACTGGGTCCACGCGTGCGTTATGGTCCAGCCATCCAGTCCGAACTCCGACTCATGGCGACGCCGGACGTATTCGTGAATGCCCGGCCATCCGGAGGCCGCCAACCCGTCCGGGGAGTACCCGTTGATGATGGAGCCGTAAGAGAACGGATGCCCATTTCCTTCGCTCAGTCCGATGATTCCGAAGGACTTCACCAGACTCCCCACCCGCCGTCTACATGGAGGTCCTGACCGGTGATGTAACTCCCGGCATCGGAGCAAAGCAAGGCAACCGCGCCCTTCAGATCATCGGGTTGGCCGATGCGGTTCATTGGATTCTTAGAAGAGAGCCTTGTCATGAATTCCTTATGCTGCTGCGTTGGCGGATGCGGAAAAGCGCCTGGACTAACGGCATTCACACGAATGCCGTACGGCGATAGGAAGCTGGCTAGATACTTCGTGAACTGAATTACTCCGGCTTTGGCCGCACCGTAACTCGGAGGGTTCGCAAACTCCTTTCCATCGTACATCCGATAGTCGGGCCCAAGGTGGCTATACAGCGAGCCGATGTTGAGGATTACACCCCGGGTTGATTTAAGATCAGGGAATGCCGCCTTGGTCATACGGAAAACTGAGTTCAGACTTATGTTGATATCGTATTCCCAGTCCTGATCAGTGATGGACTCCCAAGAGTTCTTTTTGCCCGACCACGCGTTGTTCACGAGGATGTCGATGGCTTGGTAGTGCTCGTGCACTTGGGCAAAAAACTCCGTGGCTGCATCCTTCTTTAACACGTCCAGTTCCAAGGCAACCGCCTGAACTGAGCCCCCGACCAGCTGGACGATTTCCTCGCACTTCTTTTCGCATTTTGCCCGGTCCCGGCTGGCGAGCACCAGGTTTGCGCCCAATTCGGCGAGCGTTTCGCTGATGGCCGTACCCAGATAGCCGGCACCGCCAGTGACGACCGCCGTTTTACCTTTCAAGGAGAGCAACTGCTGCAGTGATTTGTTCATGGGTTGGATCTTTTCAGTAACGCCTCAACTATGGTGAAGTCGACGCTATCATCGATGTCTTGAGATCGATCCCGGGGCATCAACACCGCGCCGAGCTTCCCTACCAACAGGGACTTAGCTTCCTCCGCTAGTAAATTAGCACGGAACACATAAACCGCGCCGTTCAACTGGTAAGCCTTCGGCAGCTTCTGCCTGGGCAGCCATGGAACGGCACCGCCAATGAACACTTCCGGGACGCCATCGATCAGTCGCCAGGCCCGGTGCGGATTCAATTCGGCGTCCTTGAACGTCGCGACCGAATCGTAGCCACCTTGGGCAATAAGATTCAGGCAGCCACGAACATCGTCCGCCGTGCGCAGAGGACAGGTGGGTTCAAGCAGGATGACCCATTCGGGCGTCTCACGCTCCGCCTGGAGCGTCTGGAGGAGATCCTTGAGGGCGTCGATCACCAGGGCCTCGTCGGTCGAAAGATGCGGCGGGCGCGCGTATACCTCAGCGCCATAGGCCCGGCCGACCGAGGATATCTGGGCGTCGTCGGTCGAAACAATGATGCGGTCGATCTCGCTTACCTGCTGGGCGACTTCAATCGACCAGGCGAGCAACGGTTTTCCTCCGAGCGACCGGATGTTTTTCCCAGGCACCGATTTGCTGCCGCCCCGTGCTGGGACTACGGCAATCAGTCGTTTCCCATCTAGCATAAGATTTCTGCTTGCGCTTGGGGCAGCACCCGATTCAGCTTCAGGCGAGAAAGCCTATCGGGTTGGCCCTTGGGATAATTACGGGCGCATTCCTACACGACTTTTCGATGGCGGCATCGCGGAGACCCACCAATCTCCGTTCAACTTTGCCATAGCTTTGAGACACTCGACTGCATCCCTTTGCTCTACAGAGCCAACGGCGGCCATGCGTATCACATCCTCATCGAGCGACCCCCCGGTAAAAACGTAGCCGGCAACTTTGTTCCATATGGTGAAGTTATGCCCCTGCACGAATCCTTCCGCCCGCAAATAGTCGCCAGCCCATAAGAAAACTTTTCGTTGGCTCCTCTCGCTGTCCCAAACCGGCAGGCCCTGCTCGAACTCGCGTCCCTGTTTGATACCGAGCAGATCTAAAACAGTAGGTGCTAGGTTGACATGTGATGTCACGCCGCGTATTGTTTGGCGATCGTCGAGAATCTGCGGCGCGAAGATCAGGAGAGGAACGTGAAATGAATAATCTGGCAGAAGCCCGTGTGGTTCGAAGCTCGGATCCTCGGTTGCAGTCCGTATCCCATGATCTCCGGTTACAACGATTATGGTTTGGTCGAGTCGTCCCTCCTTTGATAATTGTTCCACTATTTGCCCCAACCATTTGTCCTGCAAATTCAGCAACGCTCGCGCTCGCTTGCCGAGCGACATCTCCGCGCCCCCATGTACAACGTCTGGCCAGGGTGCGTGACCAATCTGCGGCGAAAACACCGCGAGGTAACGCCGGTTTTGTCGTGCCGAGTCATGCACATCTCGCATGAGAGCGTGCAATGCGTCAACGTCACGACGTATTACGTCCTCGTAGTACTGCGGTCCAACCGGCATCCCGCCCTGTGTTGGTTCGCTGGTGAATACTTTGTCGAATCCAATTGCAGCGTACATAGCATCTTCGAAGTGAGTCTCGAAGGCATGCGGAACATAGTAACGAGTCTCGTACCCCGCCGATGAGACCGCCCTCACGAGGCCTGGCGCCTGCTTGGGTGGGCCGCCGAAAAAGAGTGGGTTGAGAGGATACATCGATGTAAGGATAGAGAACGTCGCTTTGGCTGTATAAGGGAAGGTAGAGTAATGCGAATTCCCGATCCATGAATGCAACGCCAATTGTTTCAACGTTGGCAGATCGTCTAACAACTCAAGGGAATCATACTTGGCTGGCGCGGTTTCAAGAATTAGTATGATCACGTCAAAACCGCTGGCCCTCGCCCAGTATCGCTGATCGGGTGCTCCCTTTTTCGAGCTGGCCACAGCGGTGTATTCCCTGCCCAAGGCATCAGCCGATTTCACGATAGCCCTCGTGCCCAAATCCTCATTTCCATGAAGAGTCGCAGATAGCATCACGGGAATCGCAGCGCGGCCATACCACGTTTGTGCGAGCTCGCTAGTCATGCCCCCTGCGCCAAACAAACAGCCCGCGACCGCGAGGGTGGTGACTGTGCCTGCGAGCGCTCTTGCTAGTACCGGTTTGGCCTCGAACACATTTTTGGAGCGGTGAAGGAAAACTGCCAGTATCACAATCGTTCCGATGAGAAATGCCCACTTCAGGAAGATAGGTCCACCCCCGTAGCTGATGATGAACTGCGGATGTTGAATCGCCCAGTGAACACCGTCAGAGACTAGATACCACGGAATAAAGTGTCCCACGTTTTTGAACGACTGCATCTGCAAGAAGACCGCGAGCGACACAAAAATGCTAACCGAAGCAACAACGACCGACCACGACTTCCGGGGCAGAATCGCTAACACGAGAACTAGAGCGAATGGCACAACAGCGAAACCTACTACGCAGTCGGATGAGAAGAGCGCGGTTCGTTCGAAGGCAGTGAAGTGTTCCGCTGCCGGGAAAGTGCTTGCGCGGTGAAAGGCGTGCGCGAGGATACGCCACTGTTTATCGCCAAGGATTGTGGCCTTGGCATAGACGCCCAACGCACCGACCGGGAGCCAGATGGTCGTGAATATCAAACGATCAAGGAATCCGCGCCAAATGCGATCTTTCAGAGAAACTGCGGCGGTTCGACTAACAATCGATCGTGGGGGGATCTCCTCCGCAGGTCTTAGGTGAAAGAGACGATTCAAGTTTGGAAATGGCAATTTACGAAGCCTCAATTTCGCGCTGAATTATGCCCGAATACCATTGGCGCAGCTTTGTGATTCCCGCAAAGTGGGTTCCTTAAGTTTGAATCGTACGGCCGCCAAGGCGATTGAGATGCTCGATCGCCTTCCGGTACTCGGCCCACTCCCCGATGTCGACCCAAGCGTTCTCGCCGATTGGGAAGACGCCGATGCGCCCGCCGGCCTTTTTGATCTGCTCGATGAAATCGGTCATGTCGCACCGTGTTTGCTCGGGAATCAAATCAAGCCGGTCGCGACGCACGACATACATTCCGGTGTTCACGAGAAAGCTGTATAGCGGCTTTTCCGTGATGCGGCTGAGACTGCCGCCCTTTTCCAGTTCGCACACTCCGTACGGAATGTGATAGTCCTTCAGGGACGCGACTAGGGTGAGGTCGTAATTGTTTTCCGTATGAAATGATACCAGCTGAGCGTAGTCCGCTTGGATCATGACATCACAATTGGTCACGATCAAGTGTTCCGGCTTAGGCGAATAAAGCGTCCGGAGACTGCCGGCTGTTCCGCGCGGCTCGTTCTCCTCCAAATACACCACGGAGTAGCTTGGGGCCAGCTCTTCAAAAAAGGATTTGAGGATCTTGGACTTGT
>OBLU010001185.1_pt1 | contig 24357 bp, 23 predicted proteins | sample 1518681 | NCBI WGS metagenome assembly OBLU01 (sample SAMEA3539304, study PRJEB22396) | soil metagenome | biome: tundra; feature: field; material: soil | place: USA | collected 2010-05 | depth 0.15 m
AAAACGGGCAAAAAAGAGTATTGACAACGCCGACGCTGTCATACATGGGCATAGCACTAGTTGAGAGCAAGGGGTTTGGCTCTCGGCGGAGCAATGCGGTGAGAGCCTGCCCTCAAAACGCGCGTTGGCCTGTTAGGATCTGTTGATCTACTTTCGGTTTTGTTCGACTTCGACCAGTTGGCGCGCCTTGATGTCACGCATGGGCGGCAGGCCGAAGAGCCTGCGGTACTCGCGGTTGAACTGGGTGGCGCTTTCATAGCCGACCTCGAAGGCGGCGCTGGCTGCGTCCAGGCCTTCGGTCATCATGCGCACGCGCGCCATGTGCAGACGCATCCGCTTCTGATACTGCAGCGGGCTCATCTGGGTCAGTGTTCGGAAGTGATGGTGAAATGTAGATACGCTCATCTTGGCCACGGCGGCGAGGTCCTCCACGCGCAGAGGCTTCGAAAAGTTCTCTTTTAGCCAGACGACGGCTTTGGCTGTGCGATTGCTCTGCTCCCCCAGCGTGGCGATGGCGCGCAGGTGCTTGCCCAGGGACGATCGCAACAGGCGATAGACGATCTCCAGTTGCATCAGACCAGCGAGGAAGGGTATGTCGCGCGGAGTGTTGAGCAGGTCTAGCAGGCGTATGCAGGAGCTGAGCAACTCCGGCGTGGACTTGCCGATAGCCATGCCGCGGGTACCGGCGCAGACGTCCGCTGACAGGAACTCTTCCTGACTGAGGATCTCGCGAACCGAAGCCATATCGAGCTTGAGGATCAGGGCCAGGATCGGCTTCTCCTGGCTCGCCTGCGTCACCTGGCTGATGACCGGCATGTCAACCGAGGTGAGCTGTAGCGTGGACTCATCACACACATACGCGGTGCCGCCGATGTTGACATGCTTCTGGCCCTGCCCGTAGACGATCATCGAGGGCTCGTAGGTGGCCGAGTAGCAGCTGGTCAGAGCGGTCCGGCGAAACAGGACCAGGCCCGGCACGAGAGTAACCTGGTCACCTTCTACCTGGATGTGGGCGGCGATCTTGCGGGCCAACTTGGACCGGAGGGCAATCACATTGTCCCCTTCACCGCCTGGGTCGGTACTGGCCTCGCGAGGCTTTTCTGCCCTGTTTGCCGCTTCGATCTGCATTCTGCTCCTCCATCTTCAGCGTACCGCCGGATCGGCATTGCGTGTACAGAAAAATGGGTAGCTCGGAGGAATAGGCAAGAAGTTCGCAGGATCGTGATACCGCTCGAAACTCGCTTCTCCGTAGTATCGAGTTGTCGGTAGAGACGAGGTAACCCCACAGGGCACGCCATCACCTGGCATGAATTGCAAGAAGATTCGCGCAGTGCGCAGTGCAGGTAGAAGCTGCGAAGTCTAAGTCTCGAATATGTGGACGTCAGCCACCTGCGATGAATCCCAAGAGAGCCGCATTCTATTGAGGAGAAACGTATATGAAGCAGGAAATAGTCGTAGTAATCGGTGCTGGCGGTATTGGAATGGCAATCGCTCGCCGTCAGGGCTTCGGCAAGCACTCCTCCTGGCAGACTTCAATGAGAAGCTGCTGGAATCTGCCGCGAAGGAACTTGAAGTAGCCAGCTACAAGGTGTCTACACTGAAGGTCGACGTATCGTCGCGTGAATCTGTACGCGCTTTGGCGGATGCAGCGGCCGCGCTTGGGAGCGTGGTCAACGTCGTCAACACAGCTGGGGTGTCGCCCAACATGGCTCCCCCGGGTCGAGTGCTCGCCGTCGATCTGTATGGCAGTGCCGTTGTGTTCGAGGAGTTCGAGCGCGTCATCGCTCCAGGAGGCGCCGGGTTGATCGTGTCGAGTATGGCTGGGCATATGTCGGCGGGTCTTCCTGCGGATCAGGAGCATGATTTGGCTTTCGCGCCTGCGGATGAACTCCTGGCCAAGCCTTTCCTTGGCCCGGATGCGGTTCCGAATTCCATGGTGGCGTACATCGTCTCGAAGCGCGCAAACCATCTGCGTGTTCAGGCGTCGGCGATCAGCTGGGGCAAACGTGGCGCGCGTGTGAACTCCATCAGTCCGGGTATCATCGCTACGCCTCTCGCTCAGCACGAGTTGAACTCGCCGGCCAAGCGGATGGCATCGCCGGATGAGATCGCTGTGGCTGCCTCGTACCTGCTCGGACCCGATGCTGGCTTCGTGACGGGCAGCGACCTTCTGATCGATGGTGGTGTCATTGCAGCGATGCGCGCCGGGCTACTGCCGAGCCCCGCCTAAGCCAACAACAGAGCGAAGGTCAGTACAACGTTGGGTAAGACCACAGAAATGCATTGAGGATAGACAGACCATGAGAACACTTTTTGTGACGTATCGCGGCACAGCATCGGACCGCTTCGACCGTGAATATTTTGTTAACACGCATCTCCCCCTTGCGCGAGCGATTGCCGAGCCGCTCGGCATGTTGTCGATTGAAGCCTTTTTCCCAACCAGTACCGCTACAAACATTGTTGCTGCCAGCGTGATTGTGCTTCGCGATGAGCAGGCGGAGCGCGACCTTTTCTCGTCTCCCAGATTCAGCGAACTGGTAAACGATCTGCCGAACTACACAAACCTCCTGCCAGAACAGAGCCTCGTGGCTCACCTCTCAGTTTGATTGGAAGAATTCGACACACAAGCAGGTTTAAAAAAGGAGAAACAATGCAAAAGCGCACATTGGGAAAGAGCGGCCTTGAGGTTTCGGCCCTGGGCCTGGGTTGCATGGGACTGAGCTACGGCTATGGTCCGGCAACGGAGAAGGATCAGGCAATCAAGTTGATCCGCACTGCGTACGAAAATGGGGTAACCTTCTTCGACACAGCAGAGGCTTATGGCCCCAACCTGAACGAAGAACTCCTGGGCGAGGCGCTCGCACCCTTTCGGGACAAGGTCGTCATCGCCACCAAGTTCGGCTTTGTTGAGGGCAAGCCCGCCATGGGCATGGACAGCCGGCCGGAGCGCATCCGCGAGGTGACGGAGGCGGCACTGAAGCGTTTGCGCACCGACGTGATCAATCTGCTCTATCAGCATCGTGTGGACCCAAATGTCCCCGTCGAAGAAGTCGCCGGTACCGTGAAGGATCTCATCGCACAAGGCAAGGTGAAGCACTTCGGCATGTCGGAGGCTGGAGCGCAGACTATCCGCCAGGCTCATGCGGTACAACCTGTCACCGCTCTGCAAAGCGAGTATTCGCTCTGGTGGCGTGAGCCGGAGAAGGAGATCCTGCCCACGCTCGAAGAGTTGGGAATCGGCTTCGTGCCCTTCAGCCCGCTTGGCAAAGGCTTTTTGACCGGAGCCATCAACGCAAACACCACCTTTGACAGCACGGATTTCCGCAACGTGGTGCCGCGTTTCGATGTGGAGAACCGCAAGGCCAACCAGACGCTCGTAGATGTGCTCAGCAAGATTGCCGCAGAGAAGGGCGCAACAAACGCACAGATTGCTCTCGCCTGGTTGCTCGCTCAGAAGCCCTGGATCGTTCCCATCCCTGGAACCACCAAGCTGCATCGGCTGCTGGAGAACCTCGGCGCCGCCGTCGTGGAGTTGACCGCTGGCGATCTTGCGGAGATTGAGAGTGCAGTTTCCGGCATTGAGGTGCAGGGTGCCCGCTACCCCGCGCAACTCGCAAGTCGTGTCGGCCGCTAGAGCTGGTCGCTCTCGGTAAGCAAGCCTTCCTGGCACGAGCGTGTGCCGGGGAGCGCGCGAAAGACAAGGAGAATCGTGATGGCAATCAGCGAGCAGGCACGAAAGAACCACGATGAGCTCTTCCCCGGCCACACGTCGACATTAGCTGTGACCGACCCGGAGCTAATCGAGGTCTTTGACAACTTTGCGTTCGACGAGGTGCTGCAGCACTGCGACTTGGATCCACGCACCCGCCTGATGGTGCAGCTGGCATCGATGATCGCCTGCCAGGCCCTGCACGAGTACCGCATCATGCTCGGCGCGGCGCTCATCGTCGGCGTCACTCCGGTCGAGGCAAAAGAGATTGTCTACCAGGCTGTGCCGTATGTGGGCCTGGCCAAGGTCTATGACTTTCTTCACGCCACCAACGAAGTGCTTAGCGAACGCGGCATCCAAATGCCGCTTCCTGGCCAATCCACAACGACCCCCGAGACTCGCGCCGACAAAGGCCGCGAGGTTCAAGGACAGATCATCGGCGCGGATCGAGTAGAGAAGCTTTACGCCTCCGCCCCCGAAGATCAGATGCACATTCAGCGTTATCTATCGGCCAACTGTTTTGGCGATCACGTTGCGCGCGGCGGTATCGATATTCCAACACGCGAGTTGCTTACGCTGAGCATGCTGGTTTCGCTCGGCGGATGCGATGCGCAGGTGAAGGGCCATGTGGCCGCCAACTTCCACGTTGGCAACGATCGCGCGCGACTCATTGACATGTTGACGCAGTTGCTGCCCTTCATTGGGTATCCGCGCACGCTCAACGGCCTCCGCGCCATAGACGAAGTCACCGCATCGTGAGCGACAGGAGGCCGCGATGAGCCGCAACAGGGAGAGTGCATGACCACATTGCAAAAGAAACTTCTGGTCGTTGGCGCCACAGGGAGCATCGGGCGTCTTGTTGTCGAGGAAGCCATCAAAGAAGGCTATGCTGTGCGCGCCCTGGCGCGCTCTCAGGCAAAGGCCGCTCAGCTTCCGCCTGCGGCGCAGGTTGTCGTAGGTGATGTGACGCGTCCTGACACGCTTGCCGCCGCGGTGAATGGGGTCGATGCCATCGTCTTCACTCTCGGCTCAGACGGTGCCGGGAAGTTGGGCGCGGAGACAGTTGACTACGGCGGCGTGCGCAACGTGCTTTCGGCGCTTGGGTCGCGAAAGGCGCGGATCGCGTTAATGACTTCCATCGGTGTGACGAATCGGACCGGGTCCTACAACCGCAGCACTGAAGCGCACGACTGGAAGCGTCGCTCGGAGCGGCTAGTGCGGGCGAGCGGATCGCCCTACACCATTGTGCGGCCTGGCTGGTTCGACTACAACAAGTCCGACGAACACAGGCTGGTGTTTCTGCAAGGCGATACGCGTCATGCTGGCAACTCCAGCGACGGTGTGATTGCTCGACGGCAGATCGCAGAGGTTCTGGTGCGAAGCCTCGGGTCCGATCATGCTCTGCACAAGACCTTTGAACTCGTCGCCGAGAGGGGCTTGGCGAAGCAGGATCTTGACCCGCTCTTCGCCGCTCTCGATCCAGATAAGGAAGGCGCCGGGGACGGCGTGCGCGACATGCCCAACCAGCCGCTCGAAGACGAGCCCGAGCGCGTGCAGAACGACCTGCGCGCCGTCTCAGCGAGTCGCGGTTAGAAACAACCGCCGATAGGCAGAGAGGAAATTGGCAATGAAGAAGTGCCCCTTGTACTTCCTGGCCGCAGCGATGCTCCTGTTTGCGCAACCGGTCCTGTCGCAGACCATCAAGATAGGCAGCGTCGCGCTTGGCATGAGCGAGTCCGAGGTGAAGGCGGCTTTGGCTTCGAGCAAACCCCGCTATTCGATGCAAGCCTCAGCGTCTTCTGAGCTGTACTTTCTCGTCGCCAAGTCGGAGCCAGAGTCCTTTGCGTTTACCTTCATCGACGGCCGGGTCGCAGCCTTCTCCCTGGTGCACATTCTTCTACCTGGGCAGGAGCCCTTTCTGCCGCCAGGCCAGGAGCCAACCGTGAGTACGTTGCGCAATCTAGTGATCAAGCAAACCTGGAAGCCGACCGAGATCAACAAGGGCGACACCCTTTGGCTGCGGGACACGGCGGGATCGCCAATTGCCGATGCAGCCCAGTGCACTCCAGCATCGGGGGCGCCGTGGTTACCCTTTGAGCCGCTTCCTGGCTCAAAGCCAGGCGAACTACCTGCGAGGTCATCCGTTGGGCTCATGAGGCCCGACCTTGCTGCCTATCCCGCAGATTGTGGCGTGAGTATCCATCTGCAACAGGAGCCCGCTGCGAGCGAAAGCGACAGAGTGACGACAGTTCGGATACGAGTTCTCGATATCGCAGCGGTGCGCGAGTTCTTAGCCAAGCATCCACAGCACTGAGGCCACGCTGGCACCATGGCATGATCTTTTAGGGCGCAGCTTCGCATCCACGATGCTGCGTGAGAACCGAAACCAGGCAGCAGCGCAAGAAGCGCATGAAGTGAGGAGCAAAATGACACAAGTGATCGTTGTGATTGGAGCAGGATCGATCGGCCAAGCAATTGTGCGGCGGATCAGTGCAGGGAAACAGGTCCTATTGGCCGACCTACGCCAGGAAAACGCCGATGCGGCCGCGAAGACGCTCAGTGATGCTGGGTTCAATGTAACTACCACCGTCGTGGACGTTGCCTCGCGCGCCTCAGTGCATTCACTGGTTGACGCAGCCACCAAGCTGGGCGAGGTCTTCGGCGTCATCCATGCCGCAGGCGTCTCCCCGTCGCAAGCCTCTCCGGAGACGATCCTCAAGGTCGATCTCTATGGAACCGCACTGGTGCTGGAGGAGTTTGGCAACGTTATCGCTCGCGGCGGCTCAGGGGTCGTCATCGCCTCACAGTCCGGCCATCGTCTCCCACCGCTCTCAAGCGAACAGAATGCAATCCTTGCCACAACGCCTGTCGAAGAGCTGCTCGCAGTTCCCATGCTTCAGCGGGATCAGATCAAGGATTCCCTGCACGCCTACCAGATCTCCAAGCGCGGCAACTCGCTGCGCGTCATGGCCGAAGCTGTCCGGTGGGGAAAGCGCGGCGCGCGGGTCAACACGATTAGTCCCGGCATCATCATCACGCCCCTCGCCAACGACGAGTTGAAGGGGCCCCGCGGCCCAGGCTATCGCCGCATGCTCGAGATCTCAGTTGCTGGACGAGCCGGCACCCCGGATGAGGTAGGGACTGTTGGGGCACTCCTCATGGGTCCTGACGGCGCCTTTATCACCGGCAGTGACTTCCTCATGGATGGCGGAGTAACTGCAGCCTATTGGTTCGGCGACCTCGCCCCGAAATGACGAAGTGACACCCGGCAGGAGGGAATGCCACGCGGTTCCCAAAAACGCCGATGCACCCGAGAGGAATTCTGGCTTCGCGTTAAATCACCAAACTACTAATCGGGCACTTCAGGCAATGAAATCTGAACCTTCCGAGTTGCGGGCGGATCGCCGCAATCTGGAGACGAAGGGTCAGTTGGCGATAACGGGGCATTGCACGTTTTGAGGCCGAATTCCTGGCGGGAATGGTCCCAGACTGGCGAGATTTATCAACCAGTAATCAATGGCATGGTCCGCCGCTTTCCCCAACGGTATAAGAGTTGTATATAGGAGGCGTGCCATGAAGGTACATACCCTCGGGATCGATATGAGGAAGAAAGAGTTCAACATAGTTGAGCTCAGCCCACAAGTACGGAGCGAGCCCTCAAAAATGTACTGCCTTTGTACCGCCAGCCTGCCAATTCGCGCGATTCCCGCGATTTCCGAGGATGTAATCGGCGCCAAGGGAGAGCCAGAGCAGCTCTTGTTCTTCCAAGTATTTGTGGCAAAATCAAAGTAGATTCGTGTAGGGGGCTGGGTTCCATGGGAGTGTTCGAGTCCTACCTGAGGAGCCAAATACACAATCACTTACAGAATTAGCCAAGCTGCTCTTGCCCGCATTCCCCGTTCATCCAAAACTGAAAAATCTGATTTTCCCGTCTCGCACCAGGTGTTGCTAAGGCTGTCGCTCTCTCTTCGGAAGAAGCGAATCGAGCAGGAGCAGGCATGCGCCAGTGACGATGGAGGAGTCGGCTACGTTGAAGTCCGGCCAGTGATAGCGGAAGATGTGGACCTCAATGAAATCGACGACCGATCCGTAGAGAATGCGGTCGTGGACGTTGCCCAGAGCTCCGGCAAAGACGAAGGCGAGGGCGACGGTTGTGATGGTGAACCGGTCGCCTAGCTTGACCATCACGATCAGCACAACCAGCGCGGCGAGAAGCGAGAACCCAATCAATGCCCAACGAACCTTTTGGGGCGAGGCGGAATCGGCAAAAAGCGAGAACGCAGCGCCCTCGTTGGTCCAGTGGGTGATGCGGAGAACGCGCGGGATCACCGGGATTGCGCCGCCTAGGCGGACATTTGCTTCGACCCATCTCTTGGTGAGCCGATCCGCAAGAATGATGAGCCCTGCAATGAGCATGAGCCAAGGCAGGCGGCGTGGGAGATGAAGGCTCATGAGGCGGTCTCCCCGGATTCAGATTGGGCAGCGTTGCACGGTGCAATGCCCATTTCGGCGAGAGCGCCGTGGCAGCGTGTGCAGACGTTTTGCCAGATGCCGTAGTCCGCTACTTTAGGCATGAAATTCCAGCAACGGGCGCATCTGGTTCCGCTGGCGGAGAGCGCTTGAATTAGCAGGTCATGGCCTGCGACGACCGTGACCTTGGAGACATTGACGATCTCTTTCAGCCCAGCAGCGTGGCTCTGCAGGAGAGTGAGTTGGTCTCCGCAGGCGGAGATTTCAAGCTCTGCTTCAAGAGCCTTGCCGATGCGCTTCGCTTGGCGGGCATCTTCGAGCACGCGCATGGCCTGGTCGCGCACTGCGAAGATCTGTTTCCATTCTTCAAGCAGCGGCGCGGGGTCCTCGGAGAAGACTTCCACGGGTGCAGGGAACTGCGCAAGGTGGACGCTTGCTTCGCGTCCTTCAACCGCGGGCAGATGGTCCCAGACTTCATCGGCGGTGAAGCTGAGGATGGGCGCAACGAGGCGAGTCAACGCTTCGGTGATCTTCCAAAGAACGGTCTGTGCGGAGCGGCGAGGCTGGCTTGTGGGCGCGAAGGTGTACATGCGGTCCTTGAGCACGTCGAGGTAGAACCCGCTCAGGTCGACTACCGCGAAGTCGTTGACTGCGTGGTAGACGCGATGAAACTCGAACCCTGCATACCAGTCACGCACCTTCTCAGTGAGCTCGCGCGTCCGGGCAAGCATATAGCGGTCGAGCGGGAGCAGCTCTGCTTCGGGAACCTGGTCGCGGCTTGGATCGAAGCCGTTGAGGTTTCCGAGCAGGAAACGGAAGGTGTTGCGCAGTTTGCGATAGATGTCGGCACAGCGCTGCATCAGGTTTTCGCTAGCGGCCATATCCTCGCGGAAGTCGATGGATGCGACCCAGAGCCGCACGATTTCGCCGCCGAGACGGTTGGCAATATCGACAGGGTCGACGCCGTTGCCGAGCGACTTCGACATGGCGCGGCCCTGTTCGTCGAGGGTCCAACCGGCGGTGGCGACGTGGGAGTAAGGCGCTCGACCACGCAGGGCCACTGAAGTTAAGAGTGAAGAGTGAAACCAGCCGCGGTGCTGGTCGCCGCCTTCGAGATACAAGACCGTGACTCCTTCGTTGTTTTGGAAGGAGGTGTAGGCCGTCTTGAGATCGGGGTCGGATTCGGCTACGGCAAACCAGCTTGTGCCGGAGTCGAACCAGACGTCGAGAATGTCGTTTTCCTTGCGGAATTCGGTGCCGCCGCATTGGGTGCAGGTGGTGTTGGCGGATAAAAGGTCGTCGGTCGCGGCGGTGTGCCAGGCGTCGGCACCTTCGCGTTCAAACAGGTCCACGATGGCGCGGTTGAGGGCAGGATCGATGATCGGCTGGTTGCAACCCTGGCAGAGGAAGACTGCGATGGGTACGCCCCAAATACGCTGGCGGCTGATGCACCAGTCGGGACGAGTGGCGATCATGTTTGTGATGCGCTCCTTGCCCCAGGCTGGATCCCAGATGACCTTGTCGATTTCCTCGATGCTGAGTTGACGAAATGTGGTTTTGGACCCGTCTTCGCGTTCGACTGGGGTCTCGAGACCGATGAACCACTGCTCAGTGGCGCGGAAGATGACCGGGTGGTGGCAGCGCCAGCAGTGGGGATAGGAGTGTTCCAAAGAGCTAGACGCGAGCAGCGCGCCGGCCTCCTCGAGCATGGCTACGATGATGGGATTCGCCGCCCAGACTTTCAGGCCTTCGAAAGCGGGCGGAGCGGCATAAGGCCACGCGCTCGGGTCCACATGGATTCGGCCTGAGGCATCGACGCGGCAAGTGGGGTCGAGGCCGTAGCGGACACCGGTATAGAAATCGTCGGCACCGTGCGAGGGCGCGGTATGCACGGCGCCGGTCCCCTGATCGGCAGTGACGTAACTGGCAAGAACGCCCAAGACGCTGCGATCGAGAAATGGATGCTGGAAGGTAACGCGCTCGAGGGCAGCGCCTTTGAAGCGAGCTAACTCTTTTGCATCGCCAAGATTGCATGCTGCCCGCGTTGCTGCGGCCAGAGCCTCCGCAACGATGTAGACATTGCCATCGCTGTTCTGTAAAGCAACGTAGTCAAATTCTGGATGGAAGGCTACGGCGAGGGACGCGGGCAGGGTCCAGGGAGTCGTGGTCCAGATGATCGTCGAGACCTGCTTGCCTGCAAGGGCTGGATCGATGGCGGCGGGATCTGAGGTGAGGCGATAGCGCACGTAGACCGAGGGGCTGGTGTGCATTTCGTACTCGACTTCGGCTTCGGCCAGTGCGGTGCGGTCATGGATGCACCAGTAGACGGGCTTGAGGCCGCGGTAGACAAAGCCCTTCTCGAGGAATCCGTAAAAGGCTTCCAGTGTGCGAGCTTCGTAGTCGCGGGCCATGGTCTTGTATGGCTTGTCCCAACGGCCGAAACAACCGATTCGCTCAAGTTGCGAGGTTTGCTGGTCAACGAATTTCTGCGCGTAGGCGCGACAGGCTTCGAGCACAGCAGGGGCGGGCATCTCAAGCTTCTTGCGGCCCAGCTGCTCGTCCACTTTGATTTCGATGGGCAGGCCGTGGCAGTCGAAGCCGGGGACGTAGGGTGCGTTGAAGCCGGCCATGGTCTTCGACTTGACAACAAAGTCCTTGAGGCCATGGTTGAGCGCATGGCCAAGATGCATGGGGCCGTTTGCGTAGGGAGGACCGTCATGGAGAATGTAGGCGGGACGACCCAGACCCGCCTGGCGCAGCTCTTCGTACATACGCAGGGAAGCCCAGCGGGCCAACCGAAGTGGTTCATTCTGCGGTAGATTGGCCTTCATTGGAAAGGCGGTTTGCGGCAGGGTAAGGGTCGCCTTCAACTCGGGCGCAGGGGACATCGTCACTCCATTTGAATGTAGCAAAGTTGTTCATTTGTTAGTGTAAATGGTGGGGATAGAAATTTAAGGTAACAACTGTCAGTCTGACTCGTCTATTGTTTATGGGAGTGGCGGCCAAGCCGAAATATGGGAGTTTGGAGCGCTGGAGGGTTTTCCCCCAAGACAAATGTGGCCTTTTTCGAGCATAATGGGAGATGGGCTGAGACGGCCTTGAGCTTTCGTCTGTACAGTCCTGGACGATCACCGTAGCAGCAACCATGGAAAACGAAGCACCTATGTCAGAGACAGAATCCCAAGCCGCTGCGACCGTGATACGCGGCCACGAATTCGATGGATTGCTCGGTAAGGCATTCGAGGAAAAGCCAATCTGGCAGGGGCTCTACGAGAGCATCCGCGACGTCTTTTTCCCTCCCCATTTGCCCCCTCTGGTACTGACTTCAACGCCGATTCCAGTGCCGGATCGGATGGCGGTGAAGCCCAACCCGTGGGCGATCGGTATTTCCAGCGGAGTGAATCTGGCGGTTCTTGGTCTTCTGCTCTTTCTCGGCGTAAGGACGCTGATCAACGTTGCGAACAAGCCGAAGGAGAATGCGACCAATATCGATGTAGGAGTGTGGCAGCCGAAGGCGCCCAAGGCCGGGGATTCAAACGGCGGCGGTGGCGGCGGCGGCGAACACAGCATTGTCGATCCCATCAAGGGGCATCTGCCCAAGATTGAGAAGAACCCCATTGTTCCTCCCCAGGTGGAGACGGTCGACAAGCCCAAGATCGCGATGGAATCGGCCATCGATGTGCAGAAAAACATTACGCTGCCGGATAACCCACTCCTTCCGACGATCGGTGTCAAGAACTCTACAAACGTTACGCTTGCCTCGGGTGGTCAAGGTTCAAACGGCATAGGGTCAGGCAGCGGCGGCGGTATGGGCTCGGGCACGGGAGATGGATACGGACCCGGATATGGCGGCGGCGCTGGCGGTGGCCTGTATCGCGTTGGTGGCGGAGTTTCCGCCCCGGTTGCTTTGAACAGCGTGGAGGCTGAATTCTCCGACGAGGCGCGCCGCGCAAAATACCAGGGCGTTTGTCTGATCTCCCTGATTGTCGATGCGCAGGGGAATCCTCAAAACCCGCGCGTGATTCGCACACTGGGCATGGGGCTGGATGAGAAGGCGCTTGAAGCAGTCCGCAAGTACAAGTTCAGGCCGGCGATGAAGGACGGCAAGACGCCAGTACCGGTGATGATTTCAGTCGAGGTCAACTTCCGCCTTTATTGATAAACAAGTCAGGATCAGGGAGCGGAGCGCATGGGCGCTCCGCTCTTTTCTTTTGGTGCAAGGATTCCTCAAACGATTGAGTTGAAGGCAAGACCTGCTTCGCTATGGTAGTCTTCGCTGTTCGAAATCTGGAGGGAATGGCGATGCGGCTGCGGCGGAAGATGGGCCCGATGGCGGGTTGGTTTGCAGGGTTGGCAGTTGGGTTAGGGATCCTTGGGGGACTGCCGGGGGTGGTTTCTGCGCAGGCTGACTACCCCTTCCGTGACCCCAAGCTGAGCGACGACCAGCGTATTTCGGACCTGTTGGGTCGGTTGACTGTGGAAGAAAAAATCCTCCTGATGTCGGATCACCCGAAGATACCGCGCCTGGGTATTGAATTCTCCGGCCAGGTGGAAGGACTGCATGGGCTTGCGCTCGGTGGGCCGGGTGGCTGGGGCGGCAGAGGCAGACAGCCCATGCCGACGACGACTTTTCCGCAGGAGAAGGGGTTGGGCGCCACCTGGGACACAGATTTGCTCAAAAAGATTGGCACTCTTGAAGGCTTTGAGGCGCGCTACGACTATCAGAATCCAACGTTCATCCGGGGCGGCGTGGTGGTGCGCGCGCCCAATGCGGATTTGAGCCGGGACCCTCGCTGGGGCCGGACCGAGGAGTCGTATGGAGAGGATCCGTACCTTGTGGGGACTCTGACGGTGGCCTTCGCGCAGGGTTTGCAGGGGCCCGATCCCAAACACTGGCAGGCAGCATCGTTGATGAAGCACTTCCTGGCCAACGAGAACGAAGACGGCCGCACGTTTACCTCATCCGACTTCGACGAACGGCTGTTTCGGGAATATTACTCGGTGCCATTTCGAATGGGCTTTGAGCAGGGCGGCTCGCGAGCGGTCATGGCGGCGTACAACTCGTGGAACGGCACGCCAATGCTGATTCACCCAGTGCTGAAAGACGTGATGATCCCCGAGTGGGGCAACGATGGGTTGATCTGCTCAGACGGCGGCGCCCTGGGGCTGCTGATTACCTCACACAAGAGCTTTGCCGACAAGGAGCACGGCGTTGCAGCTTCGGTGAAGGCGGGCATCAACAACTTTCTCGATACGTACAAAGACGACCTGGCCAAGGCTCTGAAGGATGGCCTGCTTACTGAAGCGGATATGGACGCATCGCTTCACAATGAACTGCGTGTCTTCCTGCGGCTCGGCGAGTTTGACGCTCCGGGAATGGATCCCTACGGGGAAATTGGGCGGAAGACTTACGGGGCGCTTCCGCCATGGGAGGTTGACTCGAGCAAGGCGCTGGCGCGACAGGCGACCGACGAGTCGATCGTGCTTCTCAAGAACGATCGGCACACGCTTCCGCTTGACCGGACGAAGATCAAGACCATTGGCGTCATCGGTCCGTGGATCGACCAGGTGCTGCTCGACTGGTACAGCGGAACACCGCCCTATGCCGTGAGCACGCTGGAGGGGATTCGCGATGGCGCAGGGAAAGGCGTGAAGGTGCTGTTTGCCGACGGCTCCGACCCAGCGGAGGCAACGGCGCTGGCAGCCAAGGCCGATGTGGCGATTGTGGTGGTGGGCAACCATCCCGAATGCAATGCAGGGTGGGACCAATGTCCCACGCCATCCAACGGCAAGGAGGATGTGGATCGCAAGACGATCGCGCTGGAGCAGGAGGCGCTGGTCAAGCAGGTCTTCGCGGCCAATCCACGCACGATTGAGGTTTTGCGATCCAGCTTTCCTTATGCGATTGTCTGGAGCCAGCAGAACTTGCCGGCGATTGTGCATATGACTCACAACAGCGAAGAAGAGGGCCACGGGCTGGCAGATGTGCTGTTTGGCGACTACTCGCCGGCCGGGCGCCTGACTCAGACCTGGCCCACCGGCGATGCTCAGTTGCTGCCCATTCTCGACTACAACCTGCTGCACGGGCGGACTTATCTCTACAGCAAAGACAAACCGCTCTACGCGTTTGGTTACGGCCTGAGCTACACGAGCTTCGCTTATGAAGGACTAAGTGTGAGTGCGCCCAAGGTTACCGCCGAGGGCACGGTCAAGGTGACGGTGAAGGTGAAGAACACGGGAAAGCGATCCGGAGATGAGGTTGTGCAACTGTACGTGCAGCATCTCGGCTCCAAGGTCGAGCGGCCGAGGCTGGAACTGAAGGGATTCAGGCGGGTGCGGGTCGAGGCTGGGGCTGAAAAGGCTGTGGTGTTCGACCTGAAGCCGCACGACCTGGCCTACTGGGACGCGGCAGCGCACGTCTGGCGCGTCGAGAAGGAGCAGGTGCGCGTAGTGGCCGGTGGTTCGAGCGACAACCTGACTGTTCAGTCGACCGTGGACGTTGAGACGAGTGGAGAGTTCAAGCCTTGAGGGAATAGAAGCTGCAGGCGTCTTGGACTTGAACGGGGAGGGCGGGTCGTTTTGTTGAGATAAGTTAGTCAGGGAAGTGAGGCTGGGATGGTGCGCCCGGAGAGATTCGAACTCCCGACCTACTGATTCGTAGTCAGTCGCTCTATCCAGCTGAGCTACGGGCGCACATGGGTGGTTTCAAGCGAAACCATAGACAGATTATCAGGGTTCTTCGAGCGGCGCAATTTTCTGCCAGTGCGATGATGGCCTGACGTTGAAGCCCAGATGACGTGGCGCGGGCCAGCTCAATAGCCTCCTCTTTTCAAGCTGCTGGCACTGGTTCCGGGGCGGGGGCCGAAAGGACCAGAGGTAGCTCCTCTTGAATGTCGAGGCCTGCCTGGCGAACGAGCTTGGTGACTGTAGCGGCATTGAGACGGGTGGCGTCGTACTCCACGCACAAGGTGCGATCGGCTCGATGGAAGCGGAGATGGCGTATGCCGTACACGTCCTTTGTGGTGGCCAGCGCGAAAGCCACAGATTCAGTGGGCGGCGATGCGTAGCGATAGAGAATTTCCACCGTGGTCATAAGGAAATGATAGCAAGGCGGAAGCCGCCAGCCAGAGGTCGGGGTCACAGGCTGTTGAGAAATGCTCGGACTTCGGGATCGGACCAGTCCTGTGCGCCAATGAACTTCCTGCGGATGACGCCTTGGCGGTCGATGACGTAGGTCTCGGGCCACTGTTCAGTGTGGAAGAGTTTCGGCGCGCTTTGACTGGGGTCGCGGACTGTAATCAGGTCGACATGGCGACGCACGACGAAGCGGCTGTACGCATCGGGATCTTCGTCGATGCTGACAGCGAGGATGGCAAGATTTGGCTGCTCGCGGTGGAGTTCGAGGAGCGAAGGCAGTTCAATGACACACGGTTCGCACCAGGTGGCCCAGAAGTTGAGCAGAACGACCTTGCCTCGGTAGTTGGCCAAGTGGACGGACGTGGTTCCGTCGGCGACGGTGAAGTCCGGGGCTACCTGGCCGGTTTGGGCGGGATGAGCGCCGCGGTCGCAGGCGGACACGAGGGCCATCGGCAGCAGAAGTGTGAGCGTGAGCAAGCGAGGGGACCGCACATACTTATAATACGGAGCGAGAGCCCAGTACGGAAGGCGGAGCGGGATGGAGAACGACAGGACCGGGACCAACGGGTCGGTTGGGAGTGGGGGATGGAAACCGGTGCTGGGGCTTTCCGACGAACCTTCGAGCCAGGTTGCGGTTCCTGGTCGATGGGGATGGGCAGTAGAAACAGTGTTTGACCAACCGGAGCCTGAGGAGCTGATCGAGCTTACGGTCATCGTCCCCGCGCGGAATGAGGAAGATTGCCTGAGCGCGTGCCTTCAGTCGCTTGTGGGCCAATCCGAGGAGATTTTTGAACTGGGCAGGGATTGGGAACTGGTTGTGGTGAACGACCAATCGACAGACAGGACGGCGGAGACAGCACGCAGCTTTGCTGGGATCACGGTGATTGAGGCAGACAAGCTGGAGAAAGGTTGGACGGGCAAAACGAATGCTATCTGGACGGCGGCCCGGAAGGCGCGGGGGCGATGGCTGCTGTTTACCGACGCGGACACGATTCACGAGCCGGGAGACATGCGCCGTGCGATTCATGAAGCACAACGGCACAAGGCGGGGATGCTGAGCTACTCGCCACGGCAGATCGTGAGCGGGCTGGCGCAGAGGTCGCTGATGCCTTTGGTCTTCAGCGAATTGGCGCTGGCCTATCCGCCCGCCAAGGTCTCCGACCCGAACCAGCGGATCGCCGCGGCCAACGGTCAATTCCTTCTGGTGGATCGGGAGGCATACCGGCGCATCGGAGGGCATGCAAGTGTTGCAGAAAATGTGCTGGAGGATGTGGAATTGGCATTCCTGGCGAAGCGACGCAGGGTGGGGCTGCGGTTTCGCTATGCGGACGACGCTGTTTCGACGCGGATGTACCGGTCGACGGCGGCCATGATGGAAGGCTGGACGAAGAATTTGGCGCTGCTATTTGCCAATTCGCTGGTGTTGGCAGTGTGGCGTGCGCTGGACATTGTGCTGCTGGTGGGGCTGCCGGTGCTGACAGTAAAGCTGTGGAATGGCCGCTTGCCGATGCATTCGTTGGAATGGCTGGGCGCAGGGTGGGTGCTGGCGCTGTTGTGGTTGCGGACGGTGGGGCGGTTCTATAGCCGGGTGGCGAAGTCCAACTTTCCGTTTGTGGACTGCGCCCTGGCTCCGCTGGGGCTGCCGCTTTTTGTTGTGCTGCTCTACCGAAGCTGGTTTCAGCATCGAATCCTGAAGAGGGTAAGCTGGAAGGGGCGGGAGTACAGCTCCTAGCTTCTAACCACCAGGTTCTAGCTGGCTGGTATTCGTTGCTGCGGGATTTCCTGGGGGGAAGCAGCCTCCGGCAGCCCAGGCAGGGTCGGCGAGGGGCTAACGTATGAAGCCTTGGCTGGGTCAGAAGCATCTGCTCCAATGAGGGGTCAGAATGATCTATTTGACACGGAGGGCTACGTTTTCCGCCTCGCACTACTACTGGAACGACGCCTGGACAGCGGAAAAGAATGAACAGGTCTTTGGGCGCTGCGCAAATCGCAACGGGCACGGGCACAACTACACGCTCGAGGTGACGGTTGCCGGTGAACCTGATCTGGTGACCGGATTTGTGGTCGATCTGAAGTGGTTGAAGGACGCGATGGAGCGGGAGGTGCTGGCAGCCTACGACCATCGCCATCTGAACCTTGAGGTTCCAGAGTTTGCCGCATCGAAGATGATCCCGACAACGGAGAACATTGCGATTTCAGCGTGGAAGAGGCTGGAGTCCGTGGTGGCCGGGGCCGGCGGAGCGCAGTTGAGCCGAGTTCGCGTGTATGAGACGCCGGAGATCTTTGCCGAGTATCGGGGAGGGCTATGAGCGCTGAAACAAAGAGAGCCTACTTTGGTCGCCGCTATGCGCTGAGCGCCAGCCACCGGCTCCATACTGAACAGCTGACCGATGACGAGAATCGGGCCGCATTTGGCAAGTGCAACAATCCTCACGGCCACGGGCATAATTATGTGCTGGAAGTGCTTGCCGGTGGCGTTTTAGACCCGCAGACAGGGATGGTGATCGACATGGCGGCCCTGGATGCGGTGGTGCGAACAAAGGTGATCGAGCGATTTGACCACATAAACTTGAATCTGGACCCGTATTTCAAGAATCTCGTTCCGACCACTGAGAATCTGAGTAAGGCGGTGTTTGAACTGCTCGATGGATTGATCGGACCTGCGGAACTGGTGCAGGTGCGCGTGGAAGAGACTGAGAACAATTTTTTTGAATACTCGGGAGAGTGAGTGCAAAGTGAAAGGCAAATGCAGGTCTTTCGACTGCGTCCGCCGCGGCGGACTCCGCTCAGGATGACCGCCTTTCGAGGTACGGTACGGATGACAGGTTGGATATGAAGATGCAGAGCGCCCTGATCCCCAGGGCGGGAGGAAGTAAAGGATGGCGCATCCGATTGCGGTGAGCAAGGGAGTTCGCAGAGCGGTAGGGATTGACGAAGGGCTGAGCGAGTTCAGCACTGAGGAGATGTATCGCGAGATTCTGAGCAGGCTGGGCGAGGATCCGGGCCGCGACGGCCTGGTGGCGACGCCGGGACGCGTTGAAAAGTCGATGGCCTTCCTGACCAAGGGCTACGACGAAGACCCCATGAAGATTCTGCGCGGGGCGCTCTTTGACGTGGACTACGACGAGATGGTCATCGTGAAAGATATCGAGATGTTTTCGCTCTGCGAGCATCACATGCTGCCATTTTTCGGCAAGGTTCACGTGGCCTATATACCTAAAAGCAAAGTGATTGGACTGAGCAAAATCCCGCGACTTGTTGAAGTGTTTGCCCGGCGGCTTCAAGTGCAGGAGAGGCTGACGCGGCAGATCGCCGACACGATCCAGGAGGCTATTGAGCCACAGGGCGTGGGCGTGGTGATTGAGGCGCGGCACATGTGCATGATGATGCGCGGCATTGAGAAGCAGCGCTCGTCCACGGTGACTTCGGCAATGGTGGGCTGCTTCCGACAGAAGGAGACGCGGCTGGAGTTCCTGTCGCTTGTGCGCCAGCCGGGGGCGAGCGCACTGTGAGCTGAAGGCTGGGTCGACTAAAGTAGTGGAGTGAACGGGCGCTCGCGTGAATGGATTGCTGGTCGTAGATAAGCCGGACGGCATGACCAGCCACGACGTGGTTGGGCGGCTGCGCAAGATTACCGGCGAGCGTTCAATTGGCCACCTGGGGACGCTGGATCCGATGGCGACTGGCGTCTTGCCGCTGGTGCTGGGGAAGTTTACCCGCCTGGCGCAGTACTTCTCATCCGCTGAGAAGAGCTATTCCGGGGCGATCCACTGCGGATTTTCTACAGACACTTACGATGCTGAGGGCGAACGCGTTGGAGTGGAGGTGACTCCGATGCTCACGCTCGAGGAGGTGCGCGCGGCGGCTGCGCGCTTCCACGGCGAGATGGAGCAGATGCCGCCAGTGTATTCGGCAAAAAAGATTGCCGGTACGCCCGCTTACAAGCTGGCCCGTGAGGGCAAGCCGGTGGAACTCAAGACAGCGAAGATCTGTATAGCGAGCTTTGAGATCACAGGGCTCGAGGGCGCCGAGGCCAACTTCACCATGAGCATCAGTGCTGGCGGATATGTGCGTTCGGTGGCGCATGAGTTGGGGCAGGATCTCGGTTGCGGAGCGCATTTGAGCAAGCTTCGACGGACACAGGCGGGGGTATTCACGCTGGATGAAGCGCACACGCTCGAAGAACTAGCGCTGCTTGCGGGAGACGCCGCAGCGCTGGAGAACCTGTGCGTGCATCCGCGCACTCTGCTTCCGGAAATGCCGGCGGTTATCGGCGATGCGCACGCTCTGGGTCGACTCAGAAATGGTGCGCAGGCGAATCTGCCGGAGTTTTCGCGGGCGCCGCTGGTGAAGGTTTTTGCCGGGCAGAGGGAGCTCGTGGGGATTGCGAAACGAGTTGCAGGAACGCTGTTTCAGCCGGTGGTAGGGATGGAGTGAAGACAGTGAACAGTGAGCAGTGGTCAGTCGCCTTCTGTAGTTTGATGGCTTACTGGTGGATGGCCAGCTCCAAGGACCGACTGATCACTGTTCACTAGCCACTGTTCACTGGCCTTTGTGCAAGAGCGGGGTGAGCGCAGGCAAAAGTGTCCGCGCGATGATTTCTGAGCCTTTGGGTGTGGGATGGATGCCGTCGCGCTGGAAGGTGTCGGGGACATTGACAAGGTCCTTGTAGATCATGGGAACAAAGGCGGGGTGGTGTTTGGCGGCGAGGTCGCGGAAGACTTTTTCGAAGGATGCGATGTAGTCGCTGCCGTAGTTGGGGGGCAGCGTGATACCCGCGAGGAGAATTTTGATGTGCGCGTTTTCAAGTGTGGTGAGAACCTGGTCGAGGTTGCGACGGGTCTGATCGGGAGGCAGTCCGCGGAGGCCATCGTTGCCGCCGAACTCGACGATGACGACATCGGGGTGGAGCAGCACGATGTTGTGAAGATCGGCGACGGCGTCCTTGGTGGTGGCACCGCTGGTACCCTGATTGTTCACCTTGTAGCGGTAGCCGCGGCTGTCGAGATCCCGCTGCAACGCGTCGGGATACGACTGTCCGGTCTGGAGGCCGTAGCCGGCGGTGATGCTGTCGCCGAAGCATACCAGGATGGGCCGATCGGCGGCGAGAAGCTGGCCAGCATGAAGAAGCAGGCAAATTGAAACGATGAGTTTGCGGCGAACGTCCACAAGATTAGTGTAAGGGACTAGGGACTAGGGAGTAGGGAACAGGGAACAGTGAATATCGAATAGGGAATAGACGGAGGTTGATAAGTGATTGAGGTTCGAGATGCGAAGAAGTGGATTCAGAACGGTACTCGGCGGGTTGAGATCCTGAAAGGGATTTCTCTGACGATTCCGGCAGGGCAATTTGTGGCCATTGTGGGGGCAAGCGGGAGCGGGAAGAGTACGTTGCTGGGGCTGCTGGCTGGGCTCGACACGCCGAGCAGCGGAGAGATCTGGCTAGATGGTGTGCCGATCCACAACCTTGCCGAGGCCCAACTGGCCGCCGTTCGGGGCTGCAAAATCGGATTTGTCTTCCAGTCCTACCAGTTGATTGCGACGCTCACGGCCCTGGAAAACGTGCTGCTTCCTTATGAATTGAATGTGCCGGGCAGCGGGCTGAAGCAGGCACGACGGTTGTTGGATGAGGTTGGGCTGGCGGAGCGGGTGGATCACTACCCGGTGCAGCTTTCCGGAGGCGAACAGCAGCGCGTGGCGCTGGCGCGGGCGTTTGTGGTCGAGCCGCCGATTGTGATGGCCGATGAGCCGACGGGCAACCTGGACTCGGCCAACGGGCGGCTGGTGCTGGACCTGCTGCTGGAGCGGAACAAGAAGACAGGGACGACACTGGTTCTGGTAACGCACGACCCCGAAGTGGCGAGCAGAGCGGATCGCAAGATTGTGCTGCGGGACGGGCTCGTTGTGGAAGACACATTGCCGTTCAATGCGTCGGTGGCGGTTGGGGTCGAGGGAGCGGAGCAGAACCAGAATGGCTAAGCAAGCACTGAGCTGGAAGCGAGCAGGAGCCATTGGCTGGCGGGACTTGAAGTCTGCGCCGGGCAAGTTCGGTTTTGTGGTGCTGTCGGTGGCGGTTGGGGTTGCGGCGCTCGTAGGCGTGAGGGGGTTCAGCGAAAGCTTTCGGAAAACTCTTGGGGCTGAGGCGCGGTCGCTGATGGCCGGAGACCTGAGCGCGCGGCTCTATCACCAGCCGACTGCGGAAGAGAAGGACAAAATTGCGGCGATAGAACAGCAGGGAACGAGCGGGATTCGATCGACATGGACCACGGAGACGATTTCAATGGCGTCCGTGCCCCCGGACCCGGTGCCGTTGCTGGTTTCATTGAAGGCCGTTGACCCTGCGGAGTATCCGTATTATGGGGTGGCTGAGTTGGAGCCGGCGGTGAGCTTGCAGCAAGCTCTTGACGGTGACTCGGCGGTGGTGGCCGAAGAGTTTCTGATTCGACTGAATGCGCACGTGGGGCAGACACTGCGGCTGGGAGGAAGGGACTTCAGGATTTCGGCCGTGCTGAAGCAGGAGCCGGACCGCATGACTTCCGGCGCGGGAATGGGGCCTCGGGTGATGATCTCGCAGGCGGCGCTGGAGCGGACAGGGCTGTTGGCGCCGGGAAGCCGAGCCAGCCAGCGACTGCTGATCAAGCTACCCGATCATGCCCCGGCGGGGATTGCGGGGAAGGCTGCGGCAGTGGATCCGGTGGCAATGCGCAAGCAACTGGAAGATGAGCTTCCGGACGCGCAGGTGATGGACTTCCGCGAGGGCAATCCGGCTCTGAGCCAGGGGCTCGATAATTCGACCGCAATCTTGAGCCTGATCTGCCTGGTGGCAATGGTGCTGGGGGCGATTGGCGTGGCGATGGCCATGCATGCTCACCTTGAGCAGCGCATGGATATGCTGGCCATCCTTAAAGCCGTGGGAGCTGGGTCGGGTGACCTGCTCCGCATTTTTCTCCTGCAAACGCTCGGGCTGGGGCTGGCCGGAGGTGTGCTCGGCGTGGCCGCGGGCGTCGGCGTGATGGCCGCGCTGCCGACCGTCTTTGGCAAGCTGCTTCCGGTTCATGCCTCACTTGAGTTTCCCTGGCGTTCGGCGCTGGCCGGGCTGGGCACGGGACTGTTGACCACGTTGCTGTTTTGCCTTCCGCCGCTGCTGGATGTGCGCACGGTGAGACCGGTAATGGTGTTGCGGCGGCTTGTTGAGCAGGGGCCTGAAGGCATTGGCGGATGGTTTGCCTGCTTGTGGGCGCGGCGGCTGCAACTGGGGATCTCGCTTGTGGTGGTGCTGGCGCTGGGCGGGATTGCGTGGGCGCTTTCAGACTCGGTGAAGGTGGGCACATGGTTCGCTGTGCTGTTTACGATTGCGCTTCTGGTTCTGCTGGTGTTGGCATGGGTTTCGCTGCGGGTGTTGCGCTTTTTACTGAATCGAGTGCGGCTGCGGTTGCCTTCGTCGCTGCGCCACGGGCTGTCAAACCTGTACAGGCCGGGCAACCAGTCGGCGGCGGTGATGGCGGCGTTGGGTACGGGCGTGATGCTGATTCTGGCCGTGTACCTGATGCAGGCGGCGCTGTTGAGAGATCTCCGGGAGACGGCTTCGCCCAAGTTGCCGAATATATTCCTCGTGGACATCACGACCGACGAAATCGCCGGGGTGAAGGATTTCTTCCAGCATCAGCAGGGGGTAAGCCAGGAACTGGATCTGATGCCAGTGGTGACGGGGCGGTTCGTTTCAATCAACGGGCAGACGCTGGAGCAAATGAAGGGGCAGCACTTTCCGCGCCGGATGCTGGAGAACGCCAGTTTGAGCTGGTTAGATGCGCCTCCGGCCGGCGACAAGGTGACGCAGGGCAAGTGGTGGACGAGCGGAAACGCGGCGGAGTTGGCGGTTGGCGAAGGCGTGTCGCAACGGTTGCATCTCGGCGTGGGCTCGACGGTGGAGTTGGACGTGGCTGGGACGGTGCGCAAGCTCAAGGTTGCGGCGGTTTACAGGGCTGACGGGCAGCACCTGGGAATGCAGGTGTCGTTTGTGCTGCCATCAGGGCAGCTCAGGGACGTGCAGGCAACCTGGTATGGCGGACTGCATATCGATCCGAAACAGGTGGCTGCTATGGAGCGGGCGCTGTTTGTGGCCTATCCCTCAGTTACCGTGATTAACCTGGCTGACGTGCTGGACCGAATCGAAAGCGTGGTGGATCAAGTTACGTTTGTGGTTCGGTTTTTGGCGGGCTTCTCAATCTTTGCGGGGCTGATGATCCTGGCATCGAGCATTGCCAGCACACGCTTCCGGCGGATGCGGGAAGCGGTGGTGCTCAAGACGCTGGGCGCGACTCGGATGCGGATTGTGCGCACCTTCAGCGTGGAGTTCAGCGTGCTCGGGCTGCTGGCCGGCTCGGTGGGTGTGGTGTTTGCGAATCTGCTGACGCGAGTGTTGCTGCACAGGCTCGACGTTGGCTTTCACATCGAGTGGCACGCCACGCTGATTGCACTGATTGGGACGGCGTTGCTGGCTACGGCGACGGGGTGGATTGCGAGCTATCGGATTCTCGGATTGCGGCCGCTTGAGGTTTTGCGCGAGGAGTAGGAAAAAGAAGGAAATAGGGAACAGGGAATAGCTGTTGCCTGACCGGTTGAGAGTTCTGGTTTCCCGGCTTGCCTGCCACAATCCTTCTTGCTCATCTGGCGTTGGAATCAACTCCCCCGCTCAGGCTCAGCTTGTGTTGGACAAGAGTCTTGTAGTCTAGTTTGACCATGCTGGGAAATCTCCTTATGATGGTAAGGTTGGCTTCTGGTGCCGGGCGCCCTGCCGTGGCACAGGCCAATACGGCTACAAGTCGAGCCGCGCATTTCGCGCTTGCTGCCCCCTCGTTCAATGGTAGGACAGCTGCCTCTGGAGCAGCCTATCGGGGTTCGAATCCCTGGGGGGCAGCCAATAAAATCAATAACTTATAGAGTATAGCGACGGATGGCCTAATTCTATGTCAACACTGTGTCAACATGACCTTGCCCTCAGAATGCGTATCTCTTAACCGGCCGGATTTTGAGGATTAAAT
>OBLU010001187.1_pt1 | contig 24344 bp, 24 predicted proteins | sample 1518681 | NCBI WGS metagenome assembly OBLU01 (sample SAMEA3539304, study PRJEB22396) | soil metagenome | biome: tundra; feature: field; material: soil | place: USA | collected 2010-05 | depth 0.15 m
TTGGGCCGCGCGTCGAAGGTAGGCAGGATGACGAGCGTCCGGGTGCGGGCTCTCGCCGCTGCAGGGGCTCCGGCCGGTGTCTCGGGCAAGGCCTCACGCCTCCGTTGGTTCTAGCGCGCCGGGTGGGGCCACAGGCTCGTCGTGATGGCCGGTCGCGACGGCCTTGCCTTCGGTGCGGTCGGCGCATCGTAGCCGGTTCAGCGCAGGGGTCGGCGGCCCAGGAACCCCGCCAGTCGCTCGTACGCGGGGGCGTCGGTGGCCACCGGCACCTCCTCGCCGAAGGCGGTGGACCCCGCCCTCATCTCGGGAGTCAGCCTCTCGCGGAGCGCAACGAGGGCCGCACCGGCGATAGCCGGATTCAGAAGGCCGGTCTGACCGGTCGCTTCGGCGAGGTCCCAGGCGTGGATGGCGCTCTCGCTGAGGATGAAGGGACGGGTACGCCCAGCCGCCTTCGGGTATTCGCTGAGGGTCGCCTCGAGGGTCCGCCTCGCTTCGCGGAAAGCGGCCGCGGGATCATTCCCGAGCACGTCTCCCTTCGGAGCCGACGGGTCGACGGTCTTGCCCGAGGCCCTGGCGGCGAAGCTGGCCGGGCCACTGACGATGTGGTTGAGCAGGGCACGGACGTCCCAGTCATCGCAGGGCGTGGGGAGCGTGAGCTGATCGGGTCGGGTGCCGTCGATGACCGCCTGCGTCTGGTCGAGAGCGGCCGCGAAGAGAGCGTCGGTGTCGGCTTCCGTCGTCATGGCGTGTTGAGGCTCCTGGGTGTGACCGGACTGGGCGGGACGGCCGTGGAGAAGCATTATCGGGGCATCCGCTACACTGGGCGAGGACCCGTCGGGGAGTAGCTCAGATGGTTAGAGTACTGGTCTGGGGGACCAGGGGTCCGCGGTTCGAGTCCGCGCTCCCCGACAGCCGCGCTCGTTGACAGTGGGCGGAGACGGCGCGCGCCATACCCATGATTACGTCGCTGGTAGCCGCTTGCTTGCCTCGTTCCAGGCGCGCTCTGCTGACGCGATTAGAACCGGCTCAGCAACGAGGCGGTGCTCGAGGGGTGTCGCGCTGACCGGGCGACGGAGAGGGGAGCGAGGCGACCCGGGGCCCCGGCGGGCGCCCGCATGATGATCGTCACCCTGGTGCGTCGCTGTACCTCCACTCCGTGCTGGACGAGCTGATCGTGGACGAGACCACCGAGCTCCGGATCAACGGTCGGCAGGACCTCGGGCAGCTGCTCGATCTGAGCGACGACGAGTCGACGAGCGACCAGGGCCTCGGCCATTCCAGCTCGACGTCGCCGGCGACGACGACGACGACGACAGCCCGCGTTGCCGCGGTCTCCTCCAGCGTTCGCATCACGGCGAAGGTGTTCCGTGGCTTCGAGATCGGCGACTGTGCGGTGGGCGACGTCCTACCAGCGGGCGACCTCGCCCGAGACGAGATAGGGGATGCCGCAGATCGAGACCGTGGAGTAGGGATCCGCGACCAGAACGGTCGCTTCCACGACCGGGTCGAGTTCCCGAGCGCGCAGCGCTGGGCTGATGGCGGCGTCACCGCCGCCGGCGGCAACGAGATGCATGGGGACTCCTTGTGTCGCGTTCGGTGGTGGTACGCGCAGCTACGACGGGGTTGTCGCGGGGGCCAACTCAGCCAGCAACGCTCTGACACGCTCCTGGATATCGTCGCGTATCCGGCGAACCGTCGCGAGTGGTTGGCCGGCGGGGTCCTCCAGCTCCCAGTCCAGGTGCCGCTTCCCGGGGTAGAGCGGGCAGGCATCCCCACATCCCATGGTGATGACCACATCGGCGGCCTGCACCACCTCGTTCGTCAGCGGCTTGGGGAACTCCTTGCCGAGATCGAGACCCAGCTCACTCATGGCCTCGACCACCGCCGGGTTGAGACGGTCGGCAGGGTCGGAACCCGCCGAGCGCACGTGCACGGAGCCGTGGGCGAGTTGGTCGAGAAGGACCGCCGCCATCTGCGAGCGGCCCGCATTGTGCACGCAGACGAAGAGCACCTCCGGCACACTGCTCACCACCTGCTTCCCCGCTTGACCCAGCGCCTGCAGGCGCTCGCGGGCGAATCGCTCGGCGAGGACGGTCAGGAAGTTCATCACCGTCGCGGTGGCGGCGAGCCGTTCGAAGGAGTCCATGACGCACTCCTCGACGGTCTCGAGGCTGAACGTGCCGGCGAACTCGCGTGACAGGCGCCGGGCAGCGCCGTCCAGTTCCTTGCGATCTCCGGGCGTCATCATGGGAGAAGGAGCCAGACGCCGGCGAGCGACGCCGCGACGTCCTCGAACCGGCAGATGTTGGTGGTGGTCCCGGACATCAGTTCACCTCCATGAGGTCACGCGCGAGTAGCTGCACGAGGAACGGGATGCGGCCGGCGAGATCCGCCGCCGTGCGCTCGAATGCTGGGTACGTGGTCGAGTCGCTTGCACCGCCCTCGGCGGGATCAGGGATGCTCCAGTGGATCGTTCTGGCCCCGGGGAACTGGGGGCAGACCTCGCGAACCCGGTCGCAGACGGTGACCACGCAGTCGAAGCGCTGATCCACGAACCCGTCGAAGTGCTTGGCCCGCTGACCCGCCAGATCCACACCGTGGGCCCGCATGACCCGTACCGCGTTGGGGTGCAGACGGGTGGGCTGGCTGCCCGCGCTGAACGCGCGCACTCGGTCGTCTGTCAGGTACCGCAGCCAACCCTCGGCCATCTGCGAGCGGGCGCTGTTCCCGGTGCAGAGGAAGAGGACCCGACCGGAGAGCTCCACTGGGCGATCGGGGCGGGCCCAGGGGCGCAGGGCGGGGTGCAGCGCGACGCCGGCGGCGCCCAGCAGCTCGCCGCAGCGGCTGAGATCAGCCGAGTAGTAGCTGTCCCGGCGGTCCGCCGAGCTGGGTCGCGCGGACACCAGCCGCGCCGCCCGGAGCAGGCCCAGATGGTACGAGACCAGGCTCTGCCGCTCGCCCAGGCGGGCGGTGAGCTCCCAGACCCTGCGGTCGCTCTCGGCGAGCTCGCGGAGCAGCCGCCAGCGCAGCGGGTGGCCTGCCAGCGCCAGGAATACCGGCGGCCCCGGCGCGGGGGTGGGCTCGTGTGTCCTGGTCACTCACCAAGGATACATCAAATTGGATAGATGGATTCTCGGCAAGGTTCGAAGCAAGCCGACCGCGTGTGGGTGGTCAGGGAAGGGGAGAGGCCTGACGCCGGAGAGGGGGTGCGCCCAGCCTGGTAAGCGCCAGACGTTCACGTTGGGGCGGGCCGGGAGCGCGTGCTCGGGTTCGCGTCAGGGGGCGCAGGGAAGGCGGTGACGGCCGGCCTGCTCAGCGCTGTCGGCCAGTTCGCTGAGGTTCGCCGCCAGCGCGTCCAGGAGGTGGGGCGCGAGCCGGTACCAGGTGAACTTGCCGACCTCGGTGGTGGTGACAGCGCCGGCGTCCCGGAGAATCCGCAGATGGTGGCTGACGGTGGTCTGTTTCGCGCCGGTCTCGTCGATCAGGTGGCAGGTGCACATCTCCTCGGCTGCGAGCAGTTCAACGATCCGGAGGCGGAGCGGATCAGCCAGCAGGGCGAAGACAGCGGCGCGCTCACCGCTCACCTTGATGGTTGCGAGTGTCACAGCACTATTAGATCACATCAGCGAAGCTTCATATCAGGCTCCGTTGATCTATACTCTACGCCGGGGCGACGAGCGGGCCGCCCACAGAAGGCTCGGAGGACAGGCATGACCAGCGTTGAAGTGTTCGATCCAGCCATGTGCTGCTCGACCGGGGTCTGCGGACCGTCTGTCGATCCCGCTTTGGTCCGTTTTGCAGCCGACCTCGAGTGGCTGGCCGGGCAGGGCGTCGGGGTCGCGCGGGCGACCCTCTCCCAGGAGCCGGAGAGGTTCGTCGCGTGCGCGCCGGTCCACGAGGCGGGGAACGCCCAGGGTGAGGAGGCTCTGCCCGCCGTACTGGTCGACGGGCAATTGCGAAGCACCGGGCGCTATCCGGGTCGAGCCGAGCTGGCCGGATGGGCCGGGGTCACCCTCTCACCACCGGTGCCGGCCGCGGCGGGGATCCGCCAGCTGCCCCAGGCGGAGAGTTGCTGCGGTGGGACCGGCTGCTGCTGATGAGCGTCGCTGACCCGCTGACGCGAAGCGCAGCTCCGCTGGCGGGCTTGCTGGCCTGCCCGACGCCGTTTCTGTTCTTCACGGGCAAGGGCGGGGTGGGTAAGACGTCGATCGCCGCTGCCACCGCGGTCGCCCTGGCTGAGACGAGTGCCCGGGTGCTGATCGTGTCAACGGACCCGGCCAGCAACCTCGACGAGGTCCTGGGCGTGCGTGCCGGCACGTCGCCCACGCCGGTGCCGGTGCCCGGCGTGGCGGGCCTGGTCGCCCGCAACATCGATCCCGATGCGGCAGCCGCCGCCTATCGGGAGCGGGTGGTGGGCCCCTACCGGACCCTGCTGCCCGCCGGCGTCGTCGCCAAGATGGAGGAGGAACTGTCCGGCTCGTGCACGGTGGAGATCGCGGCGTTCAACGAGTTCGTCGCCCTCCTCGCCGATCCGAAGGTCGCTGGCGACTACGACCGCATTGTGTTCGACACCGCTCCCACCGGGCACACGCTGCGGCTGCTCACCTTGCCCGGGGCCTGGACCGGCTTCTTGCAGGCCAACAAGGCTGGTGTCACGTGCATCGGCCCGATCTCCGCCCTCGGGCAGACCAGGGACCGCTATGCGGATGCCGTCGCGGCCCTCCGCGACCCGGCTCGCACCACCCTCGTCCTGGTCACCCGGCCGGATGTCGCTTCCCTCAGCGAGGCGGCGCGCGCCGCCGGCGAGCTGGCCGCCCTCGGTGTTGTCTCGCCGCGTCTGGTGATCAACGGGGTGCTCGCCGCCACCGACCCCACTGACGGGGTCGCGCAGGCGTGGCAGCGTCGCGCCCAAGCGGCGCTGTCGGGGATGCCCCCGGTGCTGGCTGCGATCACTGGTGTCGACAACGTGCCGCTGCTGCCGGCAGCGCCCGTCGGGCTGGATGGCCTGCACCTGCTTCTCCATCCCGAGATCGCCGGTCTCCGGGGCAGCCCCGCCGAACACCCCGCCCCCCGGCTCCAGAGCGGGCTGGGTGAACTGGTAAAGCAGATCGAAGCCGGGGGGCCCGGTGTCGTCATGACGATGGGCAAGGGCGGGGTTGGCAAGACAACCGTCGCCGCCGCCATCGCTGTCGCACTCGCCGCCCGCGGCCATCACGTCACCTTGACCACCACCGATCCGGCCGCCCACGTTGCTGACGCCCTGCCCGACCCTCCGCGCAACCTCACCGTCACCCGCATCGACCCTGCGGCTGAGACCGCCAGTTACACGAAAGGCGTCCTCGCCACCGCGGGCAAGGATCTCGACGAGCAGGCCTACGCGCTCCTCGAGGAGGACCTCCGCTCACCGTGCACCGAGGAGGTCGCGGTCTTCCAAGCCTTCGCCCGCACGGTCGCTGCCGCGGCCGATCGATACGTCGTCATCGACACCGCCCCCACCGGGCACACGGTGCTGCTTCTGGACTCCTCGCGCAGCTTCACCCGCCAACTGGCCGCGCAGTCGGGCGCCCTGCCCGATCCTGCCGCGAAGCTGCTCGACACTCTCACCGACTCTGCCCACACCCGAATCCTGCTGGTGACTGTGCCCGAGGCAACCCCCGTCCATGAGGCGACCAGGCTTCAAGCTGACCTCGCCCGCGCCGAGATCACCCCGTTTGGCTGGGTTGTGAACATGAGCCTCGCCGCGACAGCCACCACCGACCCGATACTGCAGGCCCGGGCTGGCCAGGAACGACGCTGGATCAGCGAGGTCAGCCGCCTCTCCGGCCGCCCGCCGGCGATCCTCGGCTGGTCATCACGGCCTTTGGTCGGCGCCGAGAGCCTGGCTGGCCTGACCGCGCCGGCGGCGTGACGGTCTGAGAGCTCGGCGGCTGCGACCCAGCAGCCGTCAACCATGCGCCGCGCCTTCCAGCTTCCGTCGGTCTGGGAACTCGAGCTGAAACGTCGAATGCTCGATGTCGAAGTGCCCTGACAGGCAGTCGCAGAGGAATTCGAGCGCGGCGGGCCCATCCGCCTCCGACTTGAGGACGACGTGCGCCGACACGACGTTCACGCCCGAGGTGATGGTCCACGCGTGCAGATCGTGGACGCCAGCCACCCCTGGGGCGTCGAGGATGTGGGCCCGAACCTCGTCCATGCTGACGCCCTTGGGTGTCGCCTCGAGAAGCACGTCGGTGGCGTCACGGAGAAGGGCCCACGTCCGCGGCAGGATGAGCAGGGCGATGGCCACCGAAGCCACGGCATCGGCACGGGCCCAGCCCGTGGCCGCGATCACCACGGCAGCAGCGATGACAGCAGCCGAACCGGCGAGGTCGCCCATGACTTCGAGGTACGCGGCGCGCATATTGAGGCTCTTGGCCTGAGCGTGGCGCAGCAGCCACAGCGAGACGCCATTGATCACGAGGCCAACGAGAGCCACGCCGAGCATGAGTTGTGAGGCGACCTGGGGTGGCGCCGAGAGCCGACGCCACGCCTCGTACAGGATGACGGCCGCCACTCCGAACAACAGGACCGCGTTGGCCACTGCCGCAAGGATTTCAAGGCGTAGGTAGCCGTAGGTGCGCGCGGTGCTCGCTGGCCGTGAGCCAACCCAGATGGCCAGCAGCGCGAGGCCGATGCCGGCAGCATCGGTGAAGACGTGAGCAGCGTCGGCGAGCAGAGCGAGGCTGTGGGAGGCTAGGCCGCCGACAACCTCGACAGCCAAGACTGAGAGCGAGAGGCCGAGGACCCCGACCAGACGCCGTACGTTGGTGCGAGCGGCGGAAGGGGCGAGTGACATCACCCGAGTCTATCCCCGCACTACGCGCCCAACGGACGCCGGGGCCGGGGTCAACCGTCCAGATGGGCGGCCAGCCAGGTGTTCAGGTCCTGCCCGTCGCGCCACGCCTCGGCGACACGCTTTCCCGCCTCCGCGGTCGCGATCCAAGGTCCGATCTCCCAGCGCTTCGAGTAGATCACCCGCTTGTGGCGGAGCAGTCGGCCGCGGGGATGATCTGCGGGGAAGGGGGGCGGTACGCGTTTGAGCTCTTCGCCGTGGATCTCGTACCCCTTGAGGCTGAGGTTGGCGACGATCGCAACGAGTTGCTCACCCGACTCTGCGGATGCGATCGCCTGCCGGAGGCGCTGTAGCTGTGGTCCATCGAGCATGTACCGGCCGCCGGCCGCCACCAGCGCGTCGGCGTCGAGGGCGACGTATCCCCCGCTGCGCGCGTCCGCGTACACGTTCGTCTTGTATGGCGATTTGTCGTGCGAGAACCGGATGTCCCGATTAGGCCGGGACAGCCGAGCCGGTCCGAACTCCGGCTCCAGCGCAGCGAGAAGGGCGAGCATCGGTGCCTTCACGTCCTGCTCGTACTGACGTCTGTGGGCCTCGAAGTAGGCCTTGGAGTTGTTCGCCGCGAGGCCCAGGAAGAACCCCTGGAAGTCGCCTTCCAGCCCGCGAAGCTACCCACGACTGGGAGCATAGCCTCGACCTGGGGTATTAGGAGGGCCGGTGCCTCACCCCATCCATCGGCACACCGCACACGCGTCGACTCCACGGATCACTTGCCTGCAGTCACCGCTCTCAGCTCATCCAGCGACTCTCGGATGAGTCGCGGCAAGTCTGGAGGGTGGATCTCGTTGACCCAGCGTTCAAACGCGATCTTGAAGACAGCGATCCCTGCCTCGGCAGTCAGACTCGCGGCTGGGCCTCTGACGCCGCGCCGGCTCAAAGCGTCAGCCATCGCCGCGGCGAGTGATGCGAGCTTGATCAGTTCGCGCTCTTGAAGCCCCACGTTCGCGGCAATCACGGCCTGGCGCTGTTGGGAGTATTCGCGGCGCTGCTGAAGTAGAGCGCCGGCGGCCTCGAGGGCCGCGGCGACCACGTCGATCGGCGCTACGGAATCAGGCGCGCTGGCGACGGTGCTCACGAGGAACTCCTTCAGTGAGCCCGCGCCCCAGAACAGAACCTCGCGCTTGTCGGCGAAGTGCCGGAAGAACGTTCGCTCCGTGAGCCCGGCCCGCGTGGCAATCTCCGCCACCGTTGTCTTGTCGAACCCACGCTCGATGTAGAGCTCCAGTGCCGCCTGCTCGAGCCGGCCGCGCGCGTTTGGCTCCCATCGACCCACACCCCGATCGTACCTGATGACAGCGACGGACATGGGGTGTTATAGTGATGGCAGCAACTGACATCGATGGGTCCCAGCGCAAGCCCTGAGGCTGGGACAGCCGTCCACCTGGAGGTCTTCTGATGCGTGTATTCGTCACCGGCGCGTCCGGCTGGATCGGCTCCGCCGTCGTCCCCGAGCTCATCGGCGCGGGCCATCAGGTCATCGGCCTGGCCCGCTCGGATGCCTCGGCCGCTGCGCTCACCGCCGCTGGCGCCGAGGTGCACCGCGGCAGCCTCGACGACCTCGACAGCCTGCGCAGTGCAGCCGTCGCATCGGATGGCGTGATCCACCTCGCGTTCAAGCACGACATCGCTTTCTCGGGCGGCTTCCAAGGGGCCGCCGATGCGGATCGCCGCGCAGTCGAAACCTTCGGCGAGGCACTGGCGGGCTCTGATCGACCGTTCGTCATCGCCTCCGGGACGCTCGGGCTCGCACCGGGGCGGGTGGGGACCGAACGAGATGGGCATGAATCCCACACGACGGTGGCCTCTCTGCCCAGCGGTCCACGGACCCGGTGGGCCACCTCCGAACTGGTGCTCTCGTACTCCTCCCGCGGCGTCCGTTCGTCCATCATGCGGCTCCCTCCGACCAATCACGGCGACGGAGATCACGGCTTCATGGCGACCCTGATCGGCATCGCCCGTGACAAGGGCGTCTCCGGCTACATCGGCGACGGGTCCAACCGGTGGCCAGCCGTGCACCGGCTCGATTCCGCGCGCCTCTTCCGCCTCGCGCTGGAGAAGGCGCCCGCGGGATCGACGCTGCACGCAGTCGCCGACGTGGGCGTGCCGATTCACGACGTCGCCGCGGTCATCGGCCGCCATCTGGACCTGCCGGTGGGCTCCATCTCTCCCGAGGACGCAGGCGAGCACTTCGGGTGGCTGGCGCCCTTCATCGGGATGGACAGCCCTGCCTCGAGTGAGCTGACCCGCGAGCTGCTGGCGTGGCAGCCGATGTACCCCGGGCTTATCGACGACCTCGACCAGGGTCATTACTTCCGCAACCCATCCGCATGACCGGGCCCCACCCGAATGGGATCGGCGCCCTTGGATCGTGGCCGACCTGGCGGATCAGGCCTACCTGGCCGGACTGACCTCCTAGCAGAGTCGCCGGGGAGCACGACGCGGGGTCTGGCCTTGGGCAGCTCCTCCGCGGTGTGCGCCTCGAGCAGCTCCACGCGCCAGTGCTTGGTCCCCGGGGTGGCGCAGCTCACATAGACGCGCCAGCGTCCGTCGGGGGTGCGGCTGAGTGCCGGTCGCTCCAGGGATTGCGCACCGAGAAGGTCTTTCGCGATCGTCGCCACCGTCTCGAATCGGAGGTGATCATCGGAGCGGGCGATCACGACGTCGATGCCCCTCTCGCCCTGGGAGCGGCGCACCCGGTAGGCGATATACATGGCCGGGTCGATCAGGAGGGCGCTGGGTGCCCCCACCCAGTTGCCCGGGCCAGGCCCAGGCGCCGGCACGACCACGGCAGATCCTCGATAGCGAGGGATCGGGAGAAAGGCCGCTGCCGTGTCATCGAGAGGACGCATGACGGTGGATCGACTTTAGCGTGGGGGTGGCCACCGAGGCTCCTGTACCTCAGCGACCGTGATGTACAACGCGCTCCTCCGGCCCGCGGGACGTCTCCTCCGGCAGCACCGTGGTGACAAACGATGCCACCGCCTCCGGGAGCCCGACGTCGTGTCCTGCGGCCTCGGAGAGGTACCAGCGGTGGTCAAGGACCTGATGGAAGAGCTCGGCGGGCTCAAGCCTGCCCCGCAGCTGCGGGGGGACTGCAGTGACGGTGGGCTCGAAGACCTCGCTGAGCCAGCGATGGGCGGCGACGGTCTCGGAGAGAGTTTCGTCGGCAGCGCGCTCCAGCTCGGAGCGGAAGTGGGCGAGATCGCTGAGCAGCCGGCGAGCCTGGTTCTCTTGGACCTCGAGGCCGGTGAGGGCCTGGAGGGTGCGGACATGGTGGCCGGGGTCGACCACACGGGGGTGGAGGCGCAAGCGGTATCGTGCGCCCTCGGCGACCACCTCGACCTCCTCGACGTCGAACCCGAGCGCATTCAGGCGGCGCAGCCTTTCTTCGACCCGGTAGCGCTGATCGGGAGCGAAGACGACCTCCTGGGTCAGCTCGTCCCAGAGCTCCCGGTAGCGCCTCTCCAGCTCCTCGGCCGTCCCCACCGGATCGAGGCCGCGGTCGATCCCGTCGGCGGCAAGGTCGAAAAGCTCGCCGGCGATGTTCTCGGCCGCCACCATCAGGTCGTGGGACCGCTGTCCGTCACTGAGCTTCGGATGGAGCTCCCCCGTCTCGGTGTCGACGACGTAGGCAGCGAGGTCGCCAGCGTCGAGTCGGAAGAGCGTGTTGGAGAGCGAGCAATCGCCCCAGAAGAAGCCGGCGACGTGGACCCGGACCAGCAGATTGACGAGGGCATCGAGCAGCCGGTCGCGCAGCGCGCTGTCCTCGGACCTCGTCTCCAGGACCCGGCGGTAGGGGAGGGAGAAATCGAGGTGGCGGGTGATCAGCACCGCCTCCAGCTCCGATGGGTTGCCGTTCGGCTCGACATCTGGGGCCTGTGCCTGGCGGGCGGTGACAAGTGCGGCAACCTCGACCACCGGGATGAAGAGCCGGTCCAGCTCGGCCAAGAGCCGGTACTCGCGCTCGGCCAGCGACTGGGGCAGCTCCTTGAGCGCATAGCGGGCATCGCCGTAGCGGACGAATCGGACCACATGGCGGGAGATGCCTCGGGGGACCTCAACGAGGCGTTCGTGCCGCCAGCGCTCGAGGGCCAGATGCCATGGTAGGTCGAGGAAATCGGGGTGGCCGGTCCGGAGAACCATCTGAAAGCTGGCCGCCGGGCCGTTCATCGGAGCGCGGGTTGCGATGGCCCGGAGCGACGTCGCCCCGGGCCACCGCTGTGCACGCTTGGTTGGCTAGTTAGTGGCCCAGGGCGGCGGTGGCCTGGGACTGCATGGTCGCCTCGATCGAGGTGATGTTCGAGGCGCTGGGGTTGCCGACGAAGTTCTTCATGTCACTCCACAGGTCGTTCTCCCAGCTGCCCTGGAGGTCATCGAGACTGAAGACGAAGGCGCTGGCGTTGACCAGGGCCTTGGCGTCCGCCTCGGAGACCGGGTCGGGGTAGGAACTGAACGGCACCTTGCTGTTGGGGGAGGCGAAGCCGCCTGCGTGGGCCCAGATCTCGGCCCCCTCCGGCCCGGCCAGGTACTTGATGAGAGCCTCAGCCTGCGGTGTCTTGTTGAGCAGCATGGCCACGTCACCGGCCCCCTGGACGGCGCTGCTGTTGGCGCTGTCCGCGGTGGGCGCGGGGAAGTCGAAGAAGCCATAGCAGGGGGTCTTGCTCGGGTCGGCGGTGCAGGTGGCGCTGCTGAGGCTTGACACCGGCGTGTAGGTGCTGGAGTTCGCGGTGATCTCCGAGACCACGAAGTCGCCCTCGATCACCATCGCCGCCTGGGGCGTCGTGCCCGCCTTCGGGAACACCTTGTCGACACACTCGGGGTATGTCTGGCTGAGCGCGCCCGCGGTGCCACCCAGGAGATACGACGGCTGGCCCACCATCTGGGCCAGGGTGGTGAAGGCGGTGGTCACGGACGGATCAGTCCACGGGATGGTGTGAGCCGCCAGCTGGTCGTAGTTGGAGGCCCCGGCGGTCTTGAGGTAGACGTTCTGCCAGAGGTCGGCGATCGGCCAGCCGATGTCGGAGCACAGCGAGAAGGGCGTGACGCCGGCTGCCTGGAGCTGGCCGGCATCGGTCATCAGCTGCTCCCAGGTCGTCGGCGTCGAGGTGAGGCCGGCGGTTGCGAACTCGGCGGGGTTGTACCAGATCGTGTTCTTGTTGGCTCCCTTGAACCACACCCCGTAGAGCGTGCCGGCGTGGCTGGCCAGGGTGTTCCAGGCACTGCTGTAGTTCGAGGTCAGGCTGCCCAGGATGCTCGAAAGGGGCTGGATCTTGCCCTCGCCGGCGAGGGTGTTCAACTCACCGGGGTCGGGCACCAGGGCCACGTCGGGCGGCGCTCCGCCCGCCACCGCCGCGTTGAGGGCGGTGTCCATGTTGCTGCCCTTGCCCGAGTAGTTGACGGTGATGCCGGTCTCGTTCTCGAACGGCGTCACCGCGGCCAGGAAGTCCTGCTCCTCGGTGCTGGTCCACTCCGCCCAGACCGTCATCGACCCGCCGATGTGTGACGACGCCGCCGTCGCGGTGGCCGTCGATTTCGACGATGTCGACGACGTACTGCCGCAGGCCACCATCCCCACCGTCAGCATGACCCCCGCTGCTGACAAACGTCCCAAATGCTTTGGGTGGTTCATCCGTCGCCTCCTCACGAGTTCACTCCGCACGCAAGTCTCCGGCGAGAGCCGGCCACTGCGAGCGCAGCCTACCGTTCGCCACCTGCCGTCACCATAGGCCGAAAGGGAAGAGAGTCCGATCCCCCCACAGGGTGATTGGCCAACCCGTGCCCATCGATCTAGGATCAGCCGACGATGGTGACGACGAAGGGAGCATCGGGACCGCCGCGCCCCGACGCGTCCGAACTGGGCGAGCTAGGCAGGCCGCCGGGAGGGCGTTGGCATCGGCATCTGGGTTCGCTGGCGTTCATCGCCCCGGGCGCGATCTGGCTGCTGGCGATCGTCGGCTATCCCCTGGTGGAGACCATCCGCGACAGCTTCTACAACAACGATTCGACCAGATTCGTCGGCGTCGCCAACTTCAAGACCATCTTCTCCACTGCCGACATCCTGGTCACGTTCCGCAACAACGTCATCTGGGTCATTGTCTTCCCCTTCTTCGTCACGTTCCTAGGGCTGGTCTTCGCCGTTCTCACCGAGCGCATCCGCTGGGCCACTGCCTTCAAGGCCATCATCTTCATGCCCATCGCCTTCAGCGCCACCACCTCAGGACTGGTGTGGAACAGCATCATGAACATCGATCCCCATGTGGGGATGGTGAACGCAACGCTCGAGACGGTGAGCGACTGGTTCAGCCCACCCGGGCTCTACCCCGTCAACACTTCGGCGGGTCAGACCGTCGCCGCCCTCGCCGCCACCGGTCTGCGTTCGGGTCCCGGGGGAACTCTCGAGAGCACCGCCACGGTCGCGGCGGGCCAGACGGCAAAGTTGGGCCTTGTCGGGATCAGCCCGACGGCGCTGCAGATGATCGGCGCCACGCAGGCGGTCGTTGCCTCACCGGCTCCCGGACGTGTGAGCGGTCTGGTCTGGCGTGACTTCTCGCCGAGCCACCCCACCGACAGGGGGACAGTGTTCTCTGACGAGGACGGCATCGCCGGTCTGAACGTGACCCTGCTCGGCGGCGACGGCAGCAGCGCCGGCTCGACCGTCACTGACAGCCATGGCGATTTCACGTTCACCGGCGTGGGCTCGGGAAGGTACCGGATCCAGCTGGACTCGAGCAACTTCTCGTCAGGGTTCACCGGCATCTACTGGCTGAGCGGCACTCAATCGCTGACGCCGACCACCGGGCTGAGCCAGACCGCTCAGGCTCTGTTGAGCATCCCCCTCGTCGACCTCTCCATGATCATTGCCTACCTCTGGATATGGGCGGGTTTCGCCATGGTGATCATCGGAGCCGGACTGGCGTCACTGAACCGTGAGGTGCTGGAGGCGGCTCGGATCGATGGGGCGACCGAGTGGCAGACCTTTCGACGCGTGACCATGCCCATGCTCGCCCCGGTCCTGGTGGTGGTCCTCGTCACCATGATCATCAACGTTTTGAAGGTCTTCGACATCATTGTCAACATGGCCCCGTCGACGTCTCAGGCCAGCACCTTGGCGGTGGCGATGTACGACTACGGCTATGCATCGTCGCCCTCCAACAACGGTCTGGCGAGCGCCATCGCCCTGATCCTCTTCATCCTGGTGATGCCGGTCATCTACATCAACCTCAAGAGGATCAGGTGATGAGCGCGGTGGAGGCCCAGGGCCTAGCTCAGCCGGTGGCACGCCAACGCTGGCGGATACTGAAGCGGATGCGACCCTCGCGTCTGGTGCTCAACTTGGTCATCGGCCTCATCGCCCTCTTCTGGATGTTGCCGACCATCAGCCTGGCCATCATCTCCTTCCGCCCCGAGGGGCTCTTCGGCGTCTCCGGGTGGTGGACGGCGCTGACCGCACCGACTCAGCTGACCCTCGAGAATTACAAGACCCTCCTGTTCTCCACACCCGGTTCCGCGATCCCGACAGGGTTTGCGACCGGCAGCATTCTCGATTCGCTGGCGACGACGGCGGCCATCACCGTCCCGGTCACCGTGTTGGTCACGGCGATCTCCAGCTTGGCCGCATACTCGCTCGTCTTCGGCCGCTGGCGCGGCCGCACCTTGGTCTTCCTTGGCATCGTCGCCCTGCTGGTGGTGCCGCTCCAGGTCGCACTTATCCCGGTTGCCCAGCTCTACGCTTCCTTCAAGTCGCTCACCGGGATCACGGTGTTCGGCACCCTGCCCGGCGTGGTGATCTTCCACGTCGCCTTCGGCCTACCCTTCGGGATCTTCCTGATGCGCAACTTCTACACCGGCATCCCCAAGGACTTGCTCGAAGCGGGGCGAATTGACGGCGCCGGGGAGTGGACGCTCTTCCGCAGGGTGGTCGTACCCCTCGGGCTGCCGGCAGCCGCCTCCCTGGCTATCTTTCAGTTCATCTGGGTCTGGAACGACCTGCTCGTCGGCCTGGTGTTCCTGGGTGGCAACGCACACCACACCCTCACCATCTTCCTGTACAGCCAGACTCGCACCTTGGCCGCCGATTACTGGGTGATCTCAACCGGGGCGATGATCTCCGTGATCGTCCCCCTCGCCATCTTCTTCGCCTTCCAGCGATACTTCGTCCGCGGCGTGCTCGCCGGGGCGGTCAAGTGAGGGATCATCAATGGCACGTGTAGCCCTGGAGGACTTGACCAAGCGCTATGCGGGGGGGAACCTTGCCGTCGACAAGCTCAACCTGGACGTCGCCGACGGTGAGTTCGTGTGCCTGGTGGGGCCGTCAGGCTGCGGTAAGACCACCGCATTGCGGATGATTGCCGGCCTGGAGGACATCACCAGCGGTTGGGTGCGGATCGGAGACAAGGTGGTCAACCTTCTGCCCCCACGGGACCGGGACATCGCCCTGGTTTTCCAGAGCTACGCGCTCTACCCCCACATGAGCGTCTTCGACAACATGGGCTTCGGCCTACAGCTGCGCAAGACGCCCAAGGCGCAGATCGACAAGGCAGTGAGGAATGCGGCCCGGATCCTCGACCTGGAGGCCTTCCTGGACCGCAAACCAGGGCAGCTCTCCGGCGGCCAGCGCCAGCGCGTCGCGCTCGGTCGGGCCATCGTCCGTGAGCCGGCGGCCTTCCTGATGGATGAGCCGCTCTCCAACCTCGACGCAAAGCTCCGGGTTCAGACCCGGGCCGAGATCGCCCGGCTGCACCAGCGCCTTGAAGCGACCATGATCTACGTCACCCACGATCAGGTCGAGGCGATGACCATGGCCGACCGCATTGCCGTCATCAACGACGGGGTCCTCCAACAGGTGGGAACGCCGAAGGAGCTCTACGAGCAGCCGCGGAACCATTTCGTGGCCGGCTTCATCGGCTCCCCGTCCATGAACTTCGTCGATCTCGCGGTGCAGCTGGGCAATACGTCCCGGCTGGTTGGCGATGGCGTCGAGGTTCGGCTGGACGATATCCAGGCGGCACTGCTGCGTGATCGCGGCCTGGAGACGGTGACGGTGGGATTTCGACCGGAGCACCTTGAGATCGGAAAACCGGCGGGACCAGGGCTGCGCGTGTCGGCGAGCATCGACGTTGTCGAGTTCCTGGGCAACGACGAACTGATCCACGCCGTCTCCGAGGGGCGGGACCTCGTTGCCGTGGTCGAGGCCGGGGGCAGCCTCCAGGTGGGAGACTCGATCTTCCTCTCCGCCTCGCCCCGCCACGTGTATCTCTTTGAGCCAGACGACGGGCTGAGCCTGGCCTCACGGTGACGCTGAGACATCCGTGACGAAAGAGGCCCACCAGGCCGGCGAATCGACCTGGTGGGCCAGTCTGGAAGGGTCGGTCACGGAGATCAGGTGACCCTCGGGTGGTGGCAATGGCTGCCGCTGTAGCGGCTGGCGTAGTCATGCAGCATCCGCGTCGCGCAGAAATCGGGGGCGATGGTGCGGATGGAATGCTTCACTCGGATAAGCCAATCGTGGGGGATGCCATCGGTATCGCGACGATAGAAGAGCGGGATCACCTCGGACTCGAGCCGGCGGTAGAGATCGGTGGCGTCGAGGTCGTCGTCGGCTGCTGTCGAAGGTTCTTGCCCGCCGTCCGGCACCGTGCCCGGGTGGCTTGCGACCGACCATCCATTGCGGTCGTCGAAGGCCTCAGCCCACCAGCCGTCGAGCACCGAGAGATTCAGCCCTCCGTTCAGGGCGACCTTCATCCCGCTGGTTCCGCTGGCCTCCATGGGAGGTCGGGGTACGTTGATCCAGACGTCAGCGCCAGCAACAAGGATCGATGCCAGTCCCATCGCGTAGTCGCTGAGGAAGGCGATCCGGCCAAGATGCTCCTCCTCGGCGTTGAAGACGACCTGGCCGAGCTGCTTGCCGGCCTGGTCGTCGGGATGAGCCTTGCCGGCAACCACGACCTGGACGGGGTTCGGCGGCTCGAGGATGCGAGCGAGCCAGCCGCTGTCCCGGAAGATCAGGCCCGGACGCTTGTAAGAGGCGAGGCGGCGGCCGAATCCGACCACCAGGGCGTTTTCGTCGAGCAGGCCAGTGGCACGCTCCGCGTCGGCCAGCGACATTCCCCGGCCGAACCGCTCGCTGACCGTGCGATACCGGACCTCGTCGATCAGACGGCGGCGCAGCCGGTTGCGTACCTCCCACAGCTCACCGTCGGGTACGGTCTCGATCGCCTCCCACACTGCTGGGTTGGCGGCTTGGGAGAGCCAGTCCCGGGGCAGGTACCGGTTGAGCAGGGCCTGCATTTCCGGCGCGGCGCCTCCTGCAGCAGGCGCACGGGGTTTTGTTCGCAGAGCTCCCAGCGGCCGGGGTCGACGTTGGCGAAGAGCTCAGCCACCCCGGGCTGCCACGCCCACGCGTAGTTGTAGGCGAGGAAGGCGAGGCCGCGCAGCTCGTCGGGGAGGCGGGAGGCAAGGTCGGCGACGGCACGCCAGAGGTCGGCGTCGCCATCCCTGTCGGCAAACACGTCGAGAGGATCGCTCAGCACTCGACAAGGTTCCTCCCTCTGTGCCGCTGCGTCCATTGGCGCAAAGGGGAGAAAGCCCTGTCCCCCGAACGGAAGATGAGCCGGAGGTCCGCGTTGGGCCTGCCCGGAGCTGTGGGAGACCGTGCGAGTCAGGCATGATGCCCCATGTAGGTTGCCCTTAGGCCCCGCCGCGGCGCGGGATCCGGGTGGTGTGAGGTTGTGGAGCCGTACCTGGAGATCTGGAGGCGGTCAGGGCGCGGGGTGGCCCCCCTCGTCGGGCCACCAGTGACCATAGGACGCGGTCCGAACGCGGTCCTCCGGCTGCCTGACGACACCGAGGTGTCCCGCCTACACGCGGTGATCGAGAACGTGGCGTCGGGATGGAGCGTCCGTGACCTGGGCAGCCGCAATGGCACACACGTTAATGGGGAGCGGGTCCTCGGAGAGAGGATGCTCCGCCCGGATGACGAGATTCAGATCGGCGGCGTCCGAATCTTCTTTCGGGCAGAAGACGTCGCCGGAAGCCACACCGCGACAAGATCGGTCAGCCGGGCTCCGCTCCTCACTCGGCGGGAGCGAGCCGTGCTCCAGGCGCTCTGCCGGCCCGTCGCCCTCGGTGACATGTTCACCGAACCGGCGTCCGTCCGCCAGATGGCCACCAGCCTCCGCGTCACCGAGACCGCAGTGAAGCACCATCTGGGCAACATGTACACGAAGTTTGGCATCCCCGAGGGCGGGGAACGGCGTCGGGTCCTCCTCGCCAATGAAGCCTTCCGCCGCGGCGCGGTGGTCATCTCCGAGATGATCTCCGCGGATCCGCGATGATCTCCGCTCCCCGTCGAGCGCGGGGCAGCTCCTGATGCCGTCTCTGCCCTTACCTCTTGGCGGTGGCCGCGCGCCGCGGGGGATCGGGTGGCCGCGCCGCCAGCCGCAGCGAGGCGATAAACGAGCCCGCTGAATGCGGGCGCCGACTCGGATCGAACGCCAAACCGGTCTTGAACGCGGCCTTGAGCAACGGGGCGGCCCTCGGATCGATAGTCTCCCAGTTGGGGGGTTGGCCCACCACCGGAGTGTGTCCCACCAGCAGCGCGAAGGTGGTTGCGGCGAGGCCGAAGATGTCGGCGGCCGGAGTCGCCGAGGAGCCGGCCTGCATCTCGGGAGCCATGTACCCGGGACTGCCCACAACTCCCCGGGCATCGAGGCTAGCGATGGAACCCGTCGGATTCTCGCGCCGCCGCGCGACCCCGAAATCGACCAGGATCGCGCTGGCATCCCAGATCGAGGTGACGATGACGTTGCTGGGTTTCACGTCGCCGTGGACTATCATGGGCGTCTGTCTGTGGAGGTGGTCGAGGACCTCTGCCACCTGCCCCATCCAGCCGAGCACCGTCCCCAACGGGAGCCCGGGGGTGCCCCGCTCGGCGAGCAGGCGGTTGAGGGGGGTTCCCTCGATCCAGTCCATGACCAGGTAGTAGTGGTCGCCGATGATGAAGTCCTCGCGAACGACGCTGGCGTGGGGATGAGGCGTCATCTTCAGGAGGACGCTGGCCTCGTTGAGGATCTCGTCTCTGCGGGCCAGGTCACCGGCGTCGAGGCGCCGGACCTTGATCGCCACCTGTCGCGAATGAAGCTGGTCGAGGGCGCGCAGCACCTGACCCTCCCCGCCGCTGCCGGTCACGTCGAGGATCTCGTAGCGGCCACGCAGCCGCCGCCGCGTGGGGCGGTGGCTACCGGTTGAGGTGGGGCCGCGGTGCCCAACCGTCGTCTCCTCTCCGGTGGGGGCCTGCGGCAGGTCTGGCGTTTCCGAGGTGCCACCGCTCAGCGACTGCGTCGCAGGGCGTAGGCGCCGCCGGGGGGAGAGGGCCAGCCATGGCCCGGCGGACCGAAGCCATCCGGTCAACACATCGAGCGAACCGGTGGGCGCGGTCAACGCGAGCATCCAGAACAGGGCCATCCCGGCGAGAGCGGCGACCGTCGGCAGGAGCCAGGGCGAGCTCAAGAGACCGGGCGTTGCGGCGAGCACGCCATTTGCCCTCTCAGTAGTCACGATCCCCATGACCCATCCTGGCAGCTGGACGCTGGTGTATCCGGCGACGGTATCGGTGCCCTTCGCCTCGTAGCTGGTCCCTCCCGTGTCGCCGGCGAGCGCAGCGGTGACGGCCGGCGAACTGACCCGCTGACTGAGCGATCCGTCGGCGATCATCGCTGCGTCGGTAAGACCGGCGTGGAGCGTCGTCGTCATGGAAGAGCTGAAGAGAAGAACCCCCCCCGGAAGCACTGCCTGGAGCTCCCCTGCTGCCGCCGAGCCGATGTCCGCCCCGCTCAGCACATTCGCCATCTGGCTGGTCTGGATCTGCGCCACCAGCGCGCCGCTGAAGCGCCCGGTCGTGGCCAGCCGGGCGACGAACCACTGCAGCGTGGTGCCATCTCTGCTTATCGGCGTCAGCAGGGGCGTGGCACTCAGCTCGGAGAGCCAGCTGGCTCCGACCAGGTTGGGGCCGCCACCGTTGCTGGCCGCAATTACCTGGCCGGAGAGGTCGGTGAGTTCGATGAGGCGAAAGTCGCTGGTGCCGGTCAGGAGGGTCTGGAAGCTCCCGGCCAACTCGGGGAGGGTGTCGCCGGGCTCGCTGACGATGGCGGCGGCAAAGGTATCCAGCTCGTTGCTCACCTCAGAGGTCCATGTGGAGAGTCGGCTCGCGGCCGCGACCGCGACGTTCTCGGCGGCGCCCTCCGCCGCGGCGGTCGCGCTCGCTCCGCTGGGGGCGGCGAGGATGGCGCCGACAACTCCCCCAGCCAAGAGGAGGGCGCCCACAAACCCAAGAAGCCGCCGAGCGAACCTAAGTTCGCCAGGGCGGCTCCGGCCGCGCTGCGCCACACCTCCCGCGGCGAACGGACCCACCACGGGGAAATTGTAGGCCGCTCCGTCCAGAGATGCTGGAGGCGCTACCCGCTCAGGGTTTGGTGGCGAGAGCTCCCTCCGCTTCTCGCGCCCGAGATCGCTCCCTTCCGGCCGCGAGCGAGCAAGGCTGGTGGCCTTCGCGGGTCCCAGCACGGACACGGTAACCGGTGCGACCACCCCTCTCGCTGGGGGTCGAAAGCCACGTCGCCCACCTGAGAGGGGGACCGATCGCCTCCGTATCGAGACTCAGCATCTGATCCACGATCAGGGTGTCACCGATCAGGCAAATGCGGCCGCTGACGATCAGCTGAAGACCGGCCACCTGAGGAGCGTGGTCATGGTGGCGTTAGTTGGGTTCGTTGGTCAAGTCCTTCGGTGCGCGTCGCTGCTGCCGGTCGTGCATCCGATAGCTCTTGCCCTGGGATCTTCTGCGGGCCGGAAAGGTACTGCCGGTCATCGTCAGGCGTTACCGCCGGAGTGAGGTCGGGGAAGCGATCCGGTATCTTTCGGGGAAGCACGCTCTAGGCAAGGTGGTGATCACGTTCGGTGGGAGGCTGAATGATGGAAATTGACTTCGTTCTGGTAGACGTGTTCTCGGATAGGCCCTTCGGCGGCAACCAGCTCGCGGTGATCCCCCGCGCTGAAGGGCTGAGCGACGATCTGATGCAGCAGCTGGCTCGGGAGTTCAACTTCTCCGAGACCGCCTTCGTCCTGCCGCCCGCCGATCCATCTCACACGTGTCGGGTGCGGATCTTCACGCCGGGCGGGGAGGTGCCTTTCGCTGGGCACTCCACCGTCGGCACGGGGGCCGTTCTCGCCAGTCTTGAACCGGACGGGGGCGCGGCCTTCGGGAGATTCGTCTTCGAAGAGGGCATCGGCCCCGTCACGGTCGACATCAGCGGTGAGAGCATCCACCTTCGCCTCTCGACACCCCGATGCGAAGTCGCTGCGGAGCCGCCGCCGGTGGATGCCGTCGCCGCGGCCCTCTCACTCACTGAGGCCGACGTTGCCGAATGCTGGTACGGGGGCATCGGGCTGCGATTCTGCTTCGTGCGCGTTCGTGACGCTGCCACCGTGGACCGCGCCGCACTGGACACGGCGGCGTGGGCCTCCGGGGTCGGCCGGGGATGGGCCGCCAACCTGTACCTCTTTTCCCGCGAACCTGACGAGGGTGCTCACCTCTACGCCCGGGGCTTCGCGCCGTCTGTCGAGGTCGAAGAGGACGCGGCCACTGGTTCGGCGTGCGCTGGTCTGGTGGGCGGCCTCGCCCAGCGCTCACCGCTCTCAGACGGCGAGTGGGACCTACAGATAGATCAGGGCGTCGCCATGGGGCGTCCGAGCCTGCTGCACGCGACGGCGCGCAAGGAGGGGGGGCAGGTTGTGGAGGTCAGCGTCGGCGGCCGCGCCACCATCGTGGGGTCGGGGGTGATCACGCTCGCCGGACCGTGATCTACCGTGCTGGGCCGCCTCGCAGCTAGCCCAAGACGGAGGACGTCCTCAGATGGGCACGCCGGCGAGCGCCAGGGCAACTCCGACCACCCCGGCGATGAGGAGGCCGCTCACGACGCCACGCCGGGCGGCGAACAGCCAGAGGACCGCTCCGACGAGCACAGGGATCTGCCACAGCTGCTGGAGCGAGAGGCCGAGGGGGATGGCCGATCCGGCGATGGCCCCGATGACGGCTGGCCCAGCTCCGGTGAGGAACGCCTGGAATGACCGGTTCGCCCGGATCTGATCGAAACGCGGTCCGCCGACGAGCACGAAGACGAACGACGGGGTGAAGGCGATCAGAGCGGCGAGAAGCCCGCCTCCGACCCCCGCGGCCGCAAAACCGACGACGGCCACCGTCTGGACGACGGGACCAGGGGTGATCTGGCCCAGGGCGACGGCGTTGAGGAACTGGGCTCCGGTCATCCAGTGGTACGTGGTCACCGCGTCGTGCTGCATCAGCGGGACGATGACGAATCCGCCTCCGTACGAGAGAGCGCCCACCTTGAACGCGACCCACGTCAGGGCGCCAAGCACGCCGATGGCGGCCGTGTGGACGATGACGGCGGGGATGAGCGCTGCGGCTGATCCCGACGTCCGGGGCGGCGTCGCCTGGCGAACGGCAATCTCGATCAGGCCACAGGCGAGGAGCACCACCACCAGGTACGGGCCGATCGTGGCTGCAGCGGCGGCTCCCAGCAAGGCGTAGAGGCCCCAACGGACGCGCTGGGCCTTCTGTGTGCCAATACGCTTCCAACTGGCCGGGACCAGGCCCGATGCGGCGTGCAGAGCCACGGCGGGCACGGCAGCTCCCGCACCGGCCGCCGCGCCGATCACCCAGTCGGGTGGGCGACTGGCGAGGAAGACCGCTGAGAGGGCAAGGATGAGAACCAGCCCCGGGACGATGAAGCACACCCCGCCCAGCACCCCGCCGACCACGCCCCGCAGCCGCCAGGCGCAGAAGATCGCCAGCTGCGTCGAGGCGGGGCCGGGCAGCAGGTTGGTGGCGGCGATCCCGTCTTCGAACTCCCTGGCCTCGATCCATCGCCGGTCGTCGACGCACATCCGTCGAAGCAGGGCGATGTGGGTTGGCGGGCCCCCGAAACCCACGCAGCCGAGGCGGGTCCACTCGCGGACGATGGTGCGCAGCGGAACCCTGGTGGCGGGCTGGATGGGGCGGTCGTCGTCGCTCACGGGGTCTGCTCATTGTGTGACCTGGCGGTCGCCATTGCGATGGGATTCCGCCCGCACCTTGTACAACCGCCTACCCGCCCGCTGACCCGTGGCCGGGTGATCTGGACGATCCCTCTCTCGTCAGGACCTGGAACCCTGGCTTCGTCGCCTGGCACGAGTTGTAGCCGTAGAGTAAGGCTCATGAGAGCCGTCGTCCACGACAGGTACGGACCGCCAGACGTCCTCCGACTCGAAGACGTCGAGCCGCCCGTCCCCAAGGACGACGAAATCCGCGTCAGGATCCACGCAACCACGGTCAGCCGGACCGACTGCGCACTGCGCGAAGGGGTGCCATTGGTTGCCCGCGTCACCACCGGTCTTCGGCGCCCGAGGCGGAAGATCCTCGGCAGCGACCTGGCCGGAGAGGTCGAGGCAGTCGGCGCAACCGTGACCGAGTTCGAGGCCGGTGACCGGGTCTTCGGCATCAATCCGTGGAGGTTCGGCGCGCACGCCGAGCTCCTCTGCATGCGAGCCGGCGCCGCGCTGTCGCAGATGCCGTCCGGCATGCCTTTCGAGGAGGCCGCGGCGATCTGCGACGGGGCGATCCTGGCACTGAATGCCCTGAGGCCGGCAGGGCTCATCAGGGGGCAGACGATCCTCATCTACGGTGCGTCGGGATCCGTCGGAACGGCGGGGGTGCAGCTGGCCAGACATCTCGGTGGCGTCGTCACCGCCGTGTGCAACACCAAGAACATCGAGCTCGTGAGGTCACTCGGCGCCGAGGAGGTCATCGACTACACGCAGGATGACTTCATGGGGAGCGGTCAAACCTACGACGTCATCCTCGACGCCGTGGGCACTCTGCGATTCCGCGATTGTCGCCGCTCCCTGAGGCGAGGCGGGGTCTACCTTGCCACCGACGGGTTTCGGAACCTGCTCCTGAGCCCCTGGACGGCGCTGATCGGACCCAAGCGGGTGCGATTCTCGATACCTCCTCGATTCACGAAGAAGGACGTCGTGTTCCTCAGGGAGCTCATCGAGGCGGGGGAGTACCGGGCCGTCATCGATCGGCGCTACCCGCTGGAGCAGGTGGTCGAAGCCACCAGGTACGTCGAGACCAAGCAGAAGACGGGGAACGTCGTCCTGACCGTCCGCCGCTGACAGCCGGATGTGACCGGCCGTCCCACGGCATGGGGCGCTGCGTGTACGAGATTACGAGAAGTCCAGTAGCCTTCTCCAGAGCTGCGGGAGTGGCGCCTTGAGGTTGCAGAGCGTGACGGGACTGCCCTGCTCGAGGCTGGCGACCTGGTAAGGGACGGTGAGGTGGGTGACCACCCTCGCTGAGGTGCACATCCAGGCGACGTCGGACGGCGCGTAGCCGGCC
>OBLU010001188.1_pt1 | contig 24344 bp, 8 predicted proteins | sample 1518681 | NCBI WGS metagenome assembly OBLU01 (sample SAMEA3539304, study PRJEB22396) | soil metagenome | biome: tundra; feature: field; material: soil | place: USA | collected 2010-05 | depth 0.15 m
AACCGAATCTGGGGCTTTACGCCAACGCCGCCCTGCTCCAGCTCGGCGTGAACGATCCCGCGAAAATCCAGGTGGAAAAGCTGCGCTGAAAGAACGGCAGGAAAGGGGCGCAACTTGACACCACCACCATTTTTCTCCCTCTCCTCCCCCAAGGGAGGAGAGTAGCCCTGTTGGGTATTGCACAACGGCAAATTCGCATAAAATACGCCCAAAAATCGAGAAAACAGCAACGATCTAAACCGTTACCGGCGAGCATACAGACGGTTGGCGACCTCATTCAAGTCAAACGGATGGAGAAAAACCTTACACCCGGCCACTTGGCAGCAAAAATGGGAGTCGCCACGGCCTTGATCCGTTCATGGGAGGACGGCACCAGCCAGCCTGACAGCCAGCAATTGAAAGTTTTGGCACGCCTTTTGGGGTTTGACGCCGGGTTTAATACCCTCACTTTCCCCCTTCCCGGGTTGCGTAATCGGTGAAATTCTTTGCCTCACAGAGCCGTGGCAGTCGCGTTTCTTAACTTGCTTCCATCGCACTTCGGCATGGGCGAGCCTGTGTCTTGCAGACCTGTTGTAAGGTCTCGCCGATGTTGCCTTGTGGTTGGCCGGGACAGCACTGGATGTGGGTGGCCCTCGTGTTGAAACGTTCGGATGAATATATGTGAGGACGCACCTGCAATTGCGCAAGGCCGTGAACTCCAAGAAGCTGCTCCGGCACCGATTTTTTGCTTTTTCATGGCCTTTGGCATGAACTTGGCACGCTTTTTAAGAATGGTTTGTCAACTGTTTTCATTCAACTGCGAAGTGGGGGCAGCCGGGGGCGTGACGGCGCGGCCTGTGCTCCCGCGCCCGTAAGATAAGAACACATTGTGTGACATAAAATGGCCGGCACGGGGTCTCGCGGGGTTCCCCGTGCCGGGGCCGCCCGTTGCCTTCACCAGCGGCCAATTTTATGTCACACAATGTGCTCTTATCTGAGCGAGCAAACTTGTCTTTTCTTGTCGAGCGGTAGGGCACTTCCCGCACAGGACGTGACGGCGCGACCCTGGCCACACCTATGAAGCATTCGTGATTTGCGCGCGCTCGTGTCTTTCCATTTGAGCGACAGCGAACCAATTTTAGCAGCGTCAGCGGTCGTTGCCTGTTCTGCCGGTGACGACGGCCGGCACGACGCACGGGAGAGACATTCTAACTTTAATCGTTTCGTCTCTCCCGTGTGACGGGGCGGGCGACGCCACGGGCAGACTCACTTTGTCCTGGGGGCGGAGCTGGGGCGTGACGGCATGACGGCTGGCCTTTGCTTTCGCAGCCGCCATGACGCCACGCTCCAGCGGAGAGGGGATATTACACGTTCAGTTAAAATGATTGTGATCCGCCATCACGGTGCAATCCCTTTCAGCAATTTGGGGGCTACTTCAAGAAAATGAGCGCAGGGTTCGGCAAGTAAACGTGCTGTCGCTTCCACCTTGGAGTCATCGAGATGCCGCCACGAAGTCTGGCTGGCTAAACCTAACCAACACAGCACGGACGTTTGTTCTTCCAAAGTCTGATGGCCTAAAAAAATAATTCTATGAAAATAACACAACTGGTGATGCGTGCCGCCGGTGTCCAAGTAAGTCTCAACACGGACGTTTTCAACTGGAGTGCTGTAACGCCACGTTCCACCCCCGCCGCCCCCACCTTCTCGCCCAAGAATTGGCGTGAGAATCTCCTTTATGATTTTTCTCAAACGTCTCCGGTCTAGTTTAGCAGTGAGGTCGCCCCGCATCTGGCGCTGGGAAAATGCTTCCTCCACGGGATCGAGTTCAAGAGCACCGGCATTCGTGTATCTTTTGATTTCGGCGACTTCCTCGCTGCTGAGAGTTTCGCCCAACAATTTCAGTGCTTCCGGGTGAAACCGCTTTACAAGGAGATCAGAAAAGGCTCGCTGATCTTCAGAAGAAAGCTGGGCCATTCGCCGCAGATACCTTCGACAGATGCTTATATCCATTCGTTTCAGCAAAGGGAATCCACGTTCGATTTCCATGCGCGATTCCTCTCTCGCCCAAAAATAATAGCGAACAGCGAATTCTTCCCGTGCCTCTTTGAACGTCATGGCGCCTAAAATACGGGTGCTAACGTGTTGACCAAAATAGCCTCTCCAACGTCAATTTCGATTTGCGATCCGATGTAGACACCAATGAGAAAAGAATCAACACGTAGGTCTTCCACTTCATATAAGATCACGCCGCGAACTGGAGGCGACACAATTGCGAAAACACCCCCACTCAAGGTAATAAAAGGAGGAGGACTGTAAGTTTCAATTGAACCCGCATCCCATTGTCGCTTTTGAGGGTCAAGTCTATTCAGCACGGTTAAATACCACTGCAACTGCACTTGGCCTTCGATAAAGGAACCGGCAGGTTTGATTTCATAGACCTCTCCTGGATTTCCTGCTTCAGGATATTGAACCAAATCAGGTCTTCCTGCGGTCAAAATCGGCACGTAAGGAATACCAAGAATTGAAGACATCGGCTGATTGTATGTTCGCCGTGCTCCTAATCCGCTCTCGATAAAATTATCGTAAAGCTTCTGGTGGACTTTGTTACCCCAAAAGAAATTAGAAAGTATGGGTACGTTTCCGCTCGGGTCCGTCATGTTCACAGGATTATCGTGGCAATAGAGGTATTTATGCAGACTCAACGGGTCTTCGTTATCTCCCTCGGTGGTATCCAGCGTCCAGAACCGGCCGGTGTCTGGATTGAGGTATCTGGCGCGGAGATAATAGAACTTGAGTTGCGGATCGTATTGTTCTCCGCAATAAAGATAATTGTTGTCTGTGTTGCCGGAGAAAGTAATCAAAGTTCCGTAGGCATCATATACATAGGTGTCCGTAATGCCGCCTGTCAAGTTCAGCAGGAAGCGCACACTGCCGTGCCCGTCATATCCATAGTAGTTGGTGGCAACACCTGGTTGGCGCTGGCTGATTAAATCCAAGCCATAGGCATAAACCTTCGTCAGGTTGGTCGCGCCAACGTAAGCCGTGATTTCCTCAAGCACCTGCGCGTAGCCGCTCGGATTCCGGTCGTCCACCAGGAAATATGTGACCTGACCTCCGACATTCTTGACCATCCGAATGCCGTCGCCGTTGTAAGCCAGCGTCACCGCGCCGTTGTTGTAATCCACCAGCCGATTCTCGACATCGTAGCGATACGGCACACTGACGGAATTGGTCGTGTTCCCGTTGGCATCGTATTGATCCGTCGTCAGCCAGTCGTTTGCGTTGTAACTGGAACTGGATGCCGAAATACCAGTGACGGCGGAAGTCCGGTTGGTCCGGTTGCCAACCGGGTCATAACCGTATCCCAAAATGCCCAAAGCGCTGATGTTTTCGTTGGTCAGGCGATAGAGAGCGTCATAATTCCAGGCATTCGTCCGGCTCGTGTTGTTGACGGTTTCACTCAAGTTCGTCCGATTGCCGGTCAAACCCAATTGATACGAGAAATTCGCCAGACTGGCGGTGGTCAGTTTCCAAGTGAGATTCGTCAGCCGGTTCAACGAATCGTACTGGTAGAGATTCGTCACACCGTTGCCATAACGCTTCGTTTGCAGATTGCCCACAGCATCGAAACCGTAACTGGCCGCCGCACCGCCACTGGCCAGCACATTGGTCAGCCGACTCAACGGGTCGTAGTTGTAAGCCAAGTTCACCCCGCCAGCCGTGCTCGACCAGAGGTTGGTCAGATTGCCATTCGCGTCGTAGCGGTAGTTCAACGACACGCTTGGACCACCCACCCACGCCACAGTTTTGAGTTGCAGGCGGTCGCGGTTGTCATAACTGTAACTGGTCGTGCCGCTCGAGTCGGTCATAGTTTGCCGTTGTCCCGTCGCCGGGTTGTAAGTATAGCTGACTTTGTAGCCGTTGACGGAAGCCCGGTTCGTCAGCCGGTTCATCACGTCATACTGATTGGTGATGACCACGCCGTTGAAGTTGGTGTCGTAGATGAGATTTCCCGCCAGGTCGTAACTGAACCATTCCACCAAACTGTTCGTGGGCATCGTGTGGGCAATGCGCCGCCCCATGCCATCGTAGGCGAACGTGTTCGTGCGATTGAGCGCATCCACTTGCGCCGTCTGATTGCCCGCTTCGTCATATTGATAGCGCGTGACTTTAAGGAACGCATTCGTCACCGCAGTCAACCGCCCCACGCCGTCGTAGCCAAACAATGTAACGATGCTGTCCTGATTCGTCCCGGCCACACGGCGTCCCGCCACGTCGTAGCCCATACCCGCTTTGGTGCCGTCGGGGAATTGTACTTGCACCTGCCGGTTAAGCGAATCAAACACGTTTGTTGTTACGTGAATCATCGCATCGGTGAACGTAATTTGATTTCCGTTGGCATCGTAACCGTAACTGGAAACCGTTTGCAAGTCAGTGATACCCACCGCGTTGGTCACGGCAAGCCGTCTGCCCGCTGCATCGTAGCCGAATCCGGTAATCATCCCGCGCGCGTCAATGGTCTGCGCCACCTGGCCAACGCCGTCATAAACCGTGGTATTGATCGTGAGGTCAGCATAAATGGTATTGGTCAGACGATTGAGAGCATCGTAAGAATAGGTCGTGGTTCTCCCACCGCGATCCACGCTGTTAGTGCAATTGCCGTTGGCGTCGTACGCCGAGGTCTCGGTCGTGAGGTCTGGATATGTGGTGCTCCACAAGCGGCCGTGATTATCGTAATCGTGGCTGGTTATCCGGCCCAGTTTGTCAATCGTAGCCTGCTGCTTGCCGATAACATTATAAATGACCGTGTTCGTCCCACCGTCGGGGTCAATGATCTGCACCACGCGGTTCATCGCGTCGTAGATGTAGGTCGCGGTAGCGCCCGTCCAAGAACCTCCAACCTGCCGCCAGACAGTGAAGGTGAGACGGTTGCCGTCGGCGTCGTAGGTGAAGGTATTGGTGCTAAGAATGGTCGAGCCGACATAGGTAGCTGTGGCAATCAGGTTTTCGGAGCCGTCGTAATAATTGGTTGTGACTGTGCCGACGGCATCACGTGAGCCGACGAGCAGGCCGCCACTGTAGGAATTTGATGTCGTATTGCCCAGCGCGTCGCTGGTGCCGGTGAGATTGTCCGTGTTGTTGTCGTAGTAGTTGGTTGTGCTGTTATTTCGCGCATCGGTGCTGGTTTCCAACCGACCGTGCTGGCCGTAAGTGAACACATTGCTGAAGCCGAGCGGATTGATCGTGGCTAGCAACAGGTTATCCGATCTGTAGCTGTAATTGTTCGTGGCATACGGCTGGCCGTTGAGGTAGGTAACGTCGTTGGTTTTATTGTTGTTGGCGTCATAAGCCATCGTCATGACCTGATTCAGGGCGTTGGTAATCGCCGTCACATTCCCATGCAGGTCATAGACGTAGGTGTTCGTGTGACCCAGCCGGTCAATCACACGCTCCATTTTGTTGTTGGCATCGTGCGAAAACTCCGTCCGGTTGCCGTCGGCATCCACCACGGCGGTTAATTGCCCGTTCTCATTATATTCATTGCGCGCAACGGAAAGGCCGCGCGGATCAATGATGCCGGTGATGAAGTGCGGGAAGTGGGAGTTGGTGTATTCGTAGATCGTCACGTCATAAGCGCCCAGGCCGCCATTGGCGTTGCGGTCGGTGAGTTTATGCACCTGGAAGAGGTTGCTCTTTCCGCTGTCATCATCGTAAAAGTATTTGACAACCGGCAGCCCATTGCTCCCGGAGTTGGGATCGCGGAGGGTAACAACACGGCCGGCGGTGTCACGCTCGATATAAATGGCGCGGGTGAGGTGATTGGTGGCGTCGTAATGCTGAACGCCCTGGTCGTTGATTTCGATGCGGTCCCCGTTGCGCTGGATGATGCGCGCCAGGCGCGGTTTCCCGTAAACCTGGATCCCTAACGAACCGGTGCCATTGCCAACGGTGGGATCATCCAGCGGATTTCCTTCATTGCCGCCTCCCAGGAAGAGGGCGTCGGTAAAGTCGTGCTGCCCTAGATCCTGACGCTCGATGATGTAGCGGGTGCCGTCCCGAGTATCGAGTTCCCATCCAGGGAAATCGAAATGTTCCAGTATGAAGCATGGCCAGCCGTTGGCCTTCCAGTAAGGTCCTTGTTCGCTGAAGTAGGTGAATTGCGGATCGCCTAACGGAAGGAGGTTGTCCTGGACGAACGCTGGCGCCGTCCAGACGGGAGTCCCATTGCCGAGGCTGTCCAGCGGCGCGCTGAAACCGTACGTCGCAACGCGGCCATCTGGCAGCGTGAGTGTGACATCGTAACCGCCTCCCACGCGCAGATTGACCTTGTCGCCATCGTCGTCGGTGACGTCCTGGCGATCTTCGTCTATCGTCACATTCATATCATTGAGGCTCATGGTCCATGAGGGGCCGAAGGCGCCGGGCTCGGGGTGAAGCGAGTTGTAGCTGCGTATAACCGTAAGCGGGATGCCGTTGACGGGAATGGTGAGGTCTTCGACACTGAAGCTGAAATTGCCGATCTTCAGGTTTGAATCGAGCATGAAGGAGCGGCGGGTGCTGTTTTCGTACCAAGGATCACGAACATTAAGCTCAACCTGGTAAGTGCCGTTCTGGAGTCCGCTGAGGTTTAGCGTGGCCAGTGTGCCGGTGGCGGCGCCGATATGGAAACCGTAGGCATTGGTCGGTCCAGGAGTGAAGTCGCCCACCACCCTGCCATTTTGGTCATAGACCAGCACCTGATACGTCACGGGATCGTTGTCAGGATCAGTGGCCGTTCCAATGAGGTTGGTGATGGCCTCTTGAATGACAGGCATTTGCGGGTCCAATTGCAGGCGTGCATCCTGCGCCACAGGCGCAAAGTTCTGAATGTCGGCGGTCGGGGGTTGATCGCCTCCGGGTCCAAGCTCTTCTATGTACATCGGCGTGGAATAACCCACCAAACCGTTGGTATCGGTGGCCACAGCAATGATGGTGTGATTGCCCGCCAGAGTCGGCCAGGTGACAGCGTACAGTGGCCCGTTCGTGCTGCCGCCTACGAGGCGACCGTTGTCGTAATAGTAAGTGACATTGGTAACGCCAGGGGAAGTCGTGACGTTGAAAACAATGTTGGTCGTCAGCCCGATCAGGAGTTGTATCGACGTCCCGCTCGGAGGAGCAATAATCCGGACCGTGGGCGGCGCAATATTGCTGATATGAACGATAATACGCGCTGTAGCTGCTCCACCGTGACCATCGCTGATCGTGTAGAGCAATACATCATCACCGGACTGCATTGGATACGGAGCATAGTAGAGGGTATTGCCGGACTGACTCAGGCTGCCGTATTGGCCGTGCGGTGTGAAATTCACCACGGTCAGCGGGTCATGATTTGGATCAAAGTCATTGGCGAGCACGTTGATGGCATAGTTCGTCGTTCCACTGGCCAGCATCGGGATAGAGATCTGATAGTCATTGGCGACGGGTAGCGCGTTGGTTGGAACCGATGGACTGGGATTGACCGTGATGTTCACGGGAGCAGAAACGCCCACGCGATTGGCATTGTCGAAAGCATAAGCCAACAACGTGTAATTGCCGGGTGGAACCGAGGGCCAGGTAATCGCATACGGCGCGGTCGCATCCTCGCCGATTTTGAACAACCCCTGAGGCGTTTGGAACACGAACACGACATTGGTCGGAACGGTGCCGCTGGAGTTGGTAGCAACCAGAGAAATATCGCTGTAACCGATGAATTGCTGGTTGGTTGTGGGAGACAAAAGGGCAATTCCGGGGCCGGGTGTTGTGGAAGTCACCAGCGCACCGAAGGTGATCTGCAAGGCCAGAGCCGGGTTGCTATAGATGTCATTGGTGTATATCAGGAACGGTGCGTTGGTCTGGCCGACGGCAGTGGCCGCAAAAATGGCATTGAGATTCTGTGCGGCATTCGCTGACAGAGTGTCGGAGGAGCCGGACACGGGGGAAGGCGGATCCAGGGAGAAGGGACTGCCCGGATTGTTAGGATCTATTTGCCAGCCATTATTGCCAAACTGGATATCGACCGTTCCGGAGTTGGTGAGGGTCAAGGTGTTGGTGACAGATATGCCTGTGCCTGAAACACTGATCAGGATGGTATCGCCATTATGAAGCTCATGGCTGCCGAGGAATACTTGCAGCCTGGAGACAGGAACGTTGTTGACGACTACCGTGACATTCGTGGTAGCGCGGCCTCCGGCGCTGCTCGCGACCGTATAGGTAAAGGTATTCGTTCCAGTGAAACCCGGGTTGGGCGTATAGAGCAGGCCGCACGCCGCTCGTTGCACCAAGCCATTGGGCGGCTGCGAAAAGCCCACGATCGACAAGGTGTTCGCATCGTTGTCCATTACGGACATGAAATTGGTAAGCGAGTTTTCATCGAAGATATAGGAATCCGGCTGTGGAATCGGCAGGTCGTTGGTGGTCAACGCAGGCGCAGGCTTCAGCACGGCTACTTTCACCACGGCCCGGCCCCAACCGCCCTGCCCATCGGTGGCGGTGTAGGTGAAGCGGTCTTTGCCGGTAAAATCCTGGTTGGGGGTATAGAACAACGCAGTTCTCGGGGGATAAGTGTGCACGACGCTATAAATGTTAGTCGTCGTAATGGTGCTCGCGTTCGTGAAAACGTAGCCGTATGCAGGAGTGGACCAGGAGACGATCCTAGTGTTTGGATTGGCAGCAATCACATCATTGGCCAGGACGTTCAGCAGGTTGTTTGTGCTGTTCTGGAAAACACCAAAGCTATCCGAAGTGGCCAGCGAAACGCTCTGGTTGGTAACAGCGCTGGTGGAACCGGCCGGCATCAGCGTGAGGTCGTAGAGAACGGGAGTATTTGAAGAGCCGACGTTTCTTCCGAAGGTCACCCTGATTTGGGCAATTTGCCCGGTCGCACCAGAAAGCGGCACGCCGTTGGTGACCAGCAGGTAGAGATTATTCGTATCGTTCAGCGCAGTATCATTGGTCGCTGCCCGCATCTCGACCTTGATCCGGGTATCCGTATTGGTCAGCGCATTCCATGCGATCAGCCCCCACGGCATATTCACAACGCCGCTGTCGTAAGTAACCGTCCAGGTGCCAGAAGGCGCCGTCTCACCCACTGAAATGAACCCGGTCATGTCGCTATAATTGTAAGGGTTGGCATAGGGTGGTGTAGCTTTCGTCGTTGTGCTGTAGGGAGTGTTGAAAGGATCGGAAATGTAGTTATTAATTACGTTTGTATTATCCAATTCAACCACCATATCTACAGCTCCGATCCTCACACCTCCGGGCCCAATGGGACCTTTGTCAGGATTGATTCTCATGGCCTTGCTGGACTCCAGACAGGCAACCCAGACCTTGCCATTGGCATCAATCGCGACGCCGGTGGGGCCGTTGCCATTAAAGGCGTCACATCCCAGATCCACGATGCCAACAAAGGTGCCATCAGTTCTGAGATGGCCAACAGAGTTGCCCCACAATGAATGGGCCACCCACACGTTACTGTGAGCATCCACAGCCACACCTTGAGCGTTCGCGCTTGGATCCCCATGGAAGTAGTTGCTTATAACCGTTCCAGTTGGAGAGATTTTCGCGACTGTGCCTCCATATAAAGCCGTATGCCAGATTTCTCCAGTAGTGGGATCAATACCCAAGCCGTAGTTGCCAGGAGTGGTTAGGTTGGTGGCGGTCCCAGTGGCTGGGTCGTAACGTAAGAGCAGCGCATTGTCCTGACCACTTGACCATAAGACTCCGCGGCCGTCAACCAAACCGCCGTAGCCACCGCCACCCCAGTTCGTCGCAGTGCCCGGGATTGGGAGCCCTGTTGTACCATCAAGTTTCTCGAAATTTCGATCGCCGTACCCCCCAACCCATACATCATTGTTTGTATCCACAGCCACGGTGCGAGTGCTCTGAGAATAGACCCGCGTGTAGTTGACAATGCATTCGTCATCGGCCGAGGAAACTCCACCCAGGTCGTTGGTCCCGGACTGTGACTGATCCCAATGCAAGAGGTTTGTTAGACCAAAGGAGGTGTGAATGTACCCGTCGTGATTGCGATCGATTGCCGTGCAATACTTGAATGGCGGCTGTAGATATTCTCCTTTGGGATCAATAACAAAATTGGTTACAGTTCCCGTCTCGTTCGTCTGTATCCAACCGCGGGTGCCCCCAATTACCAAGCCGATGCGCGTCACAGATCCTTTTGTCACCCAGTCGCCAGTGTTCGGATCCTGGTAATATTTTAAGTCGCCCCGGTTCCCTACCCAGACATTCCCGTTCTTGTCGACCGTTGTGCGAGAAGGACCAGTCCCCTGCCCATGATCCCCGTAATCATCAATGGTCTCCGGAGTAGTCCTGTATTCCCCGAGAACCTGCCCTGAATTCACATCGATCCTCACAATCGTGCCGCGGCCCGAGCACGCCATCCACACGTACGGGAACGGCTCGATCGTCTTGTTGAGTTGGAGTTGATCGGGGAAATCGTCATAGTTCACATTCAGCAAGGTCCCCTCTTCAAAATCGGCGTCGAACGTCCACGTCCTGCTGCCGGCGGGCACGACGTACACTCTCATCATATTGCTGCTGGTGACCAGTCCGTCATACGCGCTGAGACTCAAGGTATAAACGCCGGGAATGGCGAGGTTGGTTGCCGTGGTCACGACCAGATTGCTGTTGGAGAATTTGGCGTTGGCCCCCGCAGGCTGGCTGACCACCTGCCACCAGTTGGACACGGGCAGCAGCAAGCCGTCATCTTTGACCGAGCCGTTCAGATTAGCTGTGCTATTGGGCGTGATCGTCAGGTCCGGCCCGGCATCTACCACCGGCGGTTGGTTTCTCACCACCGAAATGGACACGACGCCGGAGTCCCACGAACAATCGTCGGACGCGAACAGCCGCAGCACGTAACCGCCTGGTTCCGTGAACGTGACCGTGGCGTTGGCACTCGTGGCATTGGTCCACTGCTCGCTGGCTGGCCCCGACACCCGCGTCCACACGCACGTGGCCCCCACGCCGCCCGTGATGGTTCCGTTCAGCACAACGGTGACGGAAGCGTTGGTCAGGAGAACGGTTTGACCCGCTCCCGGATTGACTTGCACTGCGGCGGGCACCGTGATGTTGACCGGGGCCGAGGTGTAGCTGAGACCGTCGTTGTCAATGGCCACAGCCCGGAGCGGGCTGGTCCCCACGGGCGCGCCCGTCCAGGTCAACGAATAGTAATTGCCCCCGGCCGGGCTGCCGGTACCCAGGAAGCTGGTCCCGTTGAGAAACTGCACTGCCGCGATGGTTCCGTCCGGATCGGCGGCATAAGCCGTTATCGCAATCGGGGTGCCGGCACAGAACACCATGTTGCTGACCGGCCACGTGATTGCGGCGAAAGGCCGGCGCTGGATGACTACGGTGCAACGGCTGCTCGCGCTGGCGGCGCCATCACTGGCCGTGAGTTGCAAAGTGTACGTTCCGCCATTCGTGAACGTGGCCCAGGTGTTGGTCAGATTGGCGGAATCGAAGGTAACCGCGCCAGGACCCGGGAGACTGGCCCACGTGGTCGTCAGCGTGCCATTCGGCAACCCGTCCGGGTCGGAAGCGCTGCCCTTTAACTGCAGCCTCACATTGCCACTGCCGTCCGGCCAGATAGCGTTCGTGTTGGGACCAGCACTAACTTGGGGTGGATTGTTGACGATCACGTGGACCACCGCCGAGGTGGTGCAGAGGCCATACGCGTTCGTGGCAACCGCCGTCAGCGCATAGGTTCCGCTGTTCGTGACCGGCCCCCAAGTGACGCTGAACGGACTGTAGGAATCCCCGCCCAGGTCCGTCGTGCCGCTGTAGAACTCGACCTTGACCAGCGCGTTTTGGGGATCGCTGGCGGCGGCGATGATCTGAATGGTGGCCGGGGCATTGAAGACTTGGTAGTCAACCAGGTTGGTGATCGCGACGGACGGAGCCATGTTGGTGCGGCAGAGCGAATGGGCCAGCGTGTTGTATATCTGGACAAGGTTGGTCGGATCGGGGGCGTAGTAATACAGGTTCGTCGCGGTGGCGACCGTGTATTTCAAGAAATTCGTGGCCGCATCGGTACCCAGTCCGATGGCGACAATGCGCGTGCCATTGGTTTTGGCCCAGTTCGCCGCAATAGCGGTGTAGTTCGTGGTATCCCTCTCAGGATTGTAGCCAGTCTGGGGCTGGCCGTCGGTCAGCAGCACCAGGACAGGCAAATTCCCCGCCATATGGTTGCTGTAGAGTTCCATATGAGCAGTTGCGATGGCATTACTCATCCAGGTCCAGCCACCACTAGTATCGATTTGGCTAATCCCCAGCAACACCGCCTGATTGTTGTTGGTCAGGTGCTGCAGAATCCTGGTATCGGGTGCGGAAGGAGAAGTATAACCGGAAAAAGCAATCACGCCAGCCCGATCGTTCTGGAAATTCAGCGTGTTCACAAAGTTGGTGGCGGCCTGTTTCGCCCCATTTAACTTGCTGATCGGATTGGTCATGGAACCGGATTTGTCGATGACCAGCACGATATCCATGCCTGAAAAACACGTTGTCCCGTACTCGATGAGCATGTCCTGTTCGGGCCGGACGTAGTTGCAGGTGTGCAGATTGTCAAATCGGCCGCGCGCGTGGTGCCGGCCGGCGTGGTCGCCGCCGATACAGAATCCGTTCGTCCGCACGGAGTAAGAAGGCCAGTTTGTAATTCCGCAGCCGTTTGTCACCACGCACTGGCCGTCGAGGTAAAGACGCGAGTTGGTGGGGCCATAAGTCAGCGCAATGTAATGCCAGTAGTTGGAGTTCCATTTGATCGCGGCCTGGAGATTGGTTATCACCGCGCCCGAGTTGGTCTGGGTGCAGAAATAAAGGTTTGTGCCACCTGGCCCAAGATACAACCCCCAGCAACCGTCGGCAGTTCCTTTGGTCCCCCACTCGATCAGCCGGGCGTCGTTCGTCGGCCCGGTTGTTCCATACGAGTCGCCACTGTTCCAGTCCGGCTGGAACCAGAACGACACGCTGCCCCTGCGACAGTTGAAATTGGCCACGGGGGAGCCCGGTTCGGTTTCGTGGTACACCAGCCAGGCCTCGACGTTGGTGTTGATCCTCACGGCGTTCCCGTACACTCCCCGAACGCTCATCAGATTGGTGAAGGTCATGGGCACCTGTCCCTGCAGCCCGCTCCAGTCGGTGGTGTCAAAGAGCCATGCCCCTAATTGTATGGACGGGACATCCTCCGGGTTGTTCGGATCGGTGCCGTCGAGAATTTCCTGGCAGCCGCTGACTCCGTCGTAATCGGAATCTGCCGAATCCACGCTCAGGAGGGTAAAATTGGTTGACGCGGTGCCACAAGCCGCCTGAACTCCATAGGATCCGACCTGTGTGGTCGTGATCGTGGTCGTCAAACTCCCGGCATTGGTGGACGCCGCCCCCGATGGAGGGATAACGACCCAAACCGGATATCCGCCCGGGAAAGCGGCCCCCGCCGGATTCGGGGTCGCTCGCAGAATGACCTGGCTCCCCATGCAAACCGCATTGCTTTGCGGAACCACGGGGCTCGCGCCATCCACCACGATCCCGCTGATCGCCACCACCGTCAAAACGGCATTAACGCTGGCCGCGTTGCCGGCCGCGTTGGTCACCACCACCGAATAGGTGCCCGCGTTGGCCAGTTGCACATTGTTCGTGGTGTAACTGTTCGTCGTCGCCCCGGCAATATTGGCTCCGTTGAACTTCCATTGGTAGCTCAAGGGCGGCGTGCCGGTCGCACTCACGCTGAACGTCACGTTAGATCCTTGGGCCACCGTCTGGCTCGCCGGCCCGCTGGTGATGACCGGCGGAACCAGCACCGTCAGCAGCGCGTCGGCACTGGCCACGCTGCCTCCCGCGTTGCTGACCACCACCGAGTAATTGCCCGCATCGGCGGGCTGTACGTTGTTTTTCGTGTAATTGGTGCCCGTCGCCCCCGCGAGGTTGGTCCCGTTGAACCGCCATTGGTAGCTCAGCGGCACCGTGCCCGTCGCGCTCACCCAGAACGTCACGTTGGTTCCTTGAACCACCGTCTGGCTCGCAGGCGGTACAGTGATTGCCGGCGGCGCCGCCACCGTCAAACTCGCACTGAGGCTGGTGACGCTGCCGGCCATATTCGTGACCACCACCGAGTAATAGCCCGCATCGGCGGGCTGTACGTTGTTTTTCGTGTAATTGGTGCCCGTCGCCCCCGCGAGGTTGGTCCCGTTGAACCGCCATTGATAGCCCAACGACGCCGTGCCCGTGGCCACGACACTGAACGTCACATTCGTCCCGGGTATGACCGTCTGGCTTTGGGGTTGCACGGTAATCGAAGGGGGAATATTCACCGTCAGCAGCGCATTGGAACTGGTCGCGCTGCCGGCCGCATTGGTGATTACCACCGAGTAATTGCCGGCATTGGTGGATTGCGCGTTGGCGACGATGTAATAGCTCGCCGTCGCCCCGCCGATCGGGGCGTCGTTGAAGCGCCACTGATAACTCAACGGATCGGTCCCCGTGACCGTCACCTCGAAGAGCGCGTTGGCTCCCTGCACCACTGTCTGGCCGGCAGGTTGCGTTGTGATCGACGGGGCGGTCACAACTGTCAGTTGCGCGCTGGCGCTGATGGCGACACCCTCAATGTTGCTGACCACTACTGAATAAGCGCCCGCGTTCGGCAATTGCACGTTGCTGCGGGTGTAATTACTGTCCGTTGCACCAGATATATTGGTCCCATTGAATCGCCACTGATAAGCCAGCGGCATGGCGCCCGTAGCGGTCACGCTGAAAGTCGCATTGCTCCCAGGAAACACCGTCAGACTTTGCGGTTGTGTGGTGATCAAAGGCGGCAGATTAACCGTCAGCACCGCATTGGAACTGCTCACGCTTCCGGCGATGTTGGAAACAACCACCGAATAATTGCCCGCACTGGCGGATTGCACATTGGTCAAGATCAAGAAAGCCTGAGTCGCCCCCGAAACCAGGTTCGTGCCGTTGAAATACCATTGGTAAGACAGTGGCGCTGTTCCGGCAGCTGTTACACCAAACGTCGTATTATTTCCCCGATTCACGGATTGACTCACGGGTTGTATCTTGATCGAAGGCGGGAGCGGACATTTGCCGCTGCCGGCGCCGTAAATGGACTGGATTTCACTCTGGCTGAGCGCCCGGGAGAACAGCGAAATCTCGTCAATGAGCCCGTTGAAGGGAGATTGGGCATAGTTTCCGCCGTGGTTTCCAATGCCGAGGGCGGGCTCCTGCGCCGGATCAAGATTGGCCCGCGGACGAACGGTCGTATTGGTCTGGGCTGCCAGCACTCCATTCGTATAAAGTTTCAGGGCACCATTCGTGCCCTCAAGGGTCGCTGCGATATAGCTCCATTGATTGGTTCGAATCGGCGCCTGAATGGTTGCCACCTGGTTGGAGCCGTTCATGATTTGAAAACTGATGGAGTTGGTCGGACTCATGCTTAGAATCCAGCAGTCCACTCCCAACCGATTGTCCGCGCGGGAGAAAATGCAGCCTGAATTCTGCTGCCGCGGAAAAATCCAACCTTCGATCGTGAGCGAGTTGGTCAATTTGAAGTCCGGGCTGTCGGGAACGCTAACCCGTCGGGAACTCCCGTCGAAATCAAACGCATGTCCCACCTTCCCGGTTGCATAGGCGATCCCAAAAGGCGTCGTCCCGTTGTTGGTCCCGGCACTGTCCAATGCGCTGTACTCGGCAGCCCACCACCCCACCAGCCCGCTCGGTGGAGTGATACAAATCGAAATCACCGTCAGCAACGCGTTGGAACTGACCACACTGTCTACCAGATTGCTCACCACCACCGAATAATTGCCTGCGTTCGTTGCAGATTGAACATTGGTCAACGTCAACGAAGCATTTGTCGCTCCTGACAGAATGTTCGTTCCGTTAAACCACCACTGGTAACTCAAAGGCGCCGTTCCCGTCGCCGTCACACTGAACGCGGCGTTGCTGCCTTGAATCACTGTTTGATTCGTCGGCTGCTGCGTGATCACCGGTGGCGTCGCGTTCACATTCACAATCAGTGTGGCCGACCAACTGGTGGCGGAACCGCAATCGTTATTGACAATTACCATGTAGGGAGCGGCGTCATTCGCATTGATGTTGCTGATGGTCAACTGCCACGTGGCGGATCCAGAAATGGTAGATCCCCAACTGGTGACGCCGTCGCTGAGATTGTTCCATTGATTGTTCGTTTCTTCCTGCCATTGATACCTCAACGGGGCGGTCCCCGAGGCCCCTACCGTGAAGGTCACAGTCGCACCTTGACTACAGGTCTGGTTCGTCGGGTTCAGCGTGATCGAGGCTGGCGTGCAGGGGGGATCGTTGTAGCCTTGGACGCCACAAACCACGGCGCCGACCATGACGCATAGTATTAAGATTCGTTTCATTTGGTTTTGCCCTTCGATGGTTGGACGAGGTTCACGTTCCCAACCGTTTCTTCAATCGTTTCAAAGCTGTTTCCGCCGCCGGTTTCAAACGGTCCTCACTGCCGGCGGCAATCTCCTGCAGAAAAGTTTCCGCGCCCTGATCCCCCAAGTCGCCGAGCGCCGCGATGGCCGAGATGCGCAACGGAATGCTGCCGGCCTGCTGGGCCAATTGTTGGATCAGCGCCGAGGCTTGCGGCACTCCCATTTGCCCGCACAGTTGCACGGCGGTGATTCGCGCCAGTTCCCCGCAACTGTCATCGCCGGCCAGCTTCAAGGCGGTTTGGGCAATCTGATTCCGGTCAAACTCCGCGTTGCTCTGCGCCAAGTCGCTCAAGGCCAGCAACGCCGTCCCGGCAATGCTGCTGTCCGTCTCTCCCGCCGCCTGCCACAAGGCCTGGTTCAGGGCCGCCTTGTCATCCGTGCTCGCCCGGTCATAGGCCGGATTCATGTGCTGGATGGCGTAGTCGCGCATGACCACGTCCTGCTCCGGGTCCTGGTAAATGGAAATCAGCACGACAGGCAGGCCGGCGGGCAACTCCGGTTGCCCGGCCAGCCGGTCCAACATCACGTTGCGCAGCCAGTTTTCATCCGAACGGTTTTCGTCATCCGAATGGGCAGGCGTTAGAAGGTACGTATAGAAGGACTTGATCTCGTCGTCCGCCAGGTTCGCGGTCCTCGCGCGAAGGACATTCACACGTTCCGCAAATGACCTTCCGGGAACCGGCGCGAGAACCGGCTTGATCCATTCGGGAACGACCGCCGGCGCGGCGAACACCGGGCCGGGCGCGGATTTCGCCAAATGAGCGATGGGCAAACGACTGGTTGCAGGGTTTGTTGCCGGCGTGGCTGCCACTCTCCCGCCCTGGTGGGAACGAGGTTGATGGTAAAGCCTCTGGCCAAGAACGACAGCCAAACCGGCTGCGCACAACAGAAGGGTGATTTTGACCGCAGGTTTCATTCTGTCAGTAGCAGTTCCCCACCAGTGACGCGCCTTGCATGACTCGAATGCCATGACAATTGGCCGTCTGGACGCCGGCGGGCATCAGGAAGCGCACTTTGCACTGGCCGAGCGCGTCGAAATCCGCTGCGGTGAGTTCCTTGAAGGTCGTGCCATCGTCGAACGTCACGCCACCGACGATCACCCTGATCTGCACGGTCACGTCCGGCGGCACCGGACTGAGCACATCCATGGTTTCCACCAACTGGCTGCCGTCGGGATATTGTTCAATCACCGTGTTGTAAGTTTCCGACGTGCCAAAGAGGCGGATGCCCCGGGCTGTGGCCGAAGCCAGGATCGGCCCGGCATTGCCCAGGCGCGCCACCAGCGTGCGCGACAGATTTTGATCAATCAGCAGGCTCAACGGATTGGTCTGCACCATTTCGAGACGCGGGTCGGATGCCAAAACGATTTCCAGAGGCACGTTGGTCAGCGGCCAATTCCGAATGACCGATTTTAGGCAAACCGGGTTGGTCGAAAAATTGTAACCGACTGCTTTCACGGTGATGCTCCCGGTCTGGACGGCTCCGGTTTGCGGCGTGTAAACCGCGTTGACGGTGTAGGTGCCGGCGGTTGAAAACCGGCACGGCACCGGTTGCGCGGCGGTGGTATTATAGGTCGCCACAGTTTGGGAACCGTTAAGCACGGTGATTTGCACACTGGCCGTCTGATTGGAACCGGCGGTCAAGAGCAGGCTGTCACCCGTTCGGACCAGCAGATTCGTAGGCGAGAGAATGTTGAGCGGCAGCCAGCGCAGGGTGGGATACTCCACCAATCCGCCGTTCTGGTAGAAAATGCTCACTGGGGTGTTCGTTTCAGCCGAGAGGGGCACGTTGGCATACCAACGCAGGCCGGCATTGGGCTTGACGGGCACGGCATTTCCGCCAGCGGTAATGCCCATGAACGAAAGATACGGATCGCAGCCTTCAATGAACGCCGGTGAGACGTAGCTGCCCGCCGAAATGTCACCGTCGTGGCCGGATTCGGCATTGAGCGCTATTTCAACCCAGCCTTTGATTCTGTTGCCGTCGCTATACGCGCCGGCAATGCTCCGCAATCTAACCTGCTGGAGACGCAAGCTGCTGAAGCTGGCCGAACCATCCCAGAAAACCTGCACGGTGTGCTGTCCCGCTGTCAAATACGGCATGAGACATATAACCACTCCGTTGGTCCCATACCCGGCTTTCAAGGTTCGATGCCCCAGGCATTCGCCATCTATGTAGAGAATCAGGTCGAACGTGGAACAAGGACTGCCCGCCTGGTTCTGCGTGCCGCCCACTTCGAGCAGAAGCTTGTCGGCGTTGCCCGTTGATAGTGTGAATTGCACTTCACCCCGCCGGTCCAGCGCGTAAAGCGCCGTGCCGTCCGCTTGCCAGTGGCCCAGCACCGCCTGGCCTTGCGCGCCGTTGGCCGTGGCTACTGTGGTCAACGTGGCGGAGTTGGTGCGCAGATAAAGCACGGACACGTTGTCCGGCACGCCAGCTATCTTCGAACAGGGGTTGTTGGGATCGGTTCCCGCCAGGTATTCTTGAAGGTTGCTTAACCCGTCCTCATCCGGATCCTCAGCGCCGACATTGGGATCGAGAGGGTCCAGCCCATGGGCGACCAGCCAGCCATCAGGTATTCCACTGCCGGAGGTATCCGGATTGAGCGGGTGGGTAAAGTTCTGGTATTCCTGAAGATTCGACAGGCCATCTCCATCCGGGTCGGCATTCGGATCCACGCCGGTATGCCCGAAGTAAATCATTTCCCAAATGACCGGCAATCCGCTACCGTTCGGATCCATGGTCGGCTGCGAATACAACTGGCTTTGCGGCACGATCTGTTGGGACAACGAGGGGCTGTTCCACATTAAACGCGCATGCGCCCGGCTCCGGTTTTGATAATACTCGACGCGCAAGAGATATCTTTGACCCGCCGTCAAATTCACGGTGGCCGTGGCTTCTCCTTCATATTGATCCACCCAATTATTAATGATGAGTTGTTCATTCAGCCAGATCCGCCCGCCGTCATCGGTATAAAGATAAAAAGTGCAGGGCTCGGTGAATTTGGCCTGAATCTCTCCCGTCCAGCGGATGCTGTAGTAGTCCGGGCTGGGCAAGCCGGTTGGCGCGTGTTCGCCCCAATCAAACAGCACCACCGGGTCCACCTGACTCAACACCGGCGCGCCGCTCAAACTCATGTTCGCAAAGTAATCGCCTTTCAGCCCGTCCCCCGTGCCAATCGCCGGAAGGGAATAGGGCGCGTCAGCTGAAGAAACCCTGACTTGATCAAACCAGGCCGTGCACAGCCCCTGGTCATCGTGGCTGCTGACCGCCAAGCCGACATAAACTTTTTGCCCCATCTTTACCCGTTCCCAATCCGCAAGTTGCCAGTTCACGCCGTTGGTGGAAATAAAGCCGCCCAGCAGATCCCCCCAGCGCACCAGCTTCAACCAGCACGGGGTATCGAGCCGGTTTGCCGCGCTGTAGAAAGTGTCGTTGCTCCCGCCAACGCGCCAGAAATACCCCAAGCCGTTGGCAAGGGTGCAGGTCAGAGTCGCGTGCTTCGATCCGGCATCGAGTGTTTCACGGATCATCAATCCCGCCTTGGCCCAAGGATGCGTTCCGGCCATTCCCAATACCCGGGCAACCACCTGGCCGTTTCCGGTCAAAGGTTGATATACATAATGAAATCCGTCGGTCTTATTCCAGATATCACTCCCGTAACCGGTCACGGTAAATACCCCGTTGCTGACCTCGGCCCCGCCTCCGGCGCTAGGGCCAATATCGCCGTGTCTCCAAACGCCGCTCAATTGCGAACTCGGCGCCACCGCCCAAGGCACCATGGGCTGCTCTTCAGGTTCCTCAATGAGATCCCCAGCCGCCGCCAGCGTGTTTGCCGCCGCCAGCGTGTCTGCCGCCGCCGGCATGGATGCCGCCGCGTATAACTGGCTTTGCGGCACCAAGCGCTTCGGCGTCGAAGGGCTGCTCCACAGCAAACGCGCATGCGCCAGGCCCTGGTTTTTATAATACTCGATCTGCAGCGGATATTTTTGTCCGGCGACCAAATTGACCGTGGCCTGGGATTTGCCGTCGTACCGATCCACCCAATCGTTCATCACCAACTCGCCGTCCAACCAGACTCGCACCCCTTCGTCGGTTTCCAGATAAAGAGTATAGGGCTCGGTAAATTGCGCTTGAATTTCCCCCGTCCAACGAACGCTGAATGGGCCCGGCTTGGCCAGCTCCATGGGCGCGCCGATATCCCAATCGAAATTCACGGTCCGATCTTTCCGCACCATCAAGGGCGCTCCAGCCAGATCCCGATTCCCAAAATAGTCCCCACGCAAACCGTCGCCCTCCCCCAAAACCGGCGCCGCCTCCCACGCATTGACAGCCGACACCTGCACGTGATCGAACCGGGCCGTGCTGGCGGACGTTTCGTCATGACTGCTGACGACCACTCCCGCATAAACTTGCTGGCTCATTTCGACCATCTGCCAGTCCACAAGTTGCCAATCCACGCCGTCTTTCGACTCGTAACCCATCACAAAGTTTCCATATCGAATCAGTTTGACCCAGCAAGGAGCCGTCCCCAGGCTTCCACCAGTGCTCCCGCTGGCCCCGCCGGGTTCCGCTCTCCACTGAAAAGCCAAGCCGTTGCTCACCGTCCCCACAAGCATCGCCTGCCGGGAATGCGGATCCAGTGTCTCCCGGATCATCACTCCGGCTTTGGCCCAGCCATTGGTGGTCCCCTCCATTCCCAACACCCGCGCCACTATCTGTCCATTGCCGTTCAATGGCTGATGTCCATATTGAAACGAGTCGGCCGTCCCCCAGATGTCCCCACTCGAAGCGGTCACCGAATAAACGCCCGCTCCACCCGCCTGCACGTTTTCATTCCGGCTGCCATTTTGGCCGACGTGCTGGCTGGTCAGGCCCAAAGGCAGCGGCGCGGAGACGACCGGCGCAGGCTGGCTGCCCAGTTTCAGCGCCACACCCGCGACGAAAATAAACAACACCGGCAAAACCAACCAAAGACGGGGATATCGTTTTAAAATAGCCATAAGTTGCCTCGTTAAGAGTTAAGAAAAAAAAGGGATGCAAGCGAAGTAAGCGGCGGGGCTCCCGTCTGCCCATGCAGACTCATGTTCGTTGAACCCAACAACACCAAGACACAACTAATTATTGCCAGCCTGTTTATTTTCATCGGAGGAATGGAAAAGAAGTTTTTTTGAACTGGAAACCTGCCGTGCCGAAACCGAGGAAGAGCAAAAGACAACAACCTACCTCTGCCTGTAGAACATACCAGCCGTCGAAACCCAACCATTTGCCAACCATGGTTCCCATTTATTTCACCTTCCCAGACACGTTGTCAATTCTACAACGACTCGTATCTTTTAAGACGCCGCGTTTTTAACACGGCTTTAAAAGCCCTGTCAACAGTTTTATTTAATATTATTATTCTTGGTAGTTATGGTTCTCAAGTTTAAGAGGCGATTGTTTGGCAATTTTTGAAAAAACTCCGAGTTTTCAATGGATTGAAAAATGACGCTTTCGTCAGACAAGAGAACTTGCGCCCTGCCAGAGATGGCTGGAGGTGATAAGACATTCGGACAACGCTTGCCACCAGCCTGCGGGGCCGCCCCAATGTCCGTGTCCTGCCAGGGCGGCGTACTGGCATCTTGGGCTTGCGTGCATATGACGGTTGAAGCCAACAAGGCGATCGTTAACCATGAAGTTCTCATAAAATTGAAGAAAAAATCCGAAGTGATGGACGAGCCGGGAAAACAACCCCTTAAGAGACAACCCCACTCCCCGTCTGAGAAACGCATCAGTCGCTTGCCCAAAAGCCGCTGTCCACTTGCTTTCATGCAACTCTTTTTCCCTGACACACCCTGCCGAACGGCAGTCGTCCTAAACCGAGAATGAATCTTTTCTAATCCCCCCTATAATTAAGTCAACAAAAAAATCATTATATTTTAATGTGATTATTAATTAATATGATTCGCCATTCTTAAACGGCAATGGTTTCGCGGTGTTTTGTTAAAACCAAGCTGTGGTAAACTATCAAATTTCGCCTGATGATTTGGATTCGACCCGAAGCAGAACTTGCCCGGCGGCTTAAAATCCACCGGGCAAGTTGACGCACCTTAATCACGTTCTGAAATTTATCCCAGCCCTCATCCCGGGACGGCCTTTGGCAGTCCATGTGCGCCAGAGTCCGTCCTCATTCAATTGGCCCGATGGAGGTTCTTTAACCGGAGTATCAAAACCAGCGCCACCGCATCAAAAATGTTCATCCGAGAATCCTCACTCATCCACGGCTTGCGTTTCGGCGGTAATCTGATCCTCTTCTGCAAACATTACAGGCTGGTGAACTGGTTGTCTCTGAATGTTATACAAAAAGCGCCGCCGAAATGGTGGCGCTGGAGGAGGTTTTACAAAGAGTGGGATTATTAAGAATTGCAATGCTGCAACGCATCATCAAAAGCGCTACGCTCTTGATGGGCGCGTGCGGCAGCACCGGAGCTGTTTTCCCTTGCCTTGCGAAGCATAATTGCCAGGTTCGCGTGCACCGGATCGGCGCATCGGTTAAACTCGCTCATGAATTCATCAACCACATCAAGTGGTTCAGTTTCTTGAATGCGTTCAATGAACGCTTCGACGCGGACGTTGATTTTGTTTTTCATAAACCTTCCTTAGTGCTAATGTCTGAGATTAGTATATATGAAACAAGTAAAAAATCTAGTCTTGTCCTCCCGGCTCCGGAGGGCTGACCCGACTTAGTCCCTCATTGTTGCGCCTCAAAGTTAGGCAGCATGTCTCATTCATATCCTTCGTTAACCTCACAGTGTTCAAAATTGCTTATGCCTCACTCCATTATTTACTGACGCTGCGAGCATCACTTTTTTTGTGTATGCTAATTTCAAGCCAAACTAGGAATGGACACTACGTACCTGTCAGCGAGCGGGCAAAACCAGCCAGAAGAGAGCAGATGAAAACCGGCCATTTTGAGGGACGCATTGCGTTTGGAGCGGCAGATGCCGCACAAAGGCGCGATGAATCAACTCAACGTGAGCCTGTAACATTCGATTTTAACTTTGGTGGCCAATGGCTGGTCGCAGCGGCGGATTGCCCGTGAACGGGGCATTCATCGGGAGACCGTCGCCCGGCATGTGCGACTGGGCGGATCAAAACCAGCCATTCCGCTCTCCGGGTGTTTGGCCGGCGGCCGGCAGAGTTTGTGTGTGCCGTGGCAGGAGGTCATTGAGTTGTCGGTGCAGGCAGGTTTGTCGGCGCAACACATTTATCAGGACTTGGTGGGCGAGCATCGCTTTGGTCGCGGTTATCATTCCGTGCAGCGTTTCGTGCGGCAGTTGCGGCAGACCCAGCCGGTGCCATTTGTGCGGATGGAGGTGGAGCCGGGTGCCGAAGCGCAGATAGATTTTGGTCAGGGAGCCTGGATGCTGGTGGAAGGCAAACGCAAGCGGCCGCATCTGTTTCGGATCGTTTTGAGTCATTCGCGCAAGGGCTACAGCGAAGCGGTGTGGCGGCAGACGATCGAGAGTTTCATCCACTGCTTGGAAAATGCGTTCCACCATTTTGGCGGCGTGCCCAAGACACTGGCAATTGACAACCTGTGCGCCGCCATCACACCGGCGGACTGATTTAATCCCGAACTCAACGCGAAGGTGGAGAAGGTTTTACAAACAGTGGGATTATTAAGAATTGCAATGCTGCAACGCATTATCAAGCGCGTAACGCTCTTGATGGGCGCGCGCGGCAGCACCGGAGCTGTTTTCCCTTGCCTTGCGAAGCATAATTGCCAGGTTCGCGTGCACCGGATCGGCGCATCGGTTAAACTCGCTCATGAATTCATCAACCACATCAAGTGGTTCAGTTTCTTGAATGCGTTCAATGAACGCTTCGACGCGG
>OBLU010001191.1_pt1 | contig 24331 bp, 23 predicted proteins | sample 1518681 | NCBI WGS metagenome assembly OBLU01 (sample SAMEA3539304, study PRJEB22396) | soil metagenome | biome: tundra; feature: field; material: soil | place: USA | collected 2010-05 | depth 0.15 m
AGTCTTCGGCGGGGTGCTGTCCGCGCTGAACCGGTATGACCTGTACACCCTTGTGACGCTAACGCAGCTAACTCTGCGGGTAATTGGGGTTGTAGCGGTATTGCGTACCGGCCACGGGATTGTTGCCATTGCCTGCTGTGAGCTTTTCGCAGCCACGGTCGGCAACGTCTTGTTTGCTTACGTTGCGCGGAGAATCTACCCAGAACTGAAAATCCTGCTGAAGAAGCCGAGCTGGGAGGTTCTTAAAAAGATCTGGTCCTATAGCGCCTACGTTTTCCTTCTCATGGTTGCAATTCAGTTGGTTTACCAGACAGACAACCTGGTGGTCGGCGCCTTTGTGTCGGCTTCCGCGGTAACCTTCTACTCCATCGGAAACTCATTGTGCCGTTATACGCAACAACTTGTCGGCGCGATGACCACGACGTTTACTCCCGTCGCAAGCACATATGATGCAACGGGCGATACATCGAGCCTGCGCGCTCTTTACTATAATGGCACGCGCGCGACGATGGTCCTTTCTCTGCCGATACTGATTACATTGATCGCCCGTGGCGATAACTTTATTGGCGTATGGATGGGGCCTCAGTATTCGCGAACATCGGGAACCGTACTGGCGATACTGGCGACGGCACTTTTGTTCTCTCTGCAGAATACCCCTGCCACATCGATTGCTTTTGGCGTCGAAAAACATAAGACGGTTGCGAAGTGGGCAGTCGCCGAAGCAATCGCAAACCTGACGCTCAGCATTTTATTGGCGCGCATCTTCGGGCTCTATGGGGTGGCAATTGGAACGCTGCTGCCGAGCCTGGCAGTGAACCTCATTTTCTGGCCGAGGTATGTCTCCCAACTCGTAAGCATTAGCTATCGTGAGGTCTTCCTGAAAGTCTGGGGTCCCGTCTTTCTCTGCGCGGTGCCGTTTTTCTTAGTTTCGTATGGAGTGAATGTGCTCTTCCCCGCGCGTAACATGACGATATTCATTCTTCAGACTATCGCTCTGTTGCCGATCTTTTTTGTCTCAGTTAGCTGGATATTCCGTGACGGCGTCAAGCGCAGAATCCTGCCAGTGATCAAATTGTATCTTCATCGAGAAGCAAAATAAGCTGCATGTGCGACCATCCTGCCCTGAGCGGCGACAGTCTTTGAATTCAAATAATGGACCGGCGCATTATGAAGAATGGCATGCGAGTTTATGTTCCCCTAAGCGGGCGCAACCGTTCCACTGCTGTCGATTCATCGGACAATTCAATGTTCTGATTTGCCTGCTCCCGTGAGGACGCAACACTAAATGAAAGCTATACCTCGTCCCCATTTCTAGATTGTGCCCGCGCAGAGACCTGGATCTCAGGCGCCATAGTCTCGTCGACGATGCTGTCTACTTGTTCACGTACGTTCCTGCCCTTTCTACTCGCATGTGAAGGGAATTCCGCCAATCCGCGGCGTTCATACTGGTCAAAAGTCCCAATGAATCTCGCGGGGACGCCTGCAACAACACAGTTATCTGGTATCGATCGGTTCACGACACTGCCCGCCGCCACAATCACACGGTTTCCGATTCTTACTCCGGGCAGAATGATCGAGTTTACTCCAATGAAGACGTCACTTCCGATCCTAATTGGCGAATAGCGATAACGCCTTCCCTTCCCGTCTCGAAGTAGCCAGGTCGCGCCGTCATGGGTGATGAACTGCACCCCGCTCGTAATCGTCACACGATCCCCGATAGAGATCAGCCATGGCTCCGTTCCGAAGTATGAAATATAAATCCTGCATCCTTCGCCCAGCTTCACACCCTGGGCGCGCGCCACGTATGAACTGCCTCTTAGTACGCTTAGAACACGCCACTTGATCCCAGAAATCATAAATCCGCCTCGCTCTTCATCCACACATCAAAGCAAACTGACATATCCAGCGTCGGAGCCCTCGACCGGCTATTCCTCACTGGTTGGCACCGCAAATTCAGCAGGGCCTGAGGAATTTGCGGCAGTCTCGAATTTGGCACCTGTCCAGTTCTGGTCGAGCCTGATTGAGCTGATGCAATTCAGCATCGAGTGCACTCGTGTTCATTTATACCAGAGCCAGAAGCAGCAGCTTATCGTTATGTCTGGCGAGCAGCGATGAGTTTAGGTATTTCGACCGCGCTTGCAAAGAGTCTGGCCTGAAATCTGGCGCCGATGATTCCGAAATGGGCTCGGCAATCTAAGGGGAATAGCGTGAGAAATCGCGGTCAAGAAGACGACTGAAATCTGAAGTCAAACCATTGGATGAGCTACTTCGGTCGTGCGCAAATCCATTTAGAGAGCACAGCTATTTGTCTTATCCTGCAAAACTGCAATCAAGACGCTTTACCCACCTTTCCAAATCAAAAGCGTTGGCAGCAAGACGAGCTCGCCACTTAATCCATCTTTATGTGAGGTTGAATCTAGGGATATGAAGAGGGAGGGGCTCAGTTGGCGTGAGGGCAATGGCCGATCTTCGCGCTCTCAAGTGCCAACATTGAACTGCGCGAATAGAAGATATGACACGCCGAGTATTCCAAAGCCCACAGCTTGGAAATGAATTCCTGAGCCATGGGTATTCATCCCAACCTTGCTTTCTGTGTGAGACAGTTCTTTGTTCTTACTCGACGACGAGCGTGAAGTTTGTTATTTGCGATGCTGACGCGCCACCCGTGGTCGCCGTTACTGTAACGTTGTAAGTCTGCGCGTTCGGTCCAGGGGAGATGCCGCCGGAGCAGCCCAAAAGCCCCGTGAGCGAAATTACTCCTGCCAGCAACAGCACCATGCCGGAGAGCCGCATCATACGCTTGCAGGAACGGCGGAAGCTCCGCCCAAAGGGCAGCAATAGGATCCCGAGAGCCACCATAGACATTCCTGAGCACAGTTTCTTGCTCCGTTCAAGCATCGCGGACTGCGATGCCGGTGTCGCAATGGTCAGCGTGACGTTTGTGGCACCGCTGCCCCCGGAAATCATCGGCGGAGAGAAGCTTGCCGTCGCTCCAGCCGGAAGACCAGAGGCCGAGAATGTGATCTGTGGAAGTGTGTTTCCGTTGGTAGGACTTACAGAGAAAGTATATTCTGCGGTTTCACCCGGCAGAACTGTCTGCGTTGGGGTGCTTGTATTTGATGTATTCACATTCAGGGTGAATGGTAGAGAAGCTTGCGGTCCGGCAGCAGCGTTCACCGTCACCGACACCGCAGCTGAAATGCTGGTGAGGAGGCTTGAACCACCCATATACTCGGCCGTAACGCTATAAATCCCTTGAGAGAGTGACGAAGTGGAAAGCGTGGCCACTCCGCGGGAGTTAAGAGTCGCCGAGCCTAGCAGTGTGGAGCCGCTAAAGAAATTGACCGTGCCGGATGCCGTAGTGGCGCTGGTCACCGTCGCGGTGAGAGTCAACGATTGGCCGGCCGTGACTGGATTCGGAGACGCAACCAGGCCTGTACTGGTCCCCATGGCCGCTGGATCAACCGTGACCGATGTGTCTGATGAAACGCTGCCGAGAAAGCCAGCGCTGCCAAAATACTTCGCGGTCAGATCGTACTTGCCGACAACCAGAGAAGAAGTGGCTAGCGTGGCCACTCCGGAAGAGTTCAAGGTTGCCGAGCCCAGCATCGCGGGCCCGTTGAAGAAATTGACAACGCCGTTCGGGATAGCTGAGCTAATGCCGGTCACTATTGCGGTCAGGGTCAGCGTTTGGTTGGTGGCAACTGGATTCGGAGATGCTACCAGGCTTGTGGTCGTAGCAATAAGTGCTGGATTCACAATCACCGCAGTTGCAGGTGAAGTGCTGCCGAGGAAGCCCGAAACGCCCGGGTATTGAGCTGTCACGCTATACGTGCCGGCAGATAGAGACGAGTTGAACAGCGTGGCCACGCCGGAAGAATTCAAACTAACCGAACCCAGCAGCGTGGAACCGTTATAGAAGTTGACCGTGCTCGTCGGGACGGCTCCGCCGCCATCGCTTACGGTTGCGATTAGGGTCAAAGTCTGGCCCGCGTTGAGCAGATCTGGCCACGCAAGCAAGCTGGTAGCTGTCGCCACCGATGCTCCATTCACGGTTACGGAGGCCGCAGACGAAGTGCTGGAGTAGAAGCTTGCATTGCCCGAGTACTGGGATGTGAGACTGTATGTCCCGGCAGATAAAGACGACGTGGAAATTGACGCCACGCCGGAGGAGTTCACAGTAGTCGAGCCCAGCAGCGTTGAGCCGTTGTAGAAGTTGACCGTGCCAGACGACACATTTGCACCACTTGCGCTGACAGTTGATGTCAGAGTCAGCGCTTGACCTGCTGTGACTGGGTTCGGAGATGCGATCAGACTGGTCGTTGTCGCCGTAATCCCTGCATTCACCGTCACCGAGGCCGCAGCCGACGTACTGGTGAGAAAGCTCGCATTGGCCAGGAACTGAGCTGTGAGGCTGTAGGTGCCAGCAGCCAAGGATGACGTTGAAAGGATTGCCATACCAGAGGAATTTAAAGTAACCTCGCCCAGAAGCGTGGAGCCGGCGTAGAAGTTGACCGTACCTGACGGCGTCGTTGTACCGCTCGCTGTTGCGGTCAGGGTCAGTGTCTGTCCTGCCGTGAGGGGATTTGGAGACGCAACCAGGACAGTTGTTGTCGCTGTGACTGATGCGGTAACTGTTGCCGAAGTCGCCGCCGAGGTGCTGGCGAGGAAACTTGAATTGCCTGAATACTGGGCTATGAGGCTGTAGGTTCCGGAAGCCAGAGACGACGTCGAGAACGTTCCGATGCCGAAAGAATTCAAAGTGGCCGATCCGAGCAGCGTTGAGCCGTTATAGAAACTCACGGTACCGGACGGAGTAGTCGTGCCGCTCACCGCTGCGATGAGGGTTAACGCCTGGCCTGCCGTAACTGGATTCGGGGACGCAACCAGGCTGGTCGATGTCGATATTGCTGCTGCGTTCACCGCGACCGAGGCCGTTGCTGAGGTGCTGGCGAGGAAACTTGAATTGCCTGAATACTGGGCTGTGAGGCTGTAGGTTCCGGCAGCCAAAGACGACGTGGAGAACGTTCCGGTGCCGGAAGAATTCAGAGTGGCCGATCCGAGCAGCGTTGAGCCGTTATAGAAACTCACGGTACCGAACGGAGTAGTCGTGCCGCTCACCGCTGCGGTTAGGGTTAACCCCTGGCCTGCCGTAACCGGATTTGGGGACGCAACAAGGCCGGTCGATGTAGATGTGACTGTTCCGTTCACCGTGACTGATGCCGCCGCCGAGGTGCTGGTGAGGAAGGTGGCGCTTCCCATGTATTCGGCGGTCAGGCTGTATGTTCCGGCGGCCAAAGACGAGGTCGAAAGCGTGGCAACTCCAGAGGAATTGACGGTAGCCGAACCCAGCGACGTGACACCGTTGTAGAAGTTGACTGTGCCGGTAGACGGGTTTGCGCCATCTCCGCTAACTGATGCAGTGAGAGTCAGCGTTTGGCCTGCCGGGACCGGATTCGGAGACGCACCCAAAACAGTTGTTGTGGACGACTGCACCTGCAAGGACGCGGGACTCGATTGGCTCGGTGGGTAATTCGAATCTCCCGAATAGGAGGCAACCACCGAGTAGAAACCAACGGGTAGCGCAGAAGTTGCGAAAACCGCCATCCCAGAACTACCAAGTGAAGCCGTGCCCAGAGACGAACTTCCGTTCAGGAAATTGATTGTGCCGGTTGGAACGGCGCTGCCAGTGTGAGTGACTGTAGCATTCAGATTAACCTGCTCGCCAAAAACAGCAGGATTTGGCGAGGCGCTAACGCTGATCTGGTCCTCCGTCGGTCCGGTTCTCGACTCCTCACTTCCGGTCAGGGGCATCCAAAACCCATAGTCTGTGCCTCCATCGGTGTTCCAGTTTGATCCCCAGGTGATTGCCGTGAAGTTCCTGTTGACGGCGGTGTGTGGCTCGGCGTTGTAATCCGCGTCGCGAATAGACATTGTCCTGCCGAGCCGGTAATAAATCGCATTCGAACCACTGGGTGCGGTGGTGTCGATTTTGACGGCCACGTTCTCCATCGCAAAAGAGCCGGTATCGCCCACGCTCAAGTTGCTGACTGGGGCTGTAGCTAAGTGCGTCATGGCAAAGACAGCCGTCGCGGTTGAGCCAGTCACGGCAGTCCAAGTTACCGTCTCTTTATTTGCACTGCCGTAGTCAACAAGGGATTGCACGCCCACCGCAATATCGCTCATCGAAGCTGGAGTAACAGTCTGTGAGCCTGGGGAAGACACTGCCGTGCCAAGGGTTGTGGCCGCTGGCATATCGGTGTTGTAGGAGCCGTATGCTCCGGCTAAACTCATCGTTGACACAAGGGCATATCCCGGCGTGGACCCCCACGTTCCGGTCATTGAGACGTGAGTCGCATTCGTCTTGGCGCTAAGAGATGTTCCCACGCACGGGTAACTGCTCGTGTAAAGACGAGCAAACTCGCAGGGCAAATAGAGAACTTTCGACGTGATGGCTGTAGGTGAGAGCTTCGTTAGGTCTGTTACTTCAAGAGACCACGCGTCGTAAAGTGAATTGGTACCCGCTCCAATACCAACCCACACTGGAACGCCATTTACATCGAACCCGTTATCTTCGTGAGTAATCCAAGCCGAAGCAGGCCCAAGGAAATTGTATGACGGTCCATATACCTCCACACCGCAGCCGCGTGTCCAGGTACTATTGTTTTCACCACTACATTGCCAGAGCACGGTGATGTAATTCGCATTGGGGTGCTGGTTCATGCGAATCATGTTGTAGCCGGGAAATTGGCTCCAGACTGTGCATCCGCTTGGTACACCACCGGGGCAGACGGTGTACCACTTCTCCTGTGTGGTCACGGTGTCGGTGCTCTTGTTGTAGCGAATGAAATCAATTTCAGCGCGACCCTTGCCAGTCGATACGTCGCAGGTAAAACTGAAATAGGTGTCGGTCGAGTCAAACATCCCGCCCTGACCTCCGCTTCCAGTCTCAATCACGTTTCCAGCCGTACCGGAATTAATTGGAGAGGGTGCGTAGGAATCTGCTGTGCAACCGAATGTGTGAACGAGCGTTGGGGCCAGGACACAACTTGAAGCTGTGCAGGTGCTTACATCCACATACCGCAAATCTAATTGATGGGAACCTCCAACGCTGCCGCAAGGAACGTAATAAATGCGGTTTGGCGTGCCAGGCGAATTAGCCCAAAGAGCATCGCAATTGTAAGAGTTGACCAACGTTCCGTCAGTTGTCGTAATCCTATTGATAGGCGTGGGAGGCGTGGTAGTTGCGTCATAAAGATCGAGGTAGGCCCACACCCCCGCACCCGGCGCAACTTCCGACAAAAACATCTTTGTATTGTTCGAGTTCCATGCCTGCACGCGGGAGTAGGTTGTGATGGCTTCGTTGGTATTCACTGATGGAGTTGCCAGCCGATAAGTCGTCGTGCCCCAAGTTGGATCGACGTAGCTGCTTCCTGGTGCTGGCAGCACGGGCATAGGCCATGTTGAGCAGGGGACAACTCCAACGCAGGTCAAGTCCGTATCGTTGGTCATCAGGTCTTGAAACTGCGACGGAACAGATTGTGCCCTTCCAAGTGTGGCGACGAAAACTAAGATTGCGAATTTAAGAAACTGTCTCAATTAGCCACCCTGCGGACCCTGCATCCCGCACAGACTTCTACGGTTGAAAAACCATGTCGAACCGCGGCGGTATCCGAATTACGCCAGCTAAATTCCGTTCGCACCTTCACCGCTGGTGGCCCGTAGTAATTGAGCATCTCGATACGGGCACCTAGGTGCGCCAGCGAACATTGGCACCGCAAGAAGAACATTGAAATCAGGACAGGAAGCGCTTTCTTCATGAGATTCCCCTGCCGTCACTTCCCAAAGCTGTGCGCGTGGAGCTGCGATACCCATCACGGCCTTGCACGTGTGACACGGTCGAACCGCGTCTACACACGCTGTTTCTATCTGCGCGAAGGTGGCGCGTATATCCGAAGATGTCGTTCAGATTAGATTTAGTGATGGAATAGGCTGCGCTAGACATCCCGTCGTGCTGGCGCCTTGATTGGCTATTTGAATAGCTCTTGACTGCATTGGCGTCGGCGTACCAGGTAGTTGCCATTGCGTGAACAGTGCAGAAAAAGTGCGGGTGCCCCATTAAGCTCTCCATGAAACAACAAACAGATACTCCAGCAAATTGGGTACTAAGTCTCAGTGTGTTGACACAAGCGTAACCACTTTCTCCGCAAAAAGTGATTACCCAAAGGGGGCATGTGATGGCGCAAAGGAGCTATCTGTCAAGGGCGGAACAAAGGTAGGCCAGTAGATAGGTGTGAAGTTGTTGAGCATGCGGCCGGCCAACCAGGACGCAGCAGCCGGTTCGGCTGAAGAGGTTGGAACGGATCGTGACCCAGCTGCGTTAGCGCTGGCCCGAAGTGCGCATCGTGCTGAGGGCTGACTCTGGCTTCTGCCGTGAGGAGTTGATGGGCCGGTGCGAGGCCAACCATGTTGACTATCTGTTCGGAGGATCATCGGCGCCGAGATGCATCAGGCTCAGATCCTGCACCAGGGCAGCGGCAAGGCGGCCCGGGTCTTCGCCGAGTTCAGCTATCGGACCCGGAAGAGCTGGTCGTGCGCACGCCGCGTCGTGGCCAAGGCGGAGTATCTCGATAAAGACGAGAACCCACGCTTCGTAGTCACTTCGTTAACAGCTCAGCAGTGGGCCGCGCAGGACTTATACGAGAAGTTCTACTGCGCCAGGGGAGAGATGGAGAACCGCATCAAGGAGCAGATGTGCCTGTTCGCCGACCGGCTCTCCACCGACGAAATGAAAGGCAACCAGTTGCGTCTCTACTTCTCCGCGCTGGCTTACACGCTGATGGAAGCACTGCGGCGGCTGGGACTGAAAGGTACTGCCTGGGCCGAGGCGCAGGTGGATACGATCCGCTTGAAGCTGCTCAAAATGGGCGCCATCGTTCGACTCAGCGTGCGCCGAGTGGGCTCCAGCTCAGTTCCGTCGATCCCTGGAAGGACCTGTACACACACACGCCTTCCACGCCCTACGCTGCTGAACTCTCCGCAGCACACAGAAAACTCTTCTTCCACCTGCGTTCAACTCAACGCCAGGCAGAGCCATGAGCAAAATACGCGCTCAAGCATGCAAACCACATTCCAAAGGCCCAAACCTGCCCTCGCAGGGTTGGCCCTAACGCAAAATGCAACACCGACCACTCAAATATCGACTGCGCTCACACTGAAATCAGCACCCATGAGAAAACGCGGCTAGCCCACTCAACACCGCATTTAATCAGGAATTATAAGGGTTTGTTGGCTTTTCAGGATCAACTGGATTACGGTCCGCCTGCTCCCAGCCAGAACAAAGGAAGCTGAGAGAGTCCCTGTAGTTACTGGGTCATAGAGAATCGGCGTCCCGGCACTATCTATTTTGCTGCTGCATCGGTTTTCCGCTCATGGTGTTGAGCACGATGCTACACCCCGAGGGCTGGCTGGGCCGGCTATTGGAGACCAAGCTCTGTTCCTTCATGGGCAGAATCTCCTACAGCCTCTATTTCTAGCAGCAATTGTTCTTCATAAGAAGACCGGAGTATTCCGCGCTGAGATCTCTGCAGGCTCCGCCGTGCAAGGCGATTCCGCTGCACACGGGCGCAATCCTGCGCTACCACGTCGTAGAGAAGCCCTTGATGCGCATCGTTCATCGGTTGGCGCCGCCGGCTACGCCGGGCCGCACCGATCTCAAAGCCTGAGCATGGCCTCTGAAAAGTTTGGCAATTCGTGATGATCGCAGCCTTATCGTCGGAACCGCCCGGTTCAGCAATCTCAACGCATGCAAAGCACCAGATAGGAACAGCCGCAGGCAATAACCCTGAAGCTACCTCCCTTCCTTTCTTGGTACATCACATTCATGCTATTGCCGCGGGGCAGGGCGATGGCCGGGCGACAACACACTCTCATAAGCCTGCACGGCTTTCTTAGCAATCGAGAGCCACGATTGATCGCCAAAGTTCATCTCGCGCACTCTGCTGGCGAGGCGCTTCCGCAGAGCTTCATCCTGAGCCAACTCAATCAGTGCAGCGGCAAGCTCGACGGAATCTTGTGGATCAACCAGCAGCGCGTTCTCCCGATTCGCCAGCAGCTCGCGGAACACCGGCAGATCGCTGGCCACAATGGCCTTTCCCAACGCCAGTCCAGTCGCCAGAGCGCCGCTGGTTGTAATCGCACGATAGGGATAGACGACTACATCCGCAGCTCGATATAGCGCCACCAGCTCTGTTTCAGAGACAAATCGAAGCTGTAGTTCCACGCGCTTCAGCTCCAAACGCTTTACCCCCTCACGAATCTGCTCCAGCAACTCGGGTGTGCCGGTGCCCGCAATCATCAGCCGGCAATCGCCGCCTTGGGCCTCCACCTTCTGCCAAGCAAGCAGAAGAAGATCGACCCCTTTGTATGGGAAGATGATTCCCTGCCAGAGCACCAGCACGGGATCCGACTCCACCTCGATACTCCGCGGCGTTTGCTCTGGGCCGGCTAAAGGTAGGTCATAAAAAAATGGCCCATGCGGAATAACCGACACCTTGTCCTCAAACACGGAAAACTCCGCCACCAGCCTCGCCCTGATGTGGTCCGAGTGGCAGATGATCCGATCGGCCATTCGGTATAGCTCAAAAAAAGTCCGCTTGAAGGTCTCGCCCGTATCGTGAGGAAGGAGATCGTGGACCGTTAGCACAATCTTCGAGCCCCGCTTACGACAGAACTCCAGAAACCAGAAATCCAGCGGCAGACGCCACTTCAACATCGGCAGGAACTGGACATGAATCACCTCGGGGGGTGACACCAGAAAGCGTACTGTCAGCGCAGACAGATTCACGAGCGCCTCCAGCAGCTTCAGCGCCCTGCGCGGCAGACGCGGCAGGGGAAATTTTCCCACCACGTCCAGAAGCCCCGGATCGACCTTGATCCCACGGCTTGCAAAGCAATCCTGATCGAGGTAGTAGGTGATTGACCCCACCGTCACATCGACGCCCTCCGCAAGGAGAGCCCTGGAGAGATATGCCGTGTAATACGGCACGGTTGCCCACAGATCCATCATAAAAACGCGATACCGCCGGTCGGTCACTTTTTCTTTCCTCGCAGAGCAGCAGAAGATTCAACCCGGCCTTCTCTGCCCTTCGCCACTGCCGCGATCGCCTCTTCATACACACGGAGATAATCGGCCGTCATCCGTCCCGCAGAGAACTCGTCTTCGACCAGTTGCCTTGCCGCGGAGCCAAGCCGCTCCCGTTGCGCGGAATCTCGCAGCAACTCGATGATTGCTGTCGCCAGCAACACCGAATCTTCCGCGGGCACCAGCACTCCGGTGCGGCCATCCAGAATGACGGCCGGCACCTCGCCCACAACAGTTGCGATCAGCGGCAGGCGACTGGCCATGCCTTCCAGAATTGCAATCGGCAGTCCTTCTTGGCGCGATGCGGAAACCATAACATCCAAAGAGGCATACAGAGAGGGCATTTCGTCACGACGGCCAAGCATCTGCACACTTCCGCGAATGCCGAGTTTGTCGATCAAAGCGTCCAACTCGGCGCGATCCGGTCCATCTCCGGCCACAACAAACTTTGCATCTGGGAGTTGCCCCAGCACACGCGCAGCAGCAAGCAGAAAAATATCTATGCCCTTTTCTATAGAAAGACGGCCCACCAAGCCTACCAGTGGATAAGCAGTCCAGCCCAACTCATCTTTCACAACAGCCACTGCGTGATCGAAAAGCCGCAAGTCAATCCCATTCCTGATAAGGCTTATCTTCCCTGCTCTGACGCCCGCTTTGAGAAGCCTCTGCCGTACATCCTCTGACACTGCCACGATTCGCGGATAGCGCCGCAGAATGAATCGGTCCATGACTCCGTAGAAGTAAGTCATCCGGTCATTGTCAAGCCAGTTATGGCATGTTGAGACAAACGGAATTCCCAATACGCGCAACGCCCAATAGACGTAGATGTCTGCCTTGTAACCATGAGCATGGACAACATCGGCGCCCGTCCGCGAAACCAGCCCTCGAATGCCAACAATCGCTGACAGGTCAATCTGCCCGTTGCAAGGAATCAGATGCGACTCAATGCCTTGCCTGACGGCGCTTTCATGAAGCTGTAGATTTGGATTCGAGGAGTTCAAGAACACTCCCAGCAGGCTTCGATGCGGCCCCTCATTCAGAGTGCGGGAGATGTTCAGGATCACAGCCTCCGCACCGTACATCCCGCCGCTACTGATCATGTGCAGAATCTTCATCCCGCGTTATCCCAACCGTCACCGCTATTCGGCTCTTTTCGATTCAAAACCGCCCAGAGCTTTTCGTAAAGCCTGTCTCCCAGGAGCGTCTTTGCTGCAGACTTGATCCGATATTGGCGCTCCAGGCTCGATAACGCACCGCTCCCAGGTAGAAGCACATTCCGAATCCACTCCAACGTCATATCCCTGCGGATATTCAGCCGGCCAACCATAAATCCCGATGGTTCCCGCTCAGCCCTGGGTACGGACGTGTAAATCTGCGTATATCCTGCCTGCCGGCAGGCCGCAAGAACCCGCCGGTTGTAGCGGCCACCAGGCAAGGACATCGTAATAATCTGAGTTCCGAGCATGTCCTCCAGCATTAGTCGTGCACCGTGCAGTTCCTTATCCAGATCTCCCTGAGCGCAGTGAGTAAGAAGAGCATGCGACCATCCATGCGCACCAATCAGGTGACCGGACTCATGCAGTGACCGCAACTCCCGCCAACCCATGTAGCCCGGTTTCTTCCCTGTCCAGCCCACGGTGATGAAAAACCGCGCGGTCAGGGCTCGCGACTGCAAAATAGGCAGCGCATACTCATAATCTGAAATGTGTCCATCGTCAAAAGTCACCTCCGGCCAAAAGCCGCAACTCTCAGCCTTCCGCATCTGGGCAAAGAGATCGACATGCTTATTAAACTGTCCTTTTTCAATTACATACGAGTACTCGTTCTCAGATGATCTCAGCTCATGGTAAAGAAGATGAAGTCTGTGCAGGGGCTGTGCTGCTCGTTCCTCAGAGATTGATTCAATGCGCAAAATTCAATTCCCACTCAAAGCGATTAGTCGGTTACCGCAAGCGTAGTTTAACAGTCCCTGTTGAGAGTGGCTGAGTTTGTGCAGGGCTGACGGCGCGGTTGAGGTCGCGAATCGCGATCACCGCAATCTTGGTTCCAGCTTCGATACCGCCGGCATGTATAGTTGCAGCGGCCAACCGCGGTCTGTCGCAGGGAGTTCTCCGAGATGTTGCTCGATCGTGGATATCCTCTGCCCACGGTGAAGTTCCCTTTTTGCACCAACATCCACAACCGGGTCCGTCGCCTCCGCTACGCTCAATTCCCGCATAATCCAAGTTCGAGCGCCAGGGCCGGCGCATATCAAATTCCCAGTAATTTGAGCAAGTAGGGATGGTTCCATGCGGCTTTGAGTCTTTTGCCCATGATGGCGCGCTTGAAAGTAGTTTCCTGTTTGAGCAGATTCAGCGCTATGCGGTTGAGTCGCGAAAAGTTTTTCGCCGCATGGCCTGCTGGCTTTCGGTCTTCGCCAAAGCTCACGTCGAGCACCCAATGCAGTTTGTTTTCGGTGCCTCAGTACTGACGGATCACGCGGTTCAGCCGCGCCGCGTCGGGCCTGAGGCTGGTGATGTAGTATCGGATTTCGCGCTCGGTCTTGCCCGTGGCCTTGTGGTAACGCTCGCTCTCGATGCGCAACCCCTGCAGCGACGCCCACTCCGCGGCCTTCTCGACCATGCTCAGGTCGGCAATCACCGAGCAGCGGCGTCGCTCAACGCGCCCGTGGCCACAGTCGATCTGCTCGGCCACCGCGTCTGAGGCCAACAGCAGAAACGAGTCTCTCACCTGTTCGGCCAGCATGCCCTAATTGTCCTTGACCGCCGGCACGTAGTCGGCCTTCTTGGCGACGATGAAGCTGGCGATCTCGCGCTGACAGCCCATCGCATCGACGGTCGCCACGGTGCCTGCCACCTCCAGTGCGTTCAACAGCTTGGGAATGGCCGTCATCTCGTTGGATTCTTCATCGACCTTGCGCTGGGCCAGCACCAGGTTGTTGGCGCTGGCCCAGGCCGAAACCATATGCACCAGGGCCTTTTTGCCCGCTTCGCGCGTGCCGCACAGGGTCTTGCCGTCGATGGCCACCACTTCGGCCGCCGTCAAGTTGGCAATCGACGAGACCCACAAAGCCTTGCTCCATCTCTTCCGGGTCAAGTGCCGCAAACACCCGGTTGAACGTATCGTGCGGCGGAATGCCCAAAGGAAGCGTCAAGAACGTTTTCAACCACTCAAGCTTGTCCTCCCCGTAATCCGCGATGTCGTTCCAGCTTTCGGCTCCGCTCAACACCGCCGCTATGGCGATCAGAAGAATCTCTTCCAGCAGATGTTCCCGGTTCCGCTCAACCCGCGGATCGCGCAACTCAGCAAAATACTTCAGGGGATTGTCCATTTCCCCTTTTTACCCATTTCAAGCTCCAAGCATATAGCAATTTATGGACATTTATATGCGTCGGCCCTGGTTTGAGCGCACTTGCATGCAGCCAATCCTGCGGGTTATATTTCTCTTCAGAGGAACGATATTAGGGCCTTCCTGGCATTGACGATATACTCGAAAGGGTCCGCTGTCACTGGTTTATGGATTTGCTCTCATCGCCACGGCGGTGCACGACCTGCCTCTGTCCATCGCGCCGACGACCTCTTTTCATAGCTCCAAGACCCAGCCGGTCGCTCCGCAAGACTTGGCGCATTCGCGAAAAGGCTGCATCATGCCACTGGTCTCGATCATCACTCCGGTCTATAACGCCGCCCGTTGGTTGCCGGAAACCCTCGCCACCGTTCGCGCGCAAACGCTCACCGATTGGGAGCAGATTTTTGTTGATGACGGCTCCACAGACGGCTCGCCAGCCATCGTGGAGGCCGCGGCTGCTGAAGATCCGCGCTTTCGCTCGCTGCGCACGCTTCGCAATGCAGGTCCCTCAGCAGCGCGCAATCAGGCGCTCGACGCCGCTCGCGGTCGGTTCATTGCATTTCTCGATGCCGACGATCTGTGGCACCCCGAAAAGCTTGCCCGCTCCGTCGAATGGATGACTACGCATGGATACGGCTTTATCTATCACGACTACCGGCATATGTCCCACGATGGCGCGCGTGTGGGCGCGCTAATCACCGGGCCGGAGGTGCTGGACCTGCGCACCTTGCACACGCGGCGCGGCACCGGCGGTTGCCTTAGCATAGTCATCGATCGCGAAAGGATTCCGGGATTCCACTTTCCAAACAATTTTCGCTACATCAATGAGGATTTTTGCGGTTGGCTGAGCATCATCCAGCAGGGACAACCTGGGCACCGGCTCCCTGCCGATCTGGGCCGTTACCGCCTGTCGGTGCACAGCCGTTCGTCCAGCAAGCGCAGGGCGGTGATCGACGCATGGAAAATCTATCGCGAATTCTCCAAGCTACCCCCGATGCGCGCCGTGGTGTGGTGGACGCAATACATATGGAACTCCTTCTGGCTCTATCGACGTGCGCGCCCTCGCTAAGGCTGATTGGCCAGTTATGGCGCTACCTCGGATATACGGGATAGGGAATCGACTCACAATCCATTCCGTAGGAGGGCACTCGATACGTGGCTCAGCCGAGGACGCAACGGAATGGCCAGGTTTTTCGACCCACAAATGCAGCGTTGGTTTTGCAATGTCCATCAGGAGCGGTGCAATTCGAGGGAGTCGGTGCCGAAAAAGGAGATTCCTAATAGTATGACAGCGCAGGGCGCGGGTTCGAGCTTCATGTTCGGGCAAGTTATCAAGCTTCAGCAGGTAGTAATTTGTCCATCATATCCTGTCGGTTTCGGCTCCATAGCCGAGTCTGGAACCGTTAATCCAGCAACAACAACCGGCTACACTGAATGGATCACCATAGGGTTCAAATGATGAAGACAATTCGACATCTCGTTTATGCTCTTCCCCTCGCAGCCATCGTGTTCCTCAGTGCCATTTCAGTGGCGCAAGTTCCGTCTCAGTTTACCGGGCTGCTGACCACGACCACCGACTACACCTGCGCTGGGGTCGTACCATGTTCCACTTGGCCGATGCCCGCGATGCCAGCAGCGGGAAGCAGCTATGTTGACCCGACCTGGGGCACCACTACCTACCGTTTGGCAGTTCCGTCCGCCAACACTTCAAGACAGGCGATTACAACCTATAATCGTGTACAGGCGTGGAACTCCAATGACACCAGGATGTTCTTAACGGAGACGCCCGGCCAGGCATTCATCGACCTGTACGATGCAACCACTACGCCTCCCACACCCATCAATCGCATTACCACGACGGACGGAACGTACGTGGATTCCTTCAATGCCGACGCTCTTTGGGCATTCACTGATCCGAATCGAATTTATTACGTCCCGTGGGCGAGCGCTGAACATGGTCGAGAGCTACGTTACGTGGACGTGAGCAAGTGCACCAAGTCGAATTGTGAGCTTAGGCCCGTTACTGTCCACGCATTCTCCTGCAAGACCGATGCTTACTCACGCTTAGGCGCCGGCGTTCCAGGGAACGTGATTGAGACTGGAAGCGGCGGTCAGGGCGGGATGTTCGATTCGACCGACAGGTATTTCAGCTTTACCTGTGACAACGTGAATGGCGGCGGAAGGACGGAGATTGACTTCATCCGCTATGACCGCCAGCTGGACAAAGTGACAACGCAGGAGAAGTGGTACACCATATGTCCAGGCAATGTGCCAACGGGTTGCAGGGTCTTCAATGAATGCCCTGCCGGCGGCGGCAAATGTGACACCAACATCATCCGCATGAATCAGCATCCGAATGCGAATTACATCACCGTCGCTTGGCAGTGCAGCTCATTAGACTCGAGATGGGCACGCGGCTGTGGAACGGAAGTATTCGGCCCAGACTATACCTTCCTTGGGCCGGCATCTGCCTCTATCCAACATCAGGACAATGGCTTTGACATAAGCGGCGTTCCGGTATGGGTCGGCGTTGGAACGAATCGCTTAATTGTATCGGACGAGCGAGCGATTGAAATCACCAATTTGACCACACTTAGCACGAAAGGAATTACATCGAAGAGAGTTTTGCTTCCGTGCAACTACAACCGAACCGGACCGGGGTGTGACTCGGGTACGTTTCTTGGGGCTAAATTAGAAGCCTCACACATCTCTATGACCGGAAGTTGGGGGTCATTTCCTGGATACGCTCTCTTTTCGACAATGACACTGGCAGGCACCTATTATGCTTTCCCTGTTGAAGCTCCAGCGGCAACTGCTTTAGGGACCGAGATTACCAGTCCGGGCACGCACACTATTTCTCCTGCTTCGATGCGCAATATCGGGGTTGGAGTGGTTTCGGTGATTGACTTTAAGACTGCAAAATCCGAGTCAGTGAAGTGGACTACAGTAGACGCAACGACCGCGACGGCGACCTTCACCAAGACACACCTGGCCGCCGCTTCGGTGAGTTGCGTAAGTTGCGGCGACACGGGCTTTGGTGCGATGGAGAATCTCGCCGTCAAAATCGACACCACAGCCGCCGACAGTTCCAACGCCGTTTTCTACCGCATTGGCAGAGCGATGTCCATTCGGGATGCTGACTACAATGCAGAGCCGCACACCGCCGTCGACCGGAACTTCACCCAGATCATTTGGGGCTCAAACTGGAACGTGGACGGAGGCAGAAATTACAGCTTCTGGACAAAACTGCCGATCTCGCCACCGGTGCTCAACACCACCTCCCTCTCCCCCAACTTTACAGGCGTCAGTAAATAAGCGTTTGCCTTTAGGGATTTCGGATTGCTTGCGCGCTGTCGGAGGCGACAACGGCAGTCCCGCGATGAGCCTCTGATGCAGATATACGAGGTATGGATTGGGCTCTCAGTCCGTTCCACGGGCCCGATCCCCGCACGGGAGTTCGCATTTGAGCTTACGACTGATGCCCGCGGGGCTAGGTGTCGAGACTCGGGGAACAGACAGGTTCCGGGAGCAAGGGCTGGAAGCATACCGCGCATTGACAGGCGAAATTGGAATTGTTTTGCTCTCGGAGCTATGACAATAAAGGCCCTCGCTTACCGATGTGTGCCGAAACCAGTTATCAATGAGCTACGGCACCGCAAACATCTTCGCGACTTGGCAACTGCCGTAGAACCCGAAGAGGCAGACGTGAGGCAAGTGGTCGAAGATGGCGACACTGTGCTGGACATTGGCGCAAACTTTGGCGTCTTTACCAAGCGTTCTCTCAACTTGTCGGGCCACAAGGGTCGGTTATCGCATTTGAGCCGGTTCCGCAAACGTTTCGCACTCTCGCGGCTGGCATTAAGCGTTATCATCGGAGCAATGTTCAGGCTATAAACAAGGCAGTCTCCGACAATGTCGGTACGGTCTTAATGGTGGTGACGCCTTACGAGGAGAGCCAGGGGCGATAATCTCCACCAGGCCAGCATCGTCAACTCTTCTGAATCGTCAAAGTCATTCTCCATTAGCGCCGTGACCATCGACTCGTTGCATCTGTCCCGCGTGGATTTTATAAAAATCGACGTTGAAGGGCATGAACTCGAGGTACTTCACGGGAGCAGACAGACACTCGAAAAGCATCATCCGACGCTCATGGTCGAGGTGACGTCTTCCCGCACAATCGATTTTCTCTGCGAGGAGCTGGGATACGGAGAACCAGTCACAATCTCCCCGTCCAATTAATTATTTGTATACAGTTGAATATCCGGGACAGGCGGTTAACTCGGCCAGGCCTGTACTTCCCGGATGATGGGGAGCATCGTGTCAACCGGATGAGCTCCTTCCGCCGCCGTATTGGAGGCGGTTTGGTCCGTTGCCAGTCGCGGCAGCCGTCTTACGATTACATGCAACGGCGCCTGGGATACGTTCATATCGGTGCATAGGACCTCCCCGGCAGCCTTCGCCATGGTGTATTCGGTCATTCCCCGCGGGCGGTCCGTTACCGCAACAGAGGAGGGGTAAAAGAGGGATAACCTGGGCTGTCGAGTGCGCAACGCCTGTGACAGTTGCCAGAAACCATCGACATAAACAGCTAGGAACTCCCGCAAGCGCTCAGTGGAAAAGACCTCCGATTGAGGCCGGAAAATGGCCGGCGTTGCGAAGTAATATGCATGTGTTGGCGCCTCAGTGAGTGGGGCAAGTTGCTCTACAGCCGGCTTACGCGAATCGTAGGCGAGAGGTTCGCAAGCTCCACCGGCCAGGCGGATTTCCTGGACCACCCTCTCAGCGTCATCTCTACCTGATTGCCAGGTGATAATGACTCGTCCTCCGCCGGCAGCAATGATCTTGGCCGTCAGTTCGCCTAACCCCCGCGATCCGCCAACAATCAGAGCTGTACTCCCGGCGAATTCGGCTGGACCAACTATACCAGCCAGCGATTCCATAGCCGCCTGTCGCACTGGCGGCGTGCGGGCAAAGCTCTTGACCAATCCCGTCAGCCCTCCCCCGGAGATTTCTTGCTCAACCAATCGAAAGCGCGGATCCGTCTTGGTTACCCGAAAGGCAAGAAAGTCCTTAGGGCCTGATTCGGAGCAGGATTTGACCGACAGCTCGCGATAGATAGAATAGAGGCCCGGGCAGACCATTCCGACTAGATAGCTACTGGCAGCCAGGGCGCACATTCGCGCTGCACCAATCCACTTTGTGGCTGACGGAAAAAGCAATGCCGCATCTTCCCTGGTCATCGCAAACGAACATAGGCCGGAACGGCCCGCCATCTCTTCAAACTCAACATTCAGAGGTGCTAATAATATCGGTATAGGTTGCAAAGAAGTCGCTGCCCAGTCCGGCGATTCCTGAACTGGATCGCCAAATTCAAGAGTGACTTTCGATCGTGTGGAGTTACCGACACAGATATTCAATTGTGTGCCGGTCGGTTCTTGCTGAATAAGTTCGACGTGAACACTTTCGTCAAGATGGACAAAATTGTAGAAATGGGCTGCGAAACTGCGCAACGGAGGCAAGTCCGGAAGCGCTGCAGCAAAAGAATCAAATGCCCAAAGCAACAAGTTAATTCCATGAACAACCGGCGCGCCTGCCTGCGTGCGCCGCGCTTGAAGCGCATCGACGTGCATGGGATTGTGGTCCCCTGTTACAGAGGCAAACCGCTTCTGATCGGATTCGCTAAATGCCCGCTGCGCCAGCCTCATCCATCTGTCCTTTCGAGCAGGTCAAATTGGAATTTGAGTTCACATGTCGATTTTTGAGCACCGCAGACTGCGGCTGACTTGTCAGCTCCTAAACTCGGCCCCTGAATGTCAAATCTAGGTCATCAGCTGGCCAGATCTTAAAGAGCAGCTCCCTTCTTCTCCAATTCCGCTTGGAGAAGGGACACGCTTGTCAGCTCCGGTATTCTCTGCGGGTCAAGCTGGACTCCATACTCACCCTCAACCGCCAGGATTGCCTGCAGGTGCCGAAACGAATCCCAGTTAGATGCGGTGGCGGCATTCATCTCTGGAGTTACTTCGTCAGGCGAAATCTCGAGGATATCGGCGAGGATGTTACGCAGTGAAGATGGCACTTCTTGATGACTCATTCGATTCATATCCTTCCAGGGTTATCCACTTGGGGCTCGTCGGAACCGAAGTGGTTAGATCAAATTCATAATAGACAGAATCGGATTCGACCGCTTCCTCTGGAACCTGCTTGACGAATCCGTGATCGGTGTAAAAATTCGCGCAAGGCGCGTTCTTCTTGGTTGCAATGAATTCTCCCACCAATCTCTTGGCGCCCGCCCGCTGCGCGCGCTCGCCAACGTAGGCCAAAAGCGCCGTCTCAATTCCGCGGCCTAGCACTCGACACGATAATAACAGCGAATCGATTCTGCAGGAATCTCCCTGATGGCGAGCGAGAGCTAGCCCTACAACTCCGGCATCGCCGAAACGGTCGCGCACTCGCACAACCACTGCCAGCCCCCCCACGCCAGAAGCAAACTCTTCAATCTCAGCCGCCGAGCGGCGCCTGGTCGTCAGATTGAACTGATTCGTCTTTGCGAGCAATTGCACCGCACGCGAGAGCGGCGCTTGCAACGCCCTTTGAAAGGTGCAAACAATCTCCAGGGATGCAAGAAAATCGTCCCGGCTGCCCACCCTGCTTGCCAGTTCGGCTCTCTGCGCCTGAGCCTTGTATTCATTCAGGCGATTCACATCATCGTCAGTAACCGTGGACGCATCGAAAAACGACTGGGCCGATAGAATCTCGACCAGCTTCCACGGCTCATCAATCGGTGCGTTGACAACCGCCACCTCCGGCATCAGTTGCTGAATCGCCTCACACTCAACCGGGCTGTCGTCGACGAAGACAAACGAATCGACCCCAAGAGAGAGCTCCTGCGCCAGCCCTCGAATCGATTCCGATTTCTCATTCCACCCAATCTTGCAAGCAACAAAATCCTCCAGGCTCAGTCCTAGATCCGCTGAGCGAGTCTTAAACGCATCTCGAACATCCGCATCATTGTTCTTTGAAACGATAGCAAGCAGAATGCCTCGTGAAGACAAGTGCTTCAGATATCTCTGGTAATCGAGATAGCAATTCCCTGGGAATGCGCTCCCGGTAGCAATTCCCTCGGGCCCATCTTCTCCCAGCACTCCTCCCCATAAAGTATTGTCGAGGTCCGTGCATAACACCTTCCGGGGTGCTCGAAACAGCGTCGAGAACGCTCGAACAAGTCCGCGCGAATAAGCGCCGAAGAATTCCGCTGATACGGGCAATCGGGAGGCCAGAAACATGCGCACATCGCGCCAGCGATTTCGGCCATAGCGGGCAGCAAGATGATCAACATCGAAAAAAACGCAGTCAGAGATCGTGCGGCAAATTCCTGCCAACTTTTGGTTCAATTGAAGAATGGCATTTGGCAGGCTATGCGGCAGATTCGCATTCCCAACATCACCGAGCGATGTCAGATCAGGAACAACAAGGCCCTGAACAAGCAGCCGAGCGGAATTTCCAAGACGAAAACTACGAAGCAGCTGTGCCATTCGTTGCGCACACTCCTCGACCTCATCCTCCACCGTCGCGCCCATTCCGTCTGCACAAAAATCCGGCAACCGGCCGGCAATTTCTTCCAGATCGAGAAGAACCAAAACGAGGTCGGGCTTGAAGTTTGCGAGTGTACTTTTTGGGTTCAGAAGCTCATCGGCAAATGACCCGTAACCACCCACTTGCAGATGGAGGAGATAATTCGAAAGTACAGCCTCGGTGGAAAGAAACGGAATGATGGGCTCGACAGTCACCGAACGAACCACATAAGTTCTCAAGGTCTTGGCGGCCAACTGGTCTTGAATGGCATCAGCAATGCCCGCAAAGGCAGTGGCGCAAAACATCACGTCCGCCGCCTTATTTGAGGCAGCAACAAGGTTCCGCGCGTGCCTTATTGCGGCGCTTGCATCCCGGCTGGAAATCGCATCCTTGACGCGGCGCCGCAGATCCTGCCGTTCTGACTCACTCTGCATTCGCACTCTCCGTAGCGGCTGCCGACTGCGGCTGAACAACCTTGGGCGCCCGCATGATAATGCGCCCAGGCACGCCCATCACAGTAGCCCCCTCGGGAACGTTGCTCATAACCAGGGTGTTGGCAGCGATCTTGGCACCGCTGCCAATTCTTATCTTACCCGCTAAAGTCGCGCCAGTGCCAATATAGACGTCGTCGCCAATCACAGGTGCGCCTTGCCGTCCCATCGCGGATGCCCCAATTGTCACGCGATGTGTGACGTCGCAATTTCTGCCAATAACTGCCTGGGGGCTGATGTGAATTCCGCCAATGTGGCCAATGTAGAGTCCAACTCCGATGCTGGCACGCGGACTGATGCACATTTCCATGAACACTTCGCAGAACTTGTTCCCAATAAAAGAAACCAACTTCAAGGGAACGCGGATCGGCAAAATCGGCGGCGCTACATTCAGCCAGTTGCCCAGCCTATAGAACGCAATTGCCCAGACCGCTGGGTTCAACCACAACTCCTTCCCGCCGTGGCCCTTAACCCTATAACGTGCAATGTCTGCGGAAAACTTATTCATGCGAAACCCCTGAAAATGCCAACTTCCTTCAGTGCTATGTTTGCGGAATGGAGAAATCTTATCAGGTTGCCGCCAGCCTCAATTGTCTAACCGGCACTCCCAAATGCCAAAGCCATCTGACGTATCTCGCCACCGAGACCTCCATTGGCCCCTCAACCTCAAACCTTCGTAGCGTAATTCCCGTCGATGACCTCAAACTGTTCTGTCCGCGCGTAGGTGTGCGTGCCGAGGTTACCGCGCACCCAGCCAGGATCAAGCCGTGCAATGGGCAGCTCCTCGTACTCGGTCTCGGTGAGCGTGAGCACTTCCGAGAAGACAAGTGCATAACCATACGCCTTTCCGCAATCCTGAGAGGGCCGAATCAAGCGACCTCCGTCAGTGAACAATGCACCGGCCGGCCGTGAGCGTCGAACGTCTGAGAGCACAGGGTTGCAAGGGTGCGGCATCCAGGGACCCGTGAGCGAGTCGGCGAAGAAGAGGCCGAGTTCGTCGCAGCTGGAGTACCTTCCGTTGGACACACCAGCAAACATCCAGAATCTGTCATTGATCTTGTGAATGGTGGCATCCACAGCATAAATGTCGTTCAAGAGCACCGCTTCAAGAGTCCAGCCGGTTGGAAAGCTCGTTGCGCGATATAACTCGATCGTCCTGTTCTCTTTGGTCTCAGGGATCATATACATCTGTCCATCATGCTCAAACAGGAATGGGTAGGATAGGTGATACGGCCTGCGCAGCACCTCAAAGGGCGTGCCCGGTGAACCGTCCGACCCTAGTTCGCAATAGGAAATCAAAGCTCGCCCTTCGCTATAACGAAAGTCCTCAAGAAAGAGATAGGTCTTGCCGTCCTTCTCTATTAGAAAAGGGTCGGCGTAAAAGCGGTCACTGGGTGGCAGCATCAGCTTGTAGTTAGCGGGGTCATCGAAGCCGTGAGCGGCACTCCTGGTTCGAATGGCAAGAAACCATTGAGGCGTTGAGCCGTGCAGCAGGGATGCGACCTTCGCCTTTATCTTCTGGAATAACATGCGCGCGATGAAAGAAGCCATCTGCGGAGTATTCGGCGTGCGATAGATGCCTCGTGTATAGGTGTCCTGCTCCCGATAGGTGGGAAGGGATTCGATGTATTCAAACCCGCGCCAATGCAGATCGCGCAGGCGGCGCAGCGCATAATCCGCGGTCTTCCAGTAGATAGGATTTCGACTGAGATAGAGTGAAGTCAAGTCGGTGGATGAATGGCCGCGGTAGATGACCTTGCCGCCATCGAGCGAGTC
>OBLU010001192.1_pt1 | contig 24319 bp, 21 predicted proteins | sample 1518681 | NCBI WGS metagenome assembly OBLU01 (sample SAMEA3539304, study PRJEB22396) | soil metagenome | biome: tundra; feature: field; material: soil | place: USA | collected 2010-05 | depth 0.15 m
CGCGATGCCGCAGCACCGGCTGCACGGCGCGCTTCACGTCGTCGGGAACCAGGTAATCGCGGCCATCAAATGCGGCGGCCGCCTGGGCCACACGCATGAGACTGAGGGCTGCGCGAGGGCTTGCACCCAGCAGGAGTGTGGGCCACTCACGGGTGCGGCGGGCAAGCGAGAGGATGTAGGTATACAGCTCCGGCTCGATGCGAATGGCCCTGACCTCAGCGCGCGCGGAGGCGAGCATGTCCCCAGGAATGGGGGTGATCTGGGCGTCTTCAAGCAGGCCAGCGCCGGAGCTGCCGTGGTGCCGCTGCAGGATTTGCAACTCCTCCGGCTCGGTTGGGTAGTCGAGGTGGATCTTCAGCAGAAACCGGTCCAACTGCGCCTCGGGCAGGGGATACGTGCCCTCAAAATCAACTGGATTCTGCGTGGCGAAGACCGTGAACCATGCAGGCAATGAGCGGCGCACTCCATCGCTGGTCACCTGGCGTTCTTCCATGCATTCGAGCAGGGCGGCCTGGGTGCGGGGGGGCATGCGGTTAATTTCGTCCACCAGCAGCAGGTCAGTGAAGACCGGGCCTGCATGAAAGCTGAAGGTTCCCGAGTCGGAACCCGCTCCGGCGCGGAGGATGGTGGTGCCCAGGATGTCGGCCGGCATGAGGTCTGGGGTGGCCTGGACACGCTGGAAGCCGAGGCCGAGCAGCCGGCCCAGCGCCTTGACGATGAGCGTTTTGGCGATGCCCGGCACACCTTCAAGCAGGGCATGGCCCTGGCAAAGAACGGCGATCAGCACCTCTTCGATGGGCCTTTCCTGTCCGGCAATGACCTGCCCGAGCTGCTGGCGGGCATGGGCAATCAATAAGTTGGTGGCGCGGAGCTGACTGGATGACTGTTCCGGCTGGAGCGCCTGAACTGGTTCTTGCGGGGGGTATTGGTTCGGTTCCTGGCTCATGAAGCCCTTTCCTGCTGTTTGGAATGAATGTTTTCGGATTTTTGGGATTGAATGCCTGATCTTTGAGCGGCGCTGAGCTTTTCCTGGTGCCCATGCAACGTTTGGAGCAGCTTGAGAGCCGCCCGGGGGCTGACGATTTCGCTCCAAGCTGCATCTTCGCAGGCGGCGAGGTCGGCTTCAAGGCTGGCGTCGGTGTTGGGAAAGCGGCGCCGAATGGCCACTGCCAGCTCAGCCGCGCTGACCTGCTTCCCACGCAGCCCACAGAGCCGCAAAGTGTGACGGCGGAAACCCTCCCACGCGATGGACACTGCTGTGGAGGCGGCGCCTGCGTTGCGATAGAGAGAGCCGAGCGCATCAAGGAATTCGATGGGCGTGGCCCGCTCTGGCGGAGGAAGATCACGCACTGGACCACTGCGTCGGCTGAAGCTGAGCACCACGAGCAGCGCGAGCATTGGCATGCCGATCCAAAGCAGGGTGAGTGACGGTCCGGCGGCGTAGCTCCAGATGGAGCGAACCTCTCCGTGCAGCGACTCGTCCCAATAAAAGTGGTGGCCATCGCGGGGCCCGAGCGAGTTGAGAAACAGGTCAAGATCGTGAGCGCGAGCCAAGGAGCCGTTTTCAAGCGGAGTGGAGTTGGCCCACCAAACCACGTGGCCCTTGCCCCAGTCATACTCCACCACCGCGGGCTCTCCGGCGCAACTGTACTCCACACGTTGGGAGGGGTTGCCCACATGCCAGGTGGCCTGCGGAACCATCCAAACCTCACCTGAATCGGCCAGAGAATCGAGGCCCTCGGGGTCCAGCTTGCATGCGGAAAAGTTGAATTCAGCGGGTGTGCCGCTGGCATCGCCGGGCAGGATCATGCCGCCCCAGAACCCGGTGGACAGCACCCGCCCACCATGTTCCAGAATCGTCCGCACTGCGTCGGTGTCTGCTTTCTCGCGAGTGAAAGGCTCTGCGAAGATGAGCACTGTGTCGGGGCCAGCGGTGGCGGCCAAGTCGCTGAGCGGTCGCTCCCAACGCTCTATCAGATATCCCGACCGGTCCAGCGTTTCATAGGCGGCCCGTGCGCCATGCTGACCGGAAAGGTAAGTGGAGGGCATGGGATTCTCGTTGCTATCCGCGCCGGGCAGCAGGAAGCCGGTCAGTACGGCGAGGCCCAGGGCAATCCCGACGCACCAGAGCATGAGGCGGCGATCCTTGGCGTCGAGCGAGGAGAGAAGCTTCATTGCGCTGCGCCTCCCTCGGCCACAGGGGGTCCGGTGCCGGCAATCAGCGCTGTGGCAAGCTTTTCGGCCTTGACGTAGTCGGTCTGTGCGGCGGAGCGGCCGCCGTACCAGAAGCGCTCAAAGCTGCCGGTGAGCGTAGCCAGGCCGGGCAGGCGGGGATCGTCGGGGGCGACCAATGCCAGATACTCGCGGGGTGTGCGGGCGCGGTCCGCCGGCCACAGCCGGCTGGACTCGAGCCGCGAGATGGAGGCCCAATAGACGAAGTGGATTGCCTCACGCCAGAGGCCTGCTGCGGCGGCCTGGCGCGCATCTTCAAGCCAAATTTGCCAGTCGCGGGCAGAGGCGGCTCCGGGGGCCGGGACATCGCTCGCAGGGATCAGCCGTATGCGCCAGCGGCGCTCAAGTTGCAGCAGGCCCCAAACCAGGGCCACGCAGACAGCGAAGATGAATCCCCAAAAGACCACGCGGCCGATCCACGCTGAACCGGAGGTGACTCTGGAGATGCTTTCGAGGATGCGGTTGAGCCAGGTGCCGAGCTTTTCCAGAACTGCATCGCGCCATGACGAGTCCTGGAGATTGCGGAAGTCGCGCCCCGCCAGCACCTGCTTCATTGCATCGCGCTCCTGGGTGTGTGCAGGTGCAGCAGCTACGGCTGAATCGCTCTGTGGCAGATCGTGAGCAAGGCGCGTCTCGGCATCTTGCAATTGCTGGGCCGTGGTGGGCTTTGGGGTCTTGTCAGGTTCACCGGCGGGCTCGTCGTCATCGCTGGGCGTGGCCTTCTGGGCAGTCTTGCCGGCCGGCTGGTCCGCAACTTTATCTTTGTCCTGGGCCTCTGAGAGGAGCACGCGCAGCCATCCGTATCGGACGAGGCGGCGGTCCCCGTTGGTCGCGCCTGTGAGCGGAACACGGTCGTCCTGCCCCACCTGTGTGGAGTCACAGGTCTTTGCATCCCGTGCCTTCGCACAGGCCTCCACAAGCGTTTTGAGGGCGAGAAGATGGTCGCGGTATTCCTCAATGGAAGAGTCATGCCAGCGGTTGGCGGCTGAGGAGTTGGAATTGGCAGGGGAGGTCGGAGCGGCAGCAGGAGTGTCAGCGCGGGCCTGCGTCGCAGCGAGCAACGCGGCCACGGCGGCGCCGGCCATCAGGGATCGTAGCGTCACTGCTTCGCTTCCTCGGCACCTGGCGCGGCGGGCCTCTCTCCTGCGAGCGGCAGCCCAGGTGCGACCAATCCAGCGTCGTGCATCATCCGCTCGATGTCATACCCTTCTCGACGTATGCGCTGATCATAGTAGAGTACCGTGAGCACGATGGCGCTGATGGGAATAAACACAATGTCTGCAACGAAGGTCACAATTCCGGTAAGACCGGCAGACGCGAGGGGGTTGCCGGCCAGCAATGGGCTGGTTCTCTGCAGGGCGGCGATCACGAAGGTCCATCCGACGGTAAACCCGATCGCGGCTACGGCGGGAGAAAAGATGCCGCCGCAGATTCTCCATCGCCCCCTTTCGCTGAGTTTTACGCCGCGCCCAAAAGCTGTGGTCGCAGGCAGGTCCTCAATGGCGCAGGCGGGAAAGGCGAGTGCGCATCGGACGTAAAGGGCTATGCAGGGGATCGAACCGAGGATGAACATTGGAATGATGATGTAAGGCGAACTTGCCGCGACTGCAACCACCGCGGCGATTACGCCGACGATGATGAGGGGCCAGACCGCGTAGAGTCCCTGCAGGAATTCGAGGCCGACCAGGCGGCCCGCTTTGGACGTGAAGGCGCCGAACGCGGTGCGAATCGCTATCGATTCCCCGAAGAGCACCTTGGATGCGGCAAGGCAGATGGCGGCGGTGGCGATGGCCTGGATGACGAGGTTCGCAATCGTGAATACAAGTGAGGCGATGTAGCTGACCATTACAAGGAAGATGTGCGCACCCGAAGGATCGGCGGCGGTTTTTGGATGAACCGACGCGAGCCCGACGGCCAATTGCGCAAGCCCTGGGAAGACAGCAAGGCCGGCAAAGAGGGAAAACTTTCCGCGATACACCTGGATCGCGCGGTCGAGGATTCCGCCCATATTCAAGGGCTGCAAGGGTTCTGTCACGACCGGACTTCCTCCATAATTGGCGCTGTTGAACTTTGGCTGGGAGGCGGAGGCTCAGGGGCGATCAAACCTGCGGCGTCCATCATCCGCTCGATGTCATAGCCTTCGTTGCGTATGCGCTGATCATAGAAGAAGAGAGTTACTGCGATGGGGAAAATGGGACCGAGGATGGCGTAGATTGCCGTGGCCAGGACGTAGTTGGCGGGTCCATAGAGATTGCGCATTGCATCCGCGAGGTGTAGCTCCAAGCCGATGAAATACAGCGAATGCCCAAGCAAAACCTGCTGGCCCAAGGCCAGAACCCACAAAGATACAATGATGGCTAGCTCAGTGAACCAGATGCGCGTTCGAGACCTCTTGGTCAGCGTCCAACTGCGCCGGAGAGATTTAAATCCCACCAGGTTTTCTAGAATCGCGGCCGGAACGGCGAGCGACAGACAGGCAACCATCCAAAAGACCAAGACCCAATCTGCAAGCGTGGCGATCGTTGTTGACAGCTGAATCAGCCATCTCGAATCCCGCCCGAGCAGACCGGAGGCACTTACGAAGAATGCTGTGCCCGCCGCGAGGCCTGCGTAAATAAGCCCCGGGATAACCAAACACGCAATCATCATGAGAAATCCGATCCAAAGAAAGTCTCGCCAGCAGGCACCGGCGAAGCGGAGAGAAAAGGTGATTGAGCATTCCTGTCCAAGGATGGAGCTCGAAGCGAGCTTTACAAGCGCAGGTTCAATGAGCAGACAGAGGACGCAGGCTACTGGATAGTAGCCGAGTCCGACGGCGAAGCTCCACAGGAAGGCTCCAGGCTGACCGGAAGGATGAGAGAGCGATTGAATGTGGAGCCAGGCTCTATCGCCCGCATCAATCAATTCCATAGCAAGCACTGGAATGGCCGCAATACCAGCGAACACAAGAAACCTCGACCGGTAAATCTGAAAGGTTCTGTCGAGGATCTCGCCCAGGTTCATGGGTCGCAAAGGGTCCGTCACACAGCTTCTCCGGGTCGTAGCGTTAAGGACGATGGGCCATCGATGCGGCGGCGTTGATCGTGGTAAAGAACGGCGAGCGCGGTGGTGTACGCCACATAGGAAAACATTGCGCATGCAATCAGCACAAGGACGTAGCCAAGCGCAGCCAATCCAATCAGGATGAAGAATGCGGGCGAACCCTGGGTTACATGCGCCACCAAGGCCACGCCAGCGCCGACTGCTGCCATCACCATAAAGACCAGCATGAACACCAGGTTGACGGCGTACATGACGGCGTAGACCACCAGCATGACGAGAAAGATCCGACCCTTCGCCCCCTTGGTGAGCTTTCCGCTGCGTTTGAGCGCGGCCCATGCGGAGAGCTCCTCGGTGACGGAGGCGGGGAAAGCCAGAGCGAACCGCAGCATCAACAAGATGGAGTAGACCATTACGCATATGTAAAGCAACACGATGAGAGGGATCAGGAAGAACATGGCAGTCGGGTCATTGCCGCCACCCACCGCGTTGTGCATCAGCAGGGCTCCCGCGGCTACGACTGCTCCGATAACAGCCAGCGGCACAATGACAAACAGGGCGGGAAGAATCAACAGCCAGAGGTAGCGCCAAAAGTGGCGCCAGGCAACACTGTAGGCTGCGCCAACGGTGACCTTCACCCCTTGATCGGCTTGGGTTGCGGCATAGCTTGCCGCGGGCATGTAGAGTGCGGAAACGGCGAACATGATCGGGTAGATCACAAGAACGAGGATCCCCGCGAGATAAATGGAAAATGTTGGCGGGGGAGCGACGGAGGCTTGCCCCGCAGATGCTTTTGCAGCGGCGATTTGCGGACCGATGATGGGGATCATGCAGGCCAGGATGGCTGCGGCGATCACGAAGATAGTCGCGGAGGGCACGGAGGCAATGCCGAGAAACAGCTTGAGGTTTGCCTTGGCGATCCTGTAGGTCCGGTCGAGAATCTGGCCAAAGGTCAAGGAACCGGGGGGCGGGCCGGACGGCATCGATGGATCGGCTGTTGGATACTTGATTTCGCTCATATCGATTCTCCTTCTGCGGGTAGTACGGTTTCAGTGGTGGGCTGGGTATTGATGGGCTGGGTGGTCTCGGCAGCAATTGCAGGGGGAACTATCATCCCGGCGCGCTGCATCATCCACTCGATGTCGAAGCCTTCCTGGCGAATGCGCTGATCGTAGTAGAAGAGGGTGAGGGCAATGCTATAGATGGGCTTGGTGAGCGCCTGAATGGCAATGCCAGCGCCGTAGATGACGATCAGCATGACAATTCCCGCCGCCGTCGCGTGTTTTGGGTCGTTGGCGTTGGGAAGCTGCGACATAATGATGGTCATGGGCAGCGTGATTCCCATCGACAGAATCCAATTCAATGCCACTCCCAATAGATAGAGGAGAAAGATGCGGCCCTTGGTCCCGCTGCTGAGCGTGGAACTGCGCTTGATCGCGTCCCACGCGCCGATCTGTTCGATGACGCATGCGGGGAAGGCCAGAGAGAGGCGGAGTAGCATCCAGACCAGGTACCCGAGCAGACCGACCACGACGAGAAAGACGGCCAGGCCGAAGAGCGCGCCGCTGGCGATGCTGCCCATGCCGGCACTTTGCGCCCAGGCAGCCGTTCCAGCGAAGATGGCCACGAGCGCAATCCAAACTGCGATCGGTGCGACCCAGACGATGAGACCTTCGAGGACGAGGAGCCAGGAGTATCGCCATCCTTGACGCCAGGCAAACTTGTAGGCCTCGCGAATCGTCGTTTTTCCACCCAGATAGGCGAGGGAGACGGCGTGGTTCATGGCCGCCGCTGCCAAAGCCATGGCCCCCACCAGCACTGGCAACGCCAACAGTCCGAGCACGGCAAACAAGATTACCCCGGCAACGCCCGCCACTGCCGGGACTGCCGAACCTGCGCCGAGCGAGCCCAGCCACACAAGCAGCAGAACGAAGACAACGGCGGGAACCACAACCAGCGCGGTCGGGAGCAAAGAGATTCCCAGGTAAAGGAGGAATCGCGAGCGATATAAATGGAAGGTTCGGTCCAGAATCTCGCCCAAAGTCGACAGGCCGAGCCTCAGCGCGCCAGAGCCCGCCGGGTCAAGGGTTGAGGGGCTCAGAGGCTCATTCATGCGGGTTCTCGGGGCTTTGCTGGAGTGGCAGCTCTGCCGATTCCGTCGGAGTCGTGGGCTCAGCGTCTGCGCCAGACGGGGCGGCGATGGCGGGCGTCGTCATTCCGGCGGCCTGCATCATCCACTCGATGTCGAAACCCTCCTTGCGGATACGCTGGTCGTAATAGAAGAGGGTAAGTCCGGTGGCGAGGATGGGTCCGACAAAGGAGTTGGTGAGAAAAGCGACAAACTGCTGCAAGATGCGGAGGCCGACCGGCAACTGCTGGTGGTGCTTGAAGACGGGAATGATAAAGAAGATCTGCGTGATGGTGAGCAATCCGCATTCGACAATGGCCACGAGTAGCCAAAGCATGAAGATGCGGCCACGGGACCATTTGCTCAACTCGATGCTGCGGCGAATGGCCACGCGCGCGCGCAGATTCTCCACAACACTGGCCGGCACGGCAAGGGCGTAGCGCAACCCCATGAGAATGCAATAGACGAACGCAGGGATCATCAGCAGGGCAATGCCGAGACTGACCAGGCCGAAGACGACCAACTCTGGCCCATTGGACCCCACCCCCACTGGTGCAACCGCGCCAGGTTGGGGCAGGACGCCTTTGGCCTGGAAGAAAAAATACATCCCGAAGAACGCGGCATAGAGCACGATGATGGGAGTGCCGGCGAAAAGGGTCTTCAGGCACATCAACCACAGGTAACGCCCCATGCGCGGCAGGATGCTCTTGTAGGCGCTGCTGATGGTGGCTGGTTCGCCAAGGTGGACCCAGGCCACGGCGCGGTTGTTTGCGGCCACGGCGATGCCTCCAGCCAGGTAGATCAGCAACAGTTCGATCCCGGTGAAGAGCTGAACAATCCAGTGCATCTGAATACCAACGTGCAGCGCGGTCAGCAGCGACCCAAGTCCAATTAGCGTCAGGTTGAGCAGCATCCCGAAGCCGGCATACACGGCGGAGATTCCCGCAAACAGGAGAAAATTCGTGCGGTATAGTTGGGCCGTGCGGTCAAGGATTTCGCCGAGCGAGAGAGGGCGAAGGTTGGATTCCATGCAGGGTTCCTCAGAAATAGGTGATGAACGCTTGCGGGGATACTAGCACACGCTTAAATCGCTTCGCAGTGCGCAGGCTTTTCGAACGACAAATTACAACACCATATGAGATAAGAGACCCTTGGTCCGAGTCTGTAAGGCCGCTCTTTACTTGCCCGGCGGGGACGAAGACCTGTTGTCGAGTACCGACGCGCAAAATCGATGGCCCGGGGCCCGAGCAACCGGTACCAAGGAGAGGAAAAAGACATCGGGCGGGGTTGCTTTCAGGGTGTATCAAGTCGGGCCGTGCTGTAATTTGCAAACAAGTAACTCCTGGCACAAGCTTGGGATAAACTGGTGTCTCGTAGATGGATGGAACTCGAACCTCGGTCAACAATCTCGCCAAGGCCTGCTCCCACTCCGCCGATGCAGCGGAATGGGCTGAATTTGTGCGCCGGTGCGTGCCTCTGGCCTCGCTGGTGGCGATGCGTGTTTCCCGGCTCTGGCTGAGCAGCCCATCCCCAGCAACCGTGGATGATATTGTGCAGGAGGTGTTTCTGAAATTGTGCGAGCAGGAGCGCCGCATCCTGAAGGACTTTGAACCGCGGGGGGAGGACTCCTTTCTGGGCCTATTACGGCTGGTTTCTGCTTCGGTGGCCAACGACTACTTCCGCCGGATCTACTCGGCCAAGAGGGGTGGCAAAGTGGTTATCACTCCCCTTCTCGAAGGCGATACTCAATTTTCAGCAGCAAGCGCTCACCCGGCCGCGCAGATGCAGCGTTCTGCGCTGCTTGCCCAGTTGGACCGGCGACTCCGCGCGGCGCCGGAGACGATCAGCGAACGGGACCGCGCCTTATTCTGGCTTTATTACCGTCAGGGCTTCACAGCCGAGGAGATTGCGGGAATGTCCGACACGGGATTGACGCCCAAAGGGGTGGAGAGCGCTCTGCGGCGAGTGGCACTTTGGCTCCGCGGACAGATCGAACCGGGCCAATTGGGGGAATCCACTCAACCTGGTTGACGCCGGAAGTGGCTGTGCGAAAAGGAATGTTTCTCCCATCCCCGTTAGATAGAGTGCAGACATGAAAGACGATTTCAACCCTGAACGGCCTCAGGATCTCCAGGATGACACCTTAACCAAGGCGTTGGAGGAACTGATTGAACTGCGTACGCTGTCCGCGGATGCCTCGCCGGAGGAAGCTGCCCAGGTAGCAGGCCTGGCTTCAGCATCCAGCGATTGGCAAAGCAAACTAGCAGAACAGCTTGCCCGCACTCCCCATCGAGCCGCCAATCAACCCGCCGGAATTCGACTGGTGACCCGCCGGCCAGAGACCAAGTGGGCGGGGCCGTTCTACCTTTGGGCAGGAGCTGGAATGGCCGCTTCGCTGATTCTGGCCCTTACGCTCATTGGTTGGTGGCATCTTACCAATACACCCGAGCGGTTGCTGGCCGAGGCCTATACGCACTCCCGTCTCTTCGATTTGCGCATGCCTGGCGCGGGTTTTGCCGGGGTGACTCCGCAAACGCATCTTCGCGGCAGCGGAACCGGACGGGAATCGGCGCTGCTGCTGGATGCGCGCTCCCGCATTGAGAGCCACCTGGAGAAGGCACCCACGAACCCACACTGGCTCCAGTTGGAAGGCCGCGCGGATGTGCTGGGGGAAAAATTCGACCCGGCCATCGACATTTTTGACCGACTGCTTGCAGCAGGGCCGGTGACATCGAGCTTGCTCGTGGACGATGCAGCTGCATACTTCCAACGTGGCGCCGCCACAGGCAGCGAGAATGATCGCGCCACCGCTCTTGACTACCTGCGCCGCGCCGACGAGTTGGCCCCCGGCGACACGCTGGTCCTGTTCAATGAAGCGGTGGTGATGGAAGATCGCGGCCAGTTGATGAACGCTGTTGAGACCTGGAACCGCTACCTGCAATTCGAGCGCGATCCCCTTTGGCAGGCCGAGGGACGCCGTCGCATGCAGGCTCTGGAAGAAAAGCTGAAACAGATGAAGTCGCATCAGAGCCGCATGGAGCAGCACCTGGCCACACCCGCGGCCATGCGCGCCCTGGCCGCCGATCGCGCGGCTCTAGGCGCGGTTGACGAGGAGTTATCGAGTACGCTGCTGCCCCGGCTGCTGGATAAGGCATTTCCCATGCCGGTTGATCGCTCCCGCGGTTCCCCGATTGAGTCCAATTGCACTGACGAATGCAAGGCAGCCCGCACCCTTCTTCACGCCCTCGCCGCTTCTCTTGAATCCGACCATCACGACTCCTGGCTTCTCCAGCTTCTTCCCTCCGATTCTTCCCCGCTCGATGCAAATTTCGTCCAAGCCGCCCACGCGCTTGCCCAGGCTATTGGCGCAGACGTTCAAGGGGATTACCTGGCGGCCTGGCAGCGGGCACCTGAAGCCAGCCGACTTTTTCATGCTCTGGGTAACCGGGCCGGAGAAGACCGCGCCCAGCTCGAACTGTCTTACGCGCAGCAGCGCGGCTCCAATCATTCCGGCTGCTTCCAGGCGGTTCACCCGCTGGTAGGCCGCAACCCAGAGTTTGCCTGGATTCAGATCTTCGCGCTGACACAAGACACGCTTTGCGATCCCGCTCCCGGCACAAGTGGGGAGAACAACCCGTCGTTCTTGCGCGCGATTCGTTTGGCGCACGAGGCGGGCTATACCCTTCTGGAACTGAGAGCCAGGAACCTGCTGGGGTCACCAGCTGTGGATGCCGGCGATACCGAGGCCGCCTGGCGTGTTTATCTCCCCACAGTCCGCAGGTTTTACTCGGGAGACTATCCGCCCTTCCGGCTTTATGCCGCGCTGTCTGGGTTGGCGCAGGTGGAGCAAGCTACGCCTCGGGTTCGGGACGCCCTGTTGATGCAGCAGGAGGTGGTTCGTGTTCTGGAGTTGACCGAGAGCCGGGAACTAATTCCCACTGAGCGGTTGAACCTTGCGGCTGCCGCGCTTCGGGCCGGGACCGTTGCGGAGGCTGAGAATGAGATGCGGCTGGCGCAGACGGAGCTGGCTGAGATGGGCGGCGGCAATTCAGTGAAGGGCCTTCTGGCCGAGAATGAGATTGCGATGGCGGATCTCTACCTGGATCGAGGTGATCTGGCCGCGGCCGCCGGGAAGCTCGATTCGGCCAAGGGACACATGGCAGGTGAGAACAACTCGTATCATCGCAGGGACTACGCCGTAACGTGCGGGCGGTTGGAACTTGGTCAGGGACATCCGGAGATTGCTGAGCCCCTACTTCGTAATGCGCTTCTCGAGGAGGAACGTCTGGCGGGGAAGGCTGGCGTGGAGAGCATTGTGCGAGCACAACAGGATCGCGAGCTCTATGCCGTTCTGGCCGCCGTATGGCTGGCGCAAGGCCGCTCGGGCCAGCGGGTCTTGGCTCTTTGGGAGAGATACAGGCTGCGCATTCTGGGCAGTCCCGCGCCTGCCTGTTCAGTTGGAGGTCTCGACTGTCTGCTGCCCAGAATATCGGTCGCGCTCACGCAGCTTGGTCAGGACCGTCTGCTGGGGCAGATCGTGCTGGTGGACCGCTCGTTGCTCTACGAGGCAAGTGGAACGGGAGTGGTTTTCACCTCCGTTCACCTCCGCAGGGAAGACGCGCTGGCGGCTGTGGCGACGCTGGAGGAGGCGGTTAGCTCGCCAGCCTCCTCGACCGACTCCATCGATCGAAGTGCGCGACATTTAGGGGAGCTGCTGCTCGACCCGATTCTCCAATCTGGACCAGTGAGCCCAGTAGCTGGCGCGAGCGGGCAGCTTCTGCTCGAATCTGATCCTCTGCTCGGCAATCTCCCCTGGCCCACGGTTGAAACCGCGGCAGGACCGATCGGATTGCAGTTCAATCTGGAGGAACTGCCGTCTCTCGTTCTTGATCGGCGCCCTGAAGGCAGCTCGCAAACTGCCGGTTCTACGCTCGCGAGACCGCTCGGCAAACCTCTCATTGTGGGAGCGTCCATGGCTTCGTCGGAGACCTCTGACAGGCAGTTGCTGCCTGAAGTGCTGAGCGAGGCGCATTCGGTTGCCCGGTTCGAAGACGAGCCCAACCTTCTGCTGGCAAATCAAGCGACGGAGCCGCAGGTGGTTGCGCGGCTGGCCACGGCCACGGCCATTCATTTCGCCGGCCACGCTGCGGAGCAAGACGGCGAAACACGCTTGCTGCTGGCCTCCGCGAAAGGCGGTCCCGTTGGGCCGGCGGCAGACAAACCCTGGTTGGATAGCGACCTGCTGCGTCGGCATCCTCCGAAGGCAGCACGGCTTACAGTTTTTTCCGCCTGCTCTACCGGAAAGAAGGAGGCAGGGTGGAATCATGGCATGGGCGACATTGTGGATACGCTTGCTTCTGTTGGCGTTCCCGATGTGGTGGCCACTCGCTGGCAGATCGATTCCGCTTCCGCCGTTCCCATGATGGACAGCTTCTATGCCGGCCTGGCCAAGGGACTCAGTGTCTCCGGGGCTTTGAGGGCAGCCCGAAAAGCCCTCATCCACGATCCGCGCTATCGGCACCCATACTACTGGGCCGCCTGGTACGCCTCGGGTTGGGGAAGATCCAATCTTAGTCAGGTCTTTCATGGCAGCTGATGGTTCGGCATCTTCGCGTGGTGATGTCCACCAGCAGCAAACTACAGGGCAGATGATTTAGGCTTTTCCTGCCATGAAGAACTTCCGCAAGCCCATCGCTCCAGTTGCCGTTCTGTCGTTGCTGATTGTCTCCGCCGCCTGCATGCACGCCCAGATGGTTTCACCGTCGATCGACCGACCGGACCAGCCGTTCTCTTACTTCTCGAAGCCTACGGACGAGATCGGCATGATGGATGGCGAAGCGGCTACAGAAATTACGCCTGAGGGATATCTACGCACGGGCTTCGGCGAGCTGATGTTCTTCGCGGGGCCGGAGCTCGAGCCAACCAATGTGCGCATCCGCACGTTGGAACAGGGCCACCTGCCCATCGTTCAATACGAGTTCGAGCGCGACGGCATCAGTTACCGCTTCACGTTGGGTACGGCGACTGTGGGCTCGAAGCCTGACGGGGATTCTGTCAACTTCATCCGCATCACAATGAAGAATGAGAGTGGCCAGCCCACCCGCGCCATTCTGGCCACCGGCATCCGCTACGACGCCCCGAACAACACGGGAGCAGGCCACGGCGACAATCGCTTCGACCGGCCGCGCGAGGGCAGGTTCCCCGGCGACTATCGCCAGATCGGCGAGAGTTTCAGCCCAGACTGGATCTACGGATTCACGGACAATGGGTTCCTCCGCGACGGGCGCCTGCTCTACGCGTTTCCCGCAGGATTCTCCAGCCGCAGCTTTACCCTTCACGGGCAATATAACTACCCACAGGATGTCAGCAAGCCATCCAAGCTGCGAGCGGGCCCGACCGTTCCTGTTGGGATTGTCACTTATTCACGGCTGCTCAAGCCGGGTGAAGAATCGGTGTTCGATTTTAATATGCCGCTGGTTCCCACTTCCGATGCGGTTACGATTGCGGCGATCGAGCATAAGGGATTCGACCATCTTGCCTTGTCTGCGGAGAAGTTCTGGGGACAGACCCTCGCCCAAGGCATGCAGATCAGCCTCCCCGAACAAAAGCCTGTCGACACCTTCTACGCGAACCTGGTTTACGACCTGATTGCTCGCGATCAAATAGGTGACGACTACATCCAGACTGTCAACAAGCTGCACTATCACGAGTTCTATCTCCGCGACGGCGCCGATATTGTGCATAGTTACGACGTGACCGGCTACCCTGAAATTGCAAAACAGGATTTGGAATTCTTTGCAAAATCGCAGAAGCCAGACGGGAATTTTCTTTCGCAGAATCAGCAATACGACGGGTGGGGCGAAGCGGTGTGGGGCTACTCCCAGCACTACCGCATAACCCAAGACAAGGCCTTCGCGGAGTGGGCCCTGCCGCAGATTGCCCGCGCCGTCGACTGGCTCAAACAGGCCCGCGCCGCCGATCCATTGCATATCATGCCCGCCAGCGACGTACGTGACAACGAATTCGTTCCCGGCCACTTGACCGGCTATAACTTCCTTGCGCTCTCCGGCCTGAAGTTGGCGATTGAGATGGCCAGTGACTCGGGGCACGCCGACCTCGCCGCCAACTGGCAGCACGAATACGCCGACTATCGCTTGGCGTTCTTCAAGGTGCTGGACCAGCGAACCGGCGAGAACAATGGCTACATACCTCCTGCTCTCGACGGGCAGAAGAGCGGATATGACTGGGGCAACATGCTGGCCGTCGTTCCCGAGCCGACTCTCGATCCCCATGACCCACGCGTGACCGCGACTCTCAAAGCCACGCAGGCCAAGTACGCCGAAGGCATCATGACGTATGCCAACGGCGAGTTCCTGCACCACTACCTAACAATCAAGAACACCATGACTGAAGTGATTCGGGGCGATCAGGAGCAGGCGCTGAAGGAGTTCTATGCGTTGCTGTTGCACACCAGTTCAACGCACGCGGGCTTCGAGTTCGCCATACTGCCCTGGGGCGACCGCAACTTTCAGGACAACCTTTCGCCGCATGGCTGGTTTGGCGCAGAGTACCGGACCTTGCTGCGCAACATGCTGGTTCGCGAAGAGGGTGACCAGTTGCATCTGCTCAGCGTTGTTTCGCCGCAGTGGGTGGGGAAGGGCAAGACGATCAGCGTTACAAATGCTCCCACCCGCTTCGGGACAGTTGGATTCAAACTTGCGCAGATCGGCGAAGACGAGGCAGTTCTGCATCTGGATCTGCATTTCACGCGCACACCCAGCAAGATCGTTCTCCATCAGCCATGGTTCGTTGAAGGACAAACAGCAACTGTAAACGGCGTGGTCCTTCAAGAGTCGAACGGGATCATCGAGCTTCCCTCCGATGCCCGCGAGATTCACCTTCACTGGACCAATAAGCCGAACCGGCCGGCTCTCAGCTATGACAGAACTGTCGAGGAGTACAAAGCAGAATACGCGCGCCGTTATCAGATTCTGATGCACGGCGAAACGGCAGGAAAGAACTAGGATTTCGGGCGGTGGGCTAGTCTTCGGCAATCGCCGACGATTGGTCAGCGCATCTACTCCAGGTTTTGAATCTTGGTGTCGTCTGGAAGCTTGACCACGAACTGGTCGTCCGTGAGTGGCAGATTCTCCTTCACATCCTCGACCGTGAGAATGATCTGGATATCTTCCAGTGGCCGCTTGATTGTGATAATGGAGGGGTAGCTCACAGAATCATAATTCCGATAGGCTTGATAGGAGACTTGGGTCTCAAGGTTGCCGTCGTTGTCGTAGAGATCCTGTTGGTAAGGGAGCAAGTCGTCGCGAGTGATGGTCACCACGCGCTCCGGCGTCAACTCCTGGCTCCCAGGCTTGTGCCGCATGATGCTGAGCACATACTCCGGCACGGAGTACAGATGCTTCTTGGCAGTATCCTCTATCGTTTCCGTGTCCGCAGTCACGGCGTACAGGTCATCCGAGTCCAGTCCGCGTACGACAATCGCGTCAAAGAAGAAACCCGGGCGCATATTTTCCAGCGCATTCGCCGATTTCTTTCTGAAGGAATTCGAGCCTTTCATTGCCTTCTTCAGGGTGGGGATAGAGAGGGTGAAATCTTTCCCGTCGCTGGCCATATCGAAGGCCTTTACGCCGTACAGCTGACCCAGGACCCTGAGCATTCCCGGCTTGCGCATGAGGATGTGTCCGCGAAGCGTTGGGTAGTCCTTTGCAACGCCCTCTTTCGTCTTGATCACCGTCGCCTGGATATCGACGGTGGCCGTCAGGGTATTGAGTGCTTCCCACCGCTGGTTGAGGCCCGCAGCCAGATCGGCCGGTGTTGCTGTCTGGGTAATTGTGGGCTGCTTGGGCACAGGCAATCTGCGCGTCGAAAAAAGGCAGCCAGAGAGCAGCAGGAGCGGAAGGACGAGAGCTTCAGTTGCAGCGCGGCGAAGGCTCGCATTCATCGGCTACCTGCCTTCTTTACGGCGTAACGGTAGCCGGCTACGTTGCGGTCGTGCTCATCCAGAGTGCGGGAAAACACCGACCGCCCCTGCGGATTGGCGCCAGCGGCAACAAAATAGAGATAATCCGTTTTCGCAGGCTCCATGGCCGCCCGCAGCGACTTCGCGCCCGGATTCGCAATTGGCCCCGGCGGCAGGCCGGCATGGAGATAGGTGTTGTAGGGGGTGTTGTAGCTCAAATCGCTCTTGTAGATGGTACCGCGCCACCGCCCTGCAAGCTCGAGGCCGTAGGTTACGGCAGGGTCAGTCATGAGCGGCATGTTTTTGGCCAGACGGTTGGCAAAGACACTGGCAACCAGCGGGCGCTCCGCATCCACTGCAGTCTCCCGTTCCACCAGCGAAGCCATGGTCACCACTGCGTGCATGTTTCCTTTCAATCCCAGTTGCTCGGTCACCGCCCGAAAACGACGGACCATCATTGCTGCGATTTGTGCCGGCGTTGCCTTGCGGGCAAACCGATATGTATCCGGAAACAGGTAACCCTCCAGGCTCTTTGCGTGGGGGTCCAGATCGGCCACCAGCCCCGCCTGGGTCACCGCCGCTCGAAGAAAATCCTGTGGCTCGCCTAGCCCTGCCTGCTGCAACCGTGCGGCGATCTCAAAGATGCTCGCACCCTCAGGAACGGTTATCGCCTTAGTAAACACATCGCCCCGCGCGATGCGGGAATAAACCTCGATCATCGGAGCTGGATGATCGAAACGGTACTCGCCAGCCCTCAACGTTCCTCGCTTCAACAAGCGCAGAAGAACGAAAGCAAATCGGTTCTGCAGGACGCCTGCCGATTCCAGTTGCTGGCCGATCCGTGCAGTGGAAGAGCCGGGCGTCAGTTCGACGAACGTCTCAGTTTGCGGCCCAAACGGAATCAGAACCAACCAGGCCGCCGCGCCGGCCGCGAGAAGGGCCACCAAAAGAAGACCCAGCAAGAATCCTGCCGCGCCAGAACTCTTCTTTTTTTTACTCTTCCGTTTGCGACCAGCCATTCGGTTGCAGTCAACCCTTCATTGATTAGAGACGTAAGAAAACACCATGAGGATTCCGTATGTTTGATTGTATCGGGTAGAAGCCCCCCGCAGTACCCGCCAACCCAGTCCGGGCCCCTAAGTGCTTTTCAGTTCATTCGCATGGCAGCTGGCGCGGGAAGGTACGGCGGCTCCTAATCTTGTGTCATTCAGGCAGGGCAGAGGGTGTAAAGTAGCTGGCAACGCCAATTGGAAAGGTGCTTCCCCAAATGCCGCCCTTTGACGAGATTCGCGCTGAAAAGCTGATCGAGCTCGCCCATGCACGCTGGGCTCTCGAACTGAGCGATGCGGAATTGAAGGTCCTGCACGAATCGGCCAGTTCGCTCGATCCGGAGGTGCCGTCCCCGGATGGGCAGCGCCCGCTGATTCGAGGAGAATTTGTCCGCTGGTTGGCCACTGACGCGGATGCTGCTCCCCACATCGACCCCAAAGGCCTGCGGATTGGCGGAGTCGCTCTCATGGGCGGACTCGATCTGAGGGATTCCCACGTCGCCGTTCCTCTTCTCTTCTATCGGTGCGCGATCAATGGCGACTTCGACCTTCAGTTCGCGGAGACCAAGAAGCTCTTTTTGCAAAAATCCTGGGTGAACGGAGCCTTCCGTGCGGGAGGGGTCACTGTTGGCGGTCCGCTCATTCTCACCGAGAGCACCTTTCGGAACGGAGTATGGCTACAGGGCGCCAGGATCAAAGGCGAATTGAATTGTGATAAGGCAATCATTTCTGTTCAAGAGGGAGATGCACTCTCGGTGGAGGGGCGCAGATCGATGGCCACTTCTTTCTAAGAAACGGGTTCCAGTCTTCCGGGACGATTCGCCTGCTCTGTGCGCACATCAAGGGCCAATTCAATTGCAATGATGCAAAGCTGATGGTGAGGGAGCAGTATTCCATCAACGGCGACTGGGTCTCCATCGGGGCCAGCGCCATGCTGGGCGGGGAATTCGAGACCATCAGCACGGTTCGGCTGTTGGGCGCACAGATTGTTGGAGAACTCAATTTTTTGGGCGCCAGCCTGTTTGGAGTCCAATGTCCGAACATATCCGTCTCAGGGGATTTTGTTTGGAGGGGGATTCATAAATGCGAATGGACTTTTCTCGACCTGGCAGGCGGGAGGGTAGGGAATCTGCGCGATGACCGGGAAAGCTGGCCGGACCAGAATAAGCTCGCCGTCGATGGCCTTGTCTACGATGAACTATCTCTTCACCCTCGGCCTACGGTTGAACAAATCGAGCAGAATTCCTTCGATCCGGCGCCGCCTCTCAGCGACGCGGACCGCATCGAATGGCTCCTGCTGCAACCGCCAAGCGAGCGTTTCCAGCCCCAGCCCTGGATACAGCTCTCCGCGCGTCTTGACGCGCAGGGCGATCACGCAGGGGCCAATCACGTCCTCTACAAGCTGAAGTGCTTGCAGGCTTCAAGAAGCGGCCCCGTAACTCGCCGATTGCTCGGGGCCTTCGCCTGGCTGGAGGAGGCGCCAATAAGGATCGCCTGGTCGATCGCGTTTTTCCTCCTGCTTGGCTGGCTCATCTTTGGCCACGCTGCGGACAACGGAGCGTTGGCTCCCACGGATTCGGGGGCATATCTTGCATTCACGACCGGCAAACCTATGCCCGAAGCCTACCCGGTACTGAACCCCTTCATGTGTACGCTGGAAAACTCCTTGCCGCTGGTGAAGTTGGGCCAAGACGAAAAGTGGGCTCCTGACCGGAGTCACATTCCCACAGCCGCATTCACAGGTCACTGGTTTTTGATGTGGGCGCGATGGTCGTTGATCCTGCTGGGCTGGTTCCAAGCCACTATTCTGGCTGCGGCATTGTCGGGAATCTTCAAGCAGTGAGGCAGCCGCGCTCGTGGGAGCCTTAAGCTGGAACTTAGGAGCCTTAAGGTGGAAGCTGCCCCCCACCCCCGCTATCTCGGACTCGACGTCGGCAATCGCCGCATCGGTGTTGCTGTGTCCGATGAGCTGGGACTCACGGCGCAGCCCGTCCTGACCCTGGAGCGTCGGCGCAACCAGCGGGATGACCTGCGCTCATTGGCACGGTTGGCGCGGCGATTTGGTGTGATGGGTATTGTGGTGGGCAATCCGCTCCACATCTCCGGCGAAATGAGCCCGCAGGCCGCCAGGACGCAGGCCTTTGCGGACGAACTGGGCAAGCTGACAGGCCTGCCAATTCACCTTTGGGATGAGCGCCTGACCACGCGCGAGGCCCACCAGATTCTGTATGAGGCTGGGCACGCTCGGCAGGAGCATCGCTGGGTTGTCGACCAAGTGGCCGCGACTTTGATTCTGCAATCGTTTATGGAGGAGCAGGGAAGAGGGAATAGGGAACAGGGACTAGGGACTAGGGACTAGCCGGTTAGTGCGCTCGAAAGCGTTGCGGCTGCAAGAATGGAAGAATCCGCACCGAGCAGTGCACAGCCTTGCGGACATTCTGCTCCCTATTCACTAGTCCCTAGTCCCTACCTCTCCCATCCTCCGCGTATAATGAGGAGTCAAGTTCTTCTATCTCTCGCGGACGGAACTACCCCGCTCCCCGCAACGGACCCTGGATGCCCGAGCACATCAAAAAACAGCTTCTCGCAGAGATCGCTATTCTTGAGCACGAACTCGCGCACGAGCTTCCCGCTGAAATCAAGAAGGCGGTGGCCATGGGAGACCTGTCGGAAAACGCCGAATATCACATGGCGAAGCAGCGCCAGACTTTTGTTAACGCGCGCCTTGGACAACTCAAACGCCGCATGGCCGAACTGTCCCTTGTGAATCTGTCGAACATTCCCAGGGACAAGGCAGGCTTTGGCTCGACGGTGGTGGTGTTCGACTCCACAAAGGACGAGGAGATTGTCTACCGGCTAGTCACGAGCGAGGAGTCCGACGTCTCAAAGGGCCTGATTTCTACGACCTCGCCCATTGGCCGCGGATTGGTCGGCACGCGGGTGGGCGATATTGCGACGATTGTGACACCGAACGGGAAGCGCGAGCTTGAGGTTTTGAAACTGACCACAATTCACGATGAAGTGGGCGAAGGCGAGCAGGAAAGCGCAACCGCCGACGGCTCAAATAAGTAAGGAAGATTGGAATGACCTGGACCAGCGCTTTTGGCCGCGGATGCGGTTGGCTTCTCGATCGCATAGTTTACGGCTTGGCGCTGACCCGCATCTCCCCCAATGTGCTGACGTTCATCGGCCTGGTTATCAATATTGTTGCCGCGGTTCTGTTTGGCCATGCCAACGCCGCCAACTCCGGCCGCATGTTTTTCTATGCGGGCCTGGTGATCTTCGGCGCCGGAATCTTCGACATGGTGGATGGCCGCGTGGCGCGGCGCAACAACCAGGTCACCGTGTTCGGCTCCTTCTTTGATTCCGTGATCGATCGCTACTCCGATGTGGTGCTGTTTTTCGGTCTGCTGGTCTACTATGGGCGGATCAATCGATTCCGGTATGTTGTGCTGGTGGCGTTTGTGATGGTGACTTCGCTGATGGTCAGCTACACGCGCGCCCGCGCTGAGGCGCTGATCGGCCAGTGCAAGGTGGGGTTCATGGAGCGGCCGGAGCGCGTGGTGCTCATCCTGCTTGGTGCGCTCTTCAACCATTGGGGCGTGATGGCGCCTGTACTGTGGGTGCTGGCTGCGCTGTCCACCATCACCGTTGTTCATCGCATTACGTATACCTACTCAAAGACCAAGCACCTCGCGCCTATAGGCTGAAGGCGGTCTCCCGGCCTTTCAGCAGTTCACCGCGACCGCGGAGCAGCCTTCCTTGGCGGGCTTCCATAGCACCAGGAAGCTGGTCAGAGCCGCGGACTCCAAATGCCGCATATCTTCGAACTCTCCACCCTTCTGGCTATACAGCAGCGTGCCCTTATCGCTCAAAACTGCCAGTGCGGGTACGCCTTTATTCAGTGGGACTTCGTACTGTTTGGCGATGTCCAAGTTGGCATCCATGTGGCCGATGTTGATGTCGACGAGGACAAAGTTTGCTTCCAGCAGCGGCTTGTTCTTGGCGTCGTGGAAGTAGAGGTCGAGCACCTGGCAGTCACCGCACCAGTTCCCGCCAAAGTCCAGCAGGACGCGCTTGTGGGTCTGCGCGGCTTCCTTGAGGGCGGCGGCCAGGTTTGCCTTGGCCTGGGCTGGATCGGGATATATTTCGCGTCCGGCTGACCGAGCAGTGCCGGCGGCAATGGCCAGCAAAGCGGCAAAAGCTAGAACTTTGAATGTCTTCATGAGAGGAACCCTCCACAACTGTTCACTGGATTCAGTCTGCCACAAAGGTTCCATGGGGCGCCATTTTTCGTGCCCCATTTCTGGGGCAAGTGGATGTAGTCTAACAAGGTGGCAAGTGACCTTCGCAAACGACTGGAATCGGCGGCCTACCATGACCTGGGAGCGATGATGGAGGGCTACGCGCGTGCGGCGGCAGATCTAGCGAAGGGCGAGTTCAAGCAGAAGCTGGACTTCACCTCGGAATCGATCGACGGGCTGGACGAGATTCTGGTTCGCGTGGGCGAAAGTCCCGAGCTTGACCTGGACTTCGAGGTGCGGCTCTGGGGCAGCTATCTGGGCGAGGTGCTGCGGCGGCGCTATGCCGGCGGCTGGGAGATGACGCCTTATCCTGGCGGCGCGGTGGCGGTGCCAGCAGTGGAAGTGAGGGGCTCGCGGCTGTTTCCGCTGTTGAAGGTCTACCGCCGCTTGACGGTGGGCGAAGAAGAGGACCTGGGAGCCTTTTTCACCATGGTGACGGAGCGGCTGGGGAAGCCCGCCAAGGTGAATTGACCATTCCTTTCAGGGAAATGCATGACCATTGGGGCGTAGTCGAATTGCCGCCTGAGCACGAGATGCTGCTTTGTGCGACAATTACTACGAGTGAAGTGCGCCTGCACAGCGCGGCGCGCGGAGGATGACACAATGGGCGATCTACTTCAGCCTTGGCACCTGGTGGTGCTGGGCGTGGTTGCATTCTTGCTGTTCGGCGCCAAACGGCTGCCGGAACTGGGCAAGGGGTTGGGTGAGGGTTTGAAGGGCTTCAAGGAAGGCATCAAGGGCGTAAGCGATCCGGCACCCCCTCCGCCGGCCGTACAACAGCAGAGTGTGGCTCCAGCGCCTCCGCCTTCGGCTCCGATCGAGCCCAAGTAAGCAGTCGCATGCGGCGCGAGTTCGCGGTCGTGGAAATTGGGGCGGTGCGATTGCCGGTTTTGGCGCCCCGGAATGTGATCTTCAAGATTGACAAGAGGCCTGTGCAGATTGCATAGGCCTTTAAGTCGTTCAGGGCTTGCTTATGAGGATGTTGTACCGATGAGCAGAAGCCCGATCACAGCGTGTTTCGAAAGCCTGCGGATCAAATTCAGAAACTCGCTAGGGTAGGAGTTTTCGAATGGAGTAGAGAGTGGCCCTGCGGAGGCTGCGCTTTGCGCGGGACCGGAGATTGGGGCGTGGGGCGCCGGGCGCGGGATTGAGTATGATCGGCTGCTGTTCGCAAGCGGTCTTGTAATGCTTAAGGAGCTGGAGAGTCGCGGCCTTCCAACCGTTCTGTTCAGCGTGTGTTCGGGCAGCGAGCCCGATGGATTCTCTGAGCGAAGGTGAGGGGAAGAGTCGTTCAATCGCCGCAATGGCTTCTGCTTCGTCGTCGAAGAGAAAGCCGCTGACGCCGTCCTGGATGAGCTCGGGGATGCCACCGGCGCGGGCAGCGACCACGGGCAGGCCGGAGGACATGGCTTCAAGGATCACGAGTCCGAGCGTCTCTGTGCGCGAAGGCATGATGAAGATGTCGCTTGAGGCATAAGCCTGAGCGAGTTCTTCCCCATGGAGAAAGCCGGCCATGTGGACGGGTAGGCCAGCAAAGTGGTGCTGAAGATGTTTGTGGTGGGGGCCGTCGCCGACCAGAGCGAGGCGTGCGCTGGGGTAGGCCTGAAGGATTGGTTTGATGCGTTCAATCTCTTTTTCGGCGGAGAGGCGCCCGACATAGAGGAAAAGCGGGCTTTCAGGATGACCTTCGGAGAGGCGGTTGCGCATTTCAGGGGAAGGGCGCGCGGGCTGGAATCGATGGGTGTCCACTCCGCCGGGCCAGAGGCCGAGGCGTTCAATTCCATGCTGCTTGAGCAGTTCGACCATGGCGACCGATGTGCAGAGGTTGAGCGTTGCGCGGTTGTGTCGTTTGCGGAGGATGGGCCAGACCCATGGTTCCATAAACCCGAGCCGATAGTAGTGAAGGTACTTGGGAAGATCTGTGTGGTAGGAGACGACGAGCGGGAGATGAAGGGCTCCGCCATTTTTTCCGCCTCCGTAATAGAGGGCGGCTATGCCAAGCAGCGCGGGATCGGCGACGTGGAGAAGATCGGGTTTGAATTCATCGATTGCGCGCCGCATGGAGGCGCGAGGCAAGGCAAGGCGAAGCTCAGGATAGAAGAAGAGAGAGCGCCCTTTGATGCCGACAATCCGGGATTGCTGAAAATGATCGAAGCCGCCTTCCGGGGCAAAGATGAGGACCTGGTGACCGAGGCTTTCCAACTGGTTGACAGTCTGGCAGAGGGTGGTGACGATGCCATCCACTTTGGGAATGAAGGTTTCAGTGAAGAGGGCAATTCGCATGATCGCGCCAGGCTCATTTTACTGGAATTCAACAAAGGGTAACACGGAGCAGCTCCCTTCGTTGGCAGGATTGGCACGGGCAACCGCGGCTGGCGAGGGTGGATGACAACCATCGAACGTTCAACCAGCAAGACTGGCAAGGTCCCGCGCTCCGCCTAGAGACACCGCTTGCTGTGATACCGTTGCAATACGGCGTCCCTGAGCCGGGCCACGGCTTTCGGCCTTCTGCAAATGCCTGCAATTTAAGCGGAATCGGGGGCGGCGCGTGTACCTACAGAATGTCCCAGCAGCCGGAAATGATATC
>OBLU010001194.1_pt1 | contig 24312 bp, 29 predicted proteins | sample 1518681 | NCBI WGS metagenome assembly OBLU01 (sample SAMEA3539304, study PRJEB22396) | soil metagenome | biome: tundra; feature: field; material: soil | place: USA | collected 2010-05 | depth 0.15 m
TTGCCTGCGGCCTCGAAGGCGCGGTTCTCGAGTGAAACCAGGGTGTCTGAGTTGCACTTCGCCTCGGCGAGCAGGGAAAGCTCTGAAGTGGTCAGTCCCATCTGGTTAAGCCGTTCGACGGCTTTGTCGCGGGTGCGGTCCACTTCGAGTTCTCGCTGGAAGTCATCAAGATAACCGCGCTCGCCGGTTGCCGCATAAGCGCGCACCGCGGCGGTCAGGCGGTCGCTGCCGTCTGCCAGTTGGTCCACCATACGCAACGCTTCGAGGCGAGTTGCATAAGCTCCCTCCTGAGAAGTCCTGAACTGCCTGGCCACCAGGGCGCAGGCCACGGTGCCGACGGAAAGGATAACCACACCGACGGTGATGAACTGACTGGTCTGTTTTATTCGCATAGCGATTGCATTGGCAGCCGTTAAATCGAGCCGACCTCCCGCAACGCTTCATTGCGATTGGGCGAACCCAGCTACGTTTCCGCTTCTATGGGTGCCAGTCTAGACCGTGGCCTGCCCTGTTTGAACAACTTTGTTCGGCAGGGTGCGTGAATACCTTCCTGATATTATGGCCGCAAACCAAAGGACAACCGCCTAAATGCTGGACGATGATACCAATCGAGCGAAATCAAAGCCTTCCAACTGCCTCAATGATTTCCAGGAACAGAATTCCCGATTTTGTAGCTATTCTTGGTGATGAGAACAACTCCGCCGATTTTTGCTTCATCCTTGAACGAAACTTAGGATGGCGTTGACACGTCTGCCAGGTGCCATTTCAGGCATGAAAACCTCCGGCATCAGGCGGCATTATGCATGGCGCGAATTGAGGGACGGGCCCGCGCCTCGCGTAGTTGCTGCTGCCGCATCCCTGTTCCCGGGCCGGGCTTACTTCGCAGCCAAGGCCAGGGGCATCTGCCCGTGCTTCGCCAGACCCCAAGTTTTTGACAGATTAGCAGAAAGCTCGATGCGTGTTAAAGTATGCGTATTGCGCACAGAAATTGGGGTCGGTTATGGCTTGTTTAGGCGCATCGAGGGAGATGCTCCGTGCGTATTTTTCGAGCGAACGCGTGATGAAAGAGACGAATGAGATAGCAGCCAGTGAGATCACTGCCCCGGAAGTGTATTTCAATCGCCGCACCTTTATGCGGGCGGGCATTCTTGCCGCCAGCGCTCTGGCCACCGGAGCCGTTTATCGCGGGCTGAACCGGGTGTCCACGGCGACCGTTAGGACACAGACGATCGAAGGGCTTGAAAGCTCCGCCACTCCTGCGGCAGAAGCCTCCGGCTTCCACGCTGCCGATAAGGCCACGCCGTTCGAGGACATTACGCACTACAACAACTTTTACGAATTCTCGACGGACAAACAAGCGGTCGCGGACGCTGCGGCTAAATTCGAAACCCGGGGCTGGGAGGTAACGGTGGGAGGACTGGTGGCGAGGCCAAAGGTTTTCGACCTAGGGGAGTTGTTGAAAATCAGTCCGCCGGAAGAACGTGTATACCGGATGCGCTGTGTCGAGGGTTGGTCGATGGTGATTCCCTGGGCTGGATTTTCGCTGTCCAAACTCCTCGCAAGGGTCCAACCGCTGAGCAACGCGAAGTATGTCGCTTTCGAGACGCTACTGGACTCTAAGCGCATGCCGGGCCAGCGGAAGGACGTGCTCGATTGGCCCTATATCGAGGGGTTGAGAATGGACGAAGCGATGCACCCGCTCACGCTTCTCGCCAGCGGGCTTTATGGCCGAGCCGTGCCACCGCAGGACGGCGCCCCAATTCGGCTGGTTATCCCTTGGAAATACGGGTTCAAGGGCCTCAAGTCGATTGTCAAGATTGCCCTGGTCGCTACCCAGCCGCCCACGACATGGAGCCGATACGCCCCGAAGGAATACGGCTTTTACGCAAACGTCAACCCCCAGGTGGACCATCCGCGTTGGAGCCAGGCCACCGAGCAACGCATCGGCGAATCCAGACGGCGCCCGACGCTCATGTTCAACGGCTACGCTGAGCAGGTCGCCGGGCTCTATGCCGGGATGGACCTGCGCGCGAATTTCTGAGCCATAGGGGGCGCTATGAAGGACATTCGTTTTGCGAAGTTTGTCGTGTTTGTTAATGGCGCGGTGCCTCTTACACTTCTCCTCTGGGACGCGTTTCGGCACGGCCTTGGGGCGAATCCGGTGAATTTTGCGATCCGCACCACCGGCATGCTCACGCTCGTGTTTCTATTCCTTTCGCTGCTGGTCACCCCGGTGCGAAAAATCACAGGCTGGAACTGGCTGATTTTTTCCCGGCGCACGCTCGGACTCTACGCCTTCGCCTATGGCTGCACGCACTTCCTTTTGTTCTACGGCCTGGACCGGTCGTTCAGCCTTACGAGCACGTTTTCGGAAATGCTCAAGCGCAAATACCTGTTCGTGGGGATTACCGGGCTGCTACTGATGGTCCCGCTGGCCGCCACCTCCACCAACGCCATGATCAAACGCCTGGGGGGCCCCCGCTGGCGAGCGCTGCACCGGTTGGTCTATCTGGCCGCGATTGCTGGAGTGCTCCATTACTATATGCTGGTGAAGGCCGACGTCCGCCAACCGTTGGCGTTTGGGGCGGTGCTGGTTCTCCTGCTCGGATTCCGGCTGGTAGCGTATTGGCGCCAGCCAAAGGCGCCGCAATTCGCCGGGGTGGTGAAGCCGAAGATGTGGTCCGGCTCGTTGCGCGTCGAGCGTATCGTCCAGGAAACACCTAAGGTCCGAACGTTCCGCCTCGTTTCGCCTGACGGCAGTCGCCTTCCGTTCGACTACCTTGCCGGACAGTATCTCATCCTCTCGCTGCTAATCGCCGGCAAAAAGGTCACGCGCACCTACACAATCGCTTCTTCGCCTGCTCGGGCCGCTTACTGCGAACTGACCATTAAGCGCGAGGAGCAAGGGCTGGCCTCCCGGCATCTCCATGAAAACGTCCGCGAAGGCGACCTGCTTAACGTGTCGGCGCCCGCCGGAGGATTCACCTTCGACGAGACCCGGGCGAAGAGCGTCGTGCTGATCGCCGGAGGCGTGGGCATCACGCCGCTGATGTCCATCCTGCGCTACCTGACCGACCGCAATTGGAAAGGAGACGTTCACTTCCTTTACTGCGCCAAGACTCCGCGGGACATCATCTACCGCCAGGAACTCGAGGATCTGCAAGGGCGCTTCCCGAATCTGCACCTTGTGGTGACGCTCACGCGGAATGACAGAGCCGGCTGGGCTGGTCGAACGGGGCGGATCACGGGTGACCTACTGAGCCTGACTATCCCCAATCTCGCCACGCAGCCGGTTTTCATTTGCGGGCCCAGCTCCATGATGGAACCAATGATTCAAGTTCTGCGGGACCTCGGGGTTTCGAGCGAGCAAATCAGGTCAGAAGCGTTTCTCGCCGCAAAGCGGACCTATTCGCCCCAACCGGCGGCCGGTGGCGAGTCAAGCCCGGTCGTTTCCAACGCAATGACCGGAGTCCCGTCTCGAGACACCATTGACGAGACGGGATCCCCTGCGGTGACCTTCGCCCTTTCCGCTAAGTCGGCGCTGCTGTCGCCGGAGAAGACGCTCCTGGAACTTGCGGAGCAAACAGGCCTAAACATCGCTTACGAATGCCGTTCAGGCGTCTGCGGCCAATGCAAGACCAGACTCCTGGCGGGTTGCGTCACGATGGAAGTCCAGGATGCCCTTGGCGCTGCGGACAGAGTTAATAACTTCATCTTGTTGTGCCAGGCCAAGTCCTCCGAGCACGTAACGATCGAGGCGTGAATGGGCCAGTGCTTCGCAGTTGGTCCCAACGGGTGCTGGGAACGTCATGGATGGTCTTCCGACCTTGAGTTCACTTGTCGGGCCGCAGTTTACGATTGATGGCGGAGGGCGGATGGGACTGATGCGTCGGGGCGAACGGGCGGCGAGCATGTGGCAGAGCAGTAGGGGCCGACGCTTCGAAAGGGTTCCGCCGCCAGGATGCGGGCGGGACAAGAGCTCTCGCAAGGGACCATCCGTTTGCGGCGGTTTGTGATTATTATCAGGTTCGATGGGCTGCCATTCGGGCCGCCGGTTCGAACAAACAGCGCTGCTTCGAGTCGCGGGTTCTGGTCAATTCTTGGCTTTTAGCTGGTCTTCGAGTTCGGCAATGCGCTGCGTCAACGGCGCAACGGCTTCTTCGACCTCGGCGGCCGTGTAGCGCGGCGTGACGTGTTTCGGGCAATTCCAATCGAATGACACAACTTCGATGAAGAACAGCCGCTCGACCAGGCCGCGGACTTCCACTTCGGCGAGCTGCGCGACGAGTTCGGGATGCTGGCGCGCGTCCTCGACGCGGGCGTGGCCGAGGATCTTCAGACGTTCGCGACGCGGGGTATCCCACAGACGACCGAATCATCCGCGTGTGTGGCCTTACAGCAGAGAATAACGTGCATGTGGAATGGCATCACCGGGGGCATTGAGGGGATGAACTGATATTTTTGGATTAACCTGCTGGAGATGATGAAACGCCGAGGGTGCATGGGGCCGGATGTTTCGATGCAAATATCCCCCGACATGCCGGCCTTGGTCGGCCAATCTCTCACTTGATACAGAAGAGACCGCGCCGCCCATCGACATCAAGCTCCACCACCTGCACAGGCCTTACGGGCTTGAAGCCCGAGGCCGATGGCTCCAGCAACGTGCAATCGAACACGCCGGGGAAGTCCTCCCGTTCGAGGAGAACCCAAACCTGCTCACCAAAAAGGATGTCACCCACAGCGCGCCACACGCGAATATGATCGGGATGGCCGAGGGCACGGAATCCATCAAGGGAACGCAGTCCCCGCAGGAAAGACAAATCGCTCGCGTAAATATGCAAGCCGGCGGGCGGAATGTAGAGGCGCAGTTCCTTGCACTCATCTGAAGTCACCGAGCAAGGCGAGAGCGACTTTAATTCGTCGTAACTGATGTCCCATTCGACAGGTTGGCACTTCCACTTTTTGCAGTTTGGCGTTCTAAACAGTGAACCTTGAATGCGGAGCCGAAATCCGTTCTCACGATGCACGTATAGGTAGCCCAGCAACCACTGGCTACGTAGGGTCACGCCCGCCGGCGGCTGGAGGGTCGAGCTTCGAACGGTCACCCAGGAGTCGGCCATGTCTCGCAGTAGGGCGTCAGGATAGCTGTTCGCTGTGTCCATCACATGTAATAGCTACATTTCGCGCTATTTTGTTCCTGGATCATACCGGCGAGGTGTGGAATGGCAGGCCCCAATACTCAAAGATGGCCTGCGTCTGCTCGAATATCTCCTGCTCAGAAAGGCGTGCGCGCTCGGAAACAAGGTTCATCGCAAACAGGTCCACCGGGAAGATGCGCAGAAGCTCGGTGACATCGTAATTGACCCGCACCTGATCGCTCCCGTCCGTCTTGACAGAAGCAACCGACGCGAGGCGGCACAGGGTCATCAGCCTCAGGCAGTCGTGTTGCAGGGCGCAGAAATAGAGCGCAAATGGCCACGCCTGATGAAACCCGAAGAAGAACTCCCGCACCTCGGGGATTTCATAGAGCTCGCGGGCATCGGCATCAAAACCAGCTACGCAAAACACCATCCCTCCCCGCAGGGATTGCAATTCCTGACCCTCGGGCAAGGCGTGAAATCCGAACCTGGCGAGGAACCGGCCATAATCGCGCTGCAGGACCTCACGATGCGAAAACTCGAAGACGATTACCTGGCTGGACATAAAATCAAATTGACGGCCTGAGCCACATTTGGCCTGATCCATTTGAACCAGGACCGCCAACACTAATAGCTACGAAACTAAAGATTGCGTTCCCGCAACCAACCCAACCCTTACCCCCAAAATCGCATGACCAACCTCAGCCTCGGACCGTTTTTCACCAAAACCCCCAGCAATCCCACAGGCAATCCCAAAATCATTCCGCTCAATGTCACCATCGAATGGGCAAATCCAGACCGCGCCCAGAGCACAACTCTGTTCCGGCACTCGCCGACTGGCGATAGGCCACCGGCCCTCCACGAGATCGTTTTCGGCGCCGAGGAACTGCCTTGCAGTGTCCGGTGCCAGGAGTTTCAAGCTGTCGATACACCTGCGGGGGCATACGTGCCCTTGGAGGCACTCCTGGTGACGATCTACCAGCACGGCCTCGTTTCACGCCCTATCTTCGATGTCCTGGCCGAGCTGTCAGCTCTAGTGCCGCTGCGCAGCTCCGTTTCCAACCCGCCCACGGACGCCGAAGGGCTGCTCCTTCCCGGTATCGAACAAAAAGGATTCCGCGTCGCTAATGTCATCCCAGAAGAGGACAAGGTATTCGTTGATATCGGCTGGTATCCGGAACCCAACTCTACCCCTTTCCACACGTGCATCTGTGCGTTTGCGCACACTGCGGGGAAGCTCTCCGAAGGGGAGTGGATCCCTTCACCCATGATCGGGGTCCACCAGCTGCTGGCAACTGAACTGCGAGGCCTGGCCACTGGCGACCCCAGTAGAGCCCTCACCGAAAAAGGGCGTCGATATCTGCAGGAGTCAACCGCCACCGAAATTCACGCCAAACCAACAAGACATGAAAAGTCAACTGAGTGCGGAGCAGGCGAGCCAGATCGAAATGCGGTTGAGTAGACTGGCCGAAAACAATTCAAGACTCAGGCAATTCGCCGAAGGTCGTTTCGCACGACTGGGAGCCACCACTGCACTGGGAGAAGATGCCGTGCAGCGCGCGTTCCAGGCCGTGCTCCAGGGGCTCGAATCACTGGATGAAGGGAGGAGGCCCAGTCCGAAAGACGTGGCGACGCCAGAGGCCTTCGAAAAATACATGTATAGCGTGATCGCGTCAGTGTGCGATGCCATGTCGCGCCAGCGCGAATTCCGGTGCATACATGTGCCGATTCGTGAAGAAAGGGAAGACAACCTGGGGGAACATGAACGAGGCGTGGCCATCGCCTCGCCAGAAAGCGTCCGTAGCGAGGCGCAAATGGCCGACCTTAAACAAACGCTGTTCCCGTTGTTGCGGTCGCGGGCGCATTGGACGCTCCTCCCGACCATCGCTGCGTGGGAAAACGTTTTCGAGGAATCTGACCGTATCCCTGCCGCCGGGCATCGTAAATATGTTGGCCAAGTCCGGCGATTAGCCGCAGAGATTGTCAATGACCTCGGCGGATTGAGCTAGTGGCAAGATAATCGATGCCCGAGCGCACGGACGCTCTTGGGAAGGTCTTCGGCCTCTGTGATGACCTCTGCAAGCCTCTGCATGGGCGGAATTGACCCTCCAAGACGCCCGCCGCATCCCGACTGGATGGTTTAGGTCCCAGACCAGCTCCCGAGGCACAGACAGCCCTCCTGGCTGGCCCCGGTCATGCTAGCATCTAACCAATTGCAGACTAGTGGCTTAGGATTACTAGTTGTCATAGTTCCCGGGGAATTGATCGAAACTCCTTGCAAAGAGCGGGGTCTGCGCTATATACTATCTCAGAATCGGCTGGTGTTGTGCCAGCCAGGGTGCCCCGGCCGAGGGACGGATAGGGTGGCCAGGGGGAACACTTCCCGGGGTGAGCGGTAACGGTGTGCGATTAGGAATGTCGTAGACAGGAATGTCGCACATCCGATTAACAGCGAATACAGCCGCGGTTCCGGTTTTTGACGTCGAGGCAGCGGACGCGCCCTGCGCGTAGCGACTTCCGACGCCCACGCCTTCGCGGAATGGCAATACTTTGCCAGGCCCGTGCGCTTGTTTCTAACACAAACAATCGCGTGGGCATTTTTTTTGCCCTCGTAAGAAAGGCAAAGTATGAGATTAGTTCTTGGGTCATTTTGGCCCAGAGTTTGGAACCTCTTTGGAGGTAGTGAGACCCCGTTCTGGGGTGCCGTGGCGAGCCCAAAACCCCTGGGTTTTGACTTGCAAAAAACTTGCAAAACACTTGCACAAAAGCGCGTCATTCCTATGCATTTCGGCGCTCTTGAGCGCATCCGGGCGCATTTGGCGGGAGCTGCGAAAGTGCCGGTCAAGGCTTTGGAGCTTAGCCATTTAGCTGGGAATCAACGAGTTACGACTACCAGATTTGCTCGTTGGATAGCTCTTCGGGCCACAATCCTGCGTTATTTGCACGTCATTGTGGCCCAAGGCTTTACGTCAATTGACCCCCTGAGTTGCAAAAATAGTTGCACTGGCGGGGAACAGAATCTGACGCTCCGTAGCTATAAGGGGGTGAATGTATGAACACGCCTGCTATGAAGCAAATTGACGCAGTTAAGGCGACTCCCATCGCTCAGCCGGAAGTGGATCTTAACTTGTCGCCGGTGTTGGGTTTGGCCGAGTGGGTTGAGGCGATTCCCGGCGCTCAGTCGAAAGTGGATCTCCAGGAAACCGCGCCCGTTCTCGTGCGCCTCGACACCTTCACATTGCCCGGTGGAGAGAAGGTCAAAATCAAGAAGTGTAAGCACGGCCAGAAGTGGCCAATTGGACGTTACTTCTATATCAAGTTTCTGGGGGACCCGAACGGGAGCTATGCCTTCCGAGTAGAGGGGAAGGTGCCCAAGAAGTTCCGCAAACCAGGCGATCCCCCTCGCCTCCGGAAGCAGTTTGAGACTTTTGAGGAAGCTTACACCCACCTGCATAAGACGGAGCTGGAAATGCGCGGCCTTCTTGTCGAGAAGGAATTGAAGCCAACAACCCTGCCAACTCCTTGGCTTTCAGCGATCGAGAAGGAACATGATAACATGGATGCCTACAAACAGGGGCCAAAGATCGTCGGTAAGATGGTGGCCTTTTATCGTGCACATCACAAGCCAGGCGATGATAAAGTCAGCCTACAGGCACTACTGGATAAACTCATCGACGCCAAGGGGGTCGATAAGGTTGATGAGAACGGTATTAGGAAGAAGAAGCGATCGAGCAAGACCGTGGCAGGGTGGAGGGCTGGCGTCCATGCCATCACTCGGTTGCACGGCCTGCCAACCGGAAAGGTCAACCGCTTGGGCCGGCCTATCCACGACATGCCTGCCGAAGAGGTTACCGTCGAACGCCTAAAGGCGTTGGAGAAAACCTACGGTTGGGAAACAGCGATGGTCTACAACCAGCGAATCTCGGCAGTGCTCCAACACGGCGTAGACATAGGGGATTTGGAAACCAACTGGGCGCAAAAGGTCACTTTCGAGCCCGATAAGGAGGAAGGTCCCCCGGGTGATGTTCCAATCTTCTCGAATGCCCAGGTGCAGAGCGGTCTAAACATGGCTGCCCGCCTTCACGGGGGCCGGCCCTTGCCCATATTTGTCCTTAAGGTTTTCGGGGCCTTGAGGCCTGACGCGGAGATTCCGCACTTCAGATGGACGAAGGTGGACTGGCAGGCAAAATGTGTCACCGTCTATAGCTCGAAGACGGGGCGCACCCGCATAGTCGAGTTGTGCGCGGTTGCCATGGGGATACTTAAGTGGTGCTTCGAACGGGAAATTGAGCCCGAATGCACGGCCAGCGATTGGGGCGCCATTCGCATGGCCATGGGCTATTTTGACTCTCACTGCCCTAACGGCTTATGGCCGGACGCGTTCGAAGAATTCGATGGGATGCCCCACGACGGCTGTCGCCACACAGGAAATAGCAACCGCCACCGCTACAACCCAGACATCAAAGAGGGCGCACGTTGGTCCGGGGATGAAATCGATACCTATATGAAGCACTATGTAAACGGGCGCGTCACGCTACCTACGTCGGCGCAGTTTCACGTTCTGGCGCCCGACATCATGCCTGGGACTCCTGAACTCACGGCGAACATCCGCCAGGATCTGCTTAAGCACAACCTGATCGGCATGGATGACCCGTTGCCAGAGCCACCGGTGGTGCCCCTGATAACGGTGCATTGCCCTCAACCCCAGCGGCTGCCTTCAATTCCAGACAAGGAACTTGGGCAAATGATCTGGGACACCAGCCTGGAAGAGGTCGCCACGGCACTAGGTATGAACCGCGGCTGGCTGGCGGGCTACTGTATCGCAAAGGGGATTCCTGTGCCGCCACGAGCCTGTAAGCGCAACAACCGCATCAAATTTGAGGATGCGCCACCCCCGCCGCCACTGGTCACCATCAGCCACAAGGAGCTGGAGGATCTGATCTGGAAAAAGATGGGGTTGCTTCCCGCTGCCAAGCAGTTACGTGTGAGGCCGTATTACCTTAAGGTTTACTGCATCGTTCACGGCATCAAGGTTCCGACCCGCCGGACGTTCGCACGGGAGCGGGCCAAGGCCGCTTCCATGAACGTTTTTCATGCTCCGCTGGAGGAGGTCAAGGAACGGCTGAGCAATACCGATGACTACCGGACGGTCGCGCAGCACTACAAGATCCCCAATGACAAGCTGATCCGCTTCTGCCAGCGACATCAGATTACCCCCATCCCTGGTTATGTCTATCACCCGAGGCGCTATCAGTATTCGATGAAAACCGACCACGCGGAGCCGTCAAAGCCAAATACTAAAGACGCCGTCAACGATGCGGCTGTGGCACAACCGACTGGTTGACCGGCATCGGTCTCGGTTGCCGTGATCAGAGCGCCTTGCAGGTCCAATTCCTGTCAAGGTGCTCCCTGACGGCATGCGGTTTGAACCAAACCCGAGTGCCAATCTTCAAATAGGGAATCGTCCGGCGACGCTGCTGCTCACGCAACCAGCGCAAGGATGGCCGGGAAGAACCCTCCGGCCATAAGGTCTGCAGAAGCGTTACTGCATCCACCAACTGCTCCGGACCGTCCAGGCCCACAGGATTCGCCACGCTCTTGTTTTCCATCGTAACAGATATAGCTACGCCTGGAGACTTTTTGTTCCCGGGAACAAAAGATCGCCAGGCGTAGCTATATAAGGTGTAGGGCGCGGTAGACGTCCGTGGCCGATTAGGAAAGAACATTATGAATGACCTCAATTGCACGATAATATTCGGTCGCTTGGTGCGCGATCCCGAGCTCAGATATGGGCAGAGTGGTATCGCAGTTGCCTCGCTGACCTTAGCTGTGAATCGTCGGTGGAAGGATAAGAAGACTGGACAAGCGCAAGAGGAATCAGCTTTTGTCCCGGCGGTTCTTTTTGGTCGCCCGGCGGAATGGGCCAAGGAACACAAGAAGGGGGAGTGTGCAATAATGTCGGGAAGACTTAGGACGGATACCTGGCAAAGCGATGGGACTTCTCGCAGCCGGTTGGTCTTGATCGCGGATGAATGTCAGTTTGTTGAACGTATCCGGGGTGGCGACTCCAACGGTGGCTCCAACGGTGACTCCAACGGCGACTCCAACGGCGACTCCAATGGTGATGTCAAAGAGCGCGCCGATGCGCCCGCCGCTGATGCGCCCGCAACGAAGAGGGCTACTAAAGAGAAACATCCGGTGCCGTTCTGACCGTCATTTCAACTCAAACTCTATGTATCTCACTCGATATGAGTCCGGAGTCAGCATCCGTCGCGATTATCCGTGTCTGGACGCGCTGGCGGAGCGGGTTGACGCGCTGATGAGCGAAATGGCCGAACGAGGGCACGCACTGCACATTTCACCGCGAATTGTGGAACTGGTGTGGCTTATGCACCCAGAGCGCAACGAGAGAATAAGACGGCTTGCGTCCCACAGTTGGCTCCCAGGTGCCGAGCATTTGCCCCCGGCGTGGCAGGCGGGTTTAGGCAGTTGGCTGGAGGTGCGTCAGCCAACCTGCAAGGTCGCTACCTCAATCATGATCTGCGGTGTATTGCCCATTCTGGTGCCGGAGTCGGGAATTCCCAGGCTCAGTCCACACCAGGAGGAACTCCTCTTTTGGCTTTACCCTTCACCGTATCGCAGACTGAACCGTCGGGACTGGCGGCTGCTTTGGACGCGATACCCCGACCTGCGTAGTGAGCTAAAACACTGTTCTCAAAGTCTTACAGACCAACCCACTTATGCTGACCTTACGCTCGTTTGAACCCGCCGGATTCGTCCTTTCATTAAGCCCCGATGATTTGACGCGGCACGTCATCGGATTTGGTGCAACGGGGAGCGGCAAATCAACTGCGTTGATCAATCCTGTGCTGAAGCAGGTAATTGGGTGGCACGCACAAGATCGGCAGCTCAAACCCGGGGTGCTCGTGCTGGATCCGAAAAATGAAGCCCCCGAGAAGGTCTTGGCCTACGCTCACGAGGTCGGAAGGGGCGACGACGTGGTGGTGCTGTCCCAAGCTGGTGAGACCCGGTATAATTTTTGGGGTGACTTCAGCCGGTTGGAACAGGCAGATGAATATTCACGCCGCATTCTATATAGCAGTAGTGACATGGGGTCTCAAAATGCATACTGGACTGAAACCCGAGCCGGGTTGATAAATTCGGCGCTGGTGCTCCTGTTGGCTGGTGGTGGTCCAGTGACCTTTGATAGTGCAGTTGAGTTCTTCCGGGCTTGCTTTTACATTCGGAACTCCGAATTGGTGCAGCAACGTCTGAAGCAGGTCGGGCGCCTTTTGGCGAGTGATTGTCTGACGCAAACCACGCGACGCCGGCTTGATCAGGCGGTGCTTGACATGGAGAACTATCGAATTATGGATGATAGGACCAGGGAACTTCACAAGAGCACCATAAGCAACACGTTAAGGCCGCTCCTGTCCGGCGCGGCCCGCGATTACTTTGACGCGAGCAAGTCCGCGCTCTTTAATCCTCGTGATGTCCTGGCCGGAAAGATCGCAGTGGCTTCCATAGATGCAATTGCCCATCCGCAACTGGCTGCGTTGCTGTTTAGAGTGCTAAAAAGGGACTGCTATTCAGCAATCATGTCACGGGGGGAGGTCCGCCCAGAGACGAGCCGCCTGTGCGGTTTGTTCTGCGATGAGCTGGCCCTCTCCGTAACCGCTGAGGATGCAGAGGCGCTGGCTGTCTTGCGGTCAAAGGGAGGATTTGTTGTGGCGGCTGCGCAAAATATTAGTTCGCTCACCGAAGTGCTGGGCACGCCGCGGAGGGAGGCGTTGCTCTGCAACTTCAACTCTTATTTCTTCTTTGGAGGCCGGGAAAACGCCTTGGATGAATTTGCGCTGCTGGCATTGGGCACGGATGAGGTCCGGAAAAGCAAGAAGGCGACAGACCTGGGTGACCTCCAAGTCGTGGAACAATCTCAATCGTCGCAGATTCGTGCAATCTGCCCCTTCGGCTCGCTAGCACGTTTGCAGTCGCATCGATGTTTTGCGAAACTGGCCAACGGCCAGTTAACCAAGTCGCCAGTATGGCTGGAGCCGCTCTTTTTTGACCACAAGCCTTTCACCATGAAAATGCCACAGGATGATTTGGCCGCAGCCGTGAAGAAGCTTCGTTCCGAGGACACAGCCAAGCTCGACATGAGCGCGGAGAAGTTGTGTCTGCACATGCACCGGCGTGGCCATGTTCTGTGCCTCACCCCAAGCGTCCTGGCTGCTGCGTGGCAGGTTTGCACGCCCTCCATGAGCCGGATCCGCCTCTTGGCGCGACTTCCCTTGACGATGCGGGGTGTGGTTGACCTCCCGTCATGCTGGCTTGCTGGACTGGCAGGTGTATTTGTGCGACAATCAGGCGTGGCAAGCGTAATTGTGGAACTCTCCATCCAATCCGGGGTGCTGATCCCCGAACTGGAGACCCTGTCATCGTGGTGGGGGGATGGATCCACCACCATTCCCGAGTTGTTGAACCTGCGAGTTTACCCTTCGCTTTGGCGCCCCCTGAAACCGCGTCATGTCGCCCAGCTGTTTGCGGAGCGACCAGACCTGAGGCAGGAATTGGCCTCGTTGCCGCAATTGACTTCTCCACCGGATACACTCTAGCGCGGCTGCCGGATCCCGGGGATTGGCCCCGAGCACACCATGGTCGCCAACTTCGCCGGCTCAATCAGGGTGGCGATGTTCTTGGCGTATTCAGGTCGTTGAGCGCCGGGCGAGCTGGTCGAAGCCAGGAGGGCCAGCACCAGCAACCACAGAAAAATCGTCCGCTCTGGATCATGGCCTCCCCAAGCCGTCTACCCGCCGAAACATGGGGTGGCAGCGGCCCCTTCGGCATAATCGTCATCGCCGATGTCGACGGGAAGCTCGTCTGCGCGCTGGATGAGGTCACCGTCAACGAGCTGGACAACTTGGGCCGCATCTACTGGTCCAGCAACGCCCTCGGGGTCACGACCATCCAATACGTTGGCGCGACGGATCGCCCCCTGCTCGTCACCCAGCCCAACGGGTTCGGCACGGCGTTCGGCTACACCCCGATCGCCAACGGCAGCCTCCTCCAGGCCATGACGACCACCAACGGCGCCGGGCAGGTCATCGAGCAATACGGCTATAGCTACGACCTGCGCAACCTCCTGCTCTGGCAGACCAACACCATCGGCGGCGTCACAAGCCTGTGGTCATACGCCTACGACCTCGCCCAACAGCTGACCGCCGCCAGCCAGTGGACCAACGGCGTCATCGCCCACCGCTAACCGCTTGTCCGGTTGAATATCCGTGTCAGTTGTTCAAGCTCAAATGGCATATTCGCATATTTATGGGTTCAAAACCAAAGTCGGCGTCGGTGCTTGCACCACACGACGCGCCCGGACCTCAAGAAAAAGTGGCTCCTGCAGCCCACCTGCCGATTGACCGATGGTGATACGGTGGGAAGGCCCTTGGTGCTCACCGAAACAGACCAGCAGGGCCGGTGGCCCCTGAGCAGGTTGAGCCACACCGGCTTTTGGCAACCGCATGGGCACGTGAACACGGCGACCCACTTCTCCTGCTCACCGACCAGATAAAGCACATTAGGAAGCAGGGCCTCTGGCTCCTCGGCGCTCATCATCGTCTTCCAACGCCGGCCAGGCGGCCAGCTATCACGGACACGTCCCAAAAGGGTTTTGAGTTTCTTGAGCATCACCCGAGGTAGCAGTCCAGAAATGGTTCCATGTCACCCCGCCCGACGTATCGTTGGAGCACCCGGCAGGTATCGCCGTCGGGGTTCGTGCCAAATACGCCGTTGACCAGGTCGAACCACTGGTGCCGAATCTCACCGTTCGACTCGATGCGAAACGGATGTAGCCGGGCCAGCAGGTTGTTAACCGCCAGGGTTGCACAGAGCCCATTTACGCTGATGACGGCCGGGCTCTCCACCTTGACGCCCTTGATGTAGCCCTCGGCCAGCTCTGACTCGAACTGCTCCGGGTTGGTGCGGCGCAGGTTGGCGACACGCAGTCCCTCGGGGGTGTAAACCCGCCGGGACAGGAGGCTCGAGCCGCCCGGAAGCAGATAATGCACCGATCCGCAGGCGACATTAACGCCGCCTTGGCCGTCGGCATCCAGCCTTACGCCAAGGTCAAAATACGGGATGATGTAGAAGGCGGCCAAGCGGTTGAGCAGGTCGCGGCCATCCACGCTGTCCATGCAACCAAAGAGCACGTCGCAGGTCGCCAGCTCCCGTAGCACGTCGAGATTGTAGAGGTTTTCCTGCCGCGCGGTGACCCGGGTGCATGTTCCCATCCGCTCTATGGCTGAACGCAGGGATTGCACCTTTGCCGTCTTGTTTTGGGCGTCCTCCAGGGTCGAATTGACGATGCGGTTCAAATTCTTGTGCTCGACCACGTCCGGGTCGACCAGGATCAACTCGCCCACCCCCAGCCGGGCCAACTGCTCTATAACCCAGCTTCCAGTTCCGGAACAACCCACCACACCAACTCTGAGCGAGTTGAGCAGTCCGACCGTCTTTTCTCCGAAGGCCTGCGCGGTTCGCAGGTCCTTGGCGGCGACGGCCCGGTGCGATGGGCTATGGTCGAAAAAACTTATGTCATCCCCGGCAATCAATATACGGTCCATCGGAACGAACTGCATGGCGGCCGTGACCACCCGGGCGAAAATCTCTTTGTTCGGGAGCATTACTGCGCTGGCGTGGGGCATGCCATCATCCGTCCAACCGTGGAGGGAGCTGAAAAGCTCAAGGTCTGATGCGTCATCAACCTCTGAGAATTGGCGGTAGTAACCGGGGTGGCTGTGGATTTTGAGGACGGCCATGTGCTTGCGCATCGCCTCATCGTAGATTGGCCGGCCCAGCTCCGTCGGCCAGTGGACACGCAGGGGACCCCGCTCATGGCACTTGTTGTGCGGGATAAACAGCAACTTGCTGGCGCATAGCACGTGCGTGTCGGGCGCATCCCGACGGCCACACAGGACCAACGCCACCGCCTCGTTGCCGTCGCCTGGAAACAGGTGTGCGTGAAGCTCGTCCACCTGCTGGGACGTGAACCTTAGTTGGTAAGTGGGCATTTAATTCCTCTGAAATTCCCGCTCCAGCCAGTGCCGCACGAGCGCCAGGTGGGTGATCACGTTGTATTCCCCCGGGATCCAGGGGTGGACAGGGCTATAGTGGCGCGACCACCGCTGCCAGTTCGTCCCGTCGATCTGAACGACGGCTTGGGTGGCCGGAATGCCCCGCCCGTCGCTCCGGCTGAGCAACGGGTTGAAAAAGACCATGTCCAGCGGGGTCGTGGGATACCCCCCTGGGATTTGGACGGCCACAGACGCCGCAGGCACGTTGTAGCCGCCCGGCAACTGGTAGCTATGCACCAGTAACCAGCCGTTGCCGCCGGCCCCCACGGTTTCCCAGTGGAAGCCGGCCGCCTCGAGCGCCTCGACATCGCCTTCGGGCAACTGGAACTGGCGCCGGGGGGTGCCCACACCTTCGGTTTGGTCCTTGGGCAGCGTCATGAACCGCTCGATGCCAGGCTCCCGGAAGTCCACGACATCGGTCAGGCCGATGGCTTTCACGTGGCCGCCTTTCAGCTTCTGGTTCAGGATCCAGTGCTCCGGCGGTAGCTTCTTCGCCAGCTCTAGTATCTGGCGACCGGTCATTTCCGGCACCTCCACCGTGTATTTCTCCCGGTCAATGCGGATGCGGTAGCGCCTGGCCTTCGGGGGTTTGCCCCCATGCACCTTGGAGAACTCCTCGATATCGAGTTCCTCCACCTCAGCAACCTCCGGTTGCGCCGGAAGCTGCTCGACTTTGTCTGCGTTTTTATGGTCGTTACTCATAATTTTACTTATACTTCAACTCGAAGGCGTTATTGCCCTTCACCCAAGTAAATGCGGTCGGGTGACATCGCACCCCAACCCGTTGGTCGTCAACGGGTGACACCTGCCTGCATTTACATAGTGAAGAAAGGTTACCATGAGTAGTTTAACAAGTTCTGCCGAAGGGCAAGTGGGGGTCAAAGCCGAAGATGACGACTTAAGTCTGATTCTCCGGATGGCCGACAAAGACAGCGACTGGGCAGGCGCCGAGGCCGCACTGGTTATATTTTTCAATCGGCACCACAGGTTGCTGAAAGGCTTCGCCGAGAGGAACAACTACAGGAGCCTCGGGTTCGACCCCGAGAATTTTGTCCTGCAAACGTTCCACAAGGCATTCGAGAGGGCTGGCACCTTCGATGCACCCGCCGACCTTTCGCCTGAGCAGTTCCAACGGAAGGTTCGATCCTGGCTGTTTGAAATTGCCAAAAACGAGTTCCTGATGGAGTTCCGCAAGGGGCTCAACAAGTCAGAGGAGACCAGGGATCCAAGTTTTCTGCTTCCGCCAGAACCACTTGACCAGGAGGAAACAGATGAGGGCAAGCTCGCCGCGGATGATAACCAAGCCCCATTACCGCCAACTCAGATGCCAGATTTTGGGGTGGACGAGGAAGAACCCGTCCTGACTGGCAAGGCTGCGGCGGTTCGCACGTTCCTAGAAGGGCTCCCCGAGGGGGACCGACAGATGTTGGAAACCTCGATGAATTTCTACGACTACAAGGCAAAAAAAGCGGTCATACCGAAGGACATATTAAGGGGGCTGGCCAATGCCCTTGCCACGACACCTGAGGGCATAAAACAAAAGAGGAAACGACTCCTTCAAAAACTGAAGGAATACCTCGAAAAAGCATAAACACCAAAACCGTTAAAGAAGAGAAAGGCATTATGAAAAACGACAAGAACCAAGCCAAGGCCGGCGTTCGGGACGAGGATCTCGAAGCCCTGGTGCACCAGGTTCTTCGAGCGGATGGAAAAGTATTCCCAGCGTCCGAAAAAGACATCAGCAACCTCGAATCCGAGATCGATACAGATGAGGTCAAACCCATCGACCCTGCCCGGCTTTTAGCCCGGATCCGGGGTGAGAAGGCAGAAGAGAGCTCCGACAAGGTGGTCCCCCTGTTTGGGGAGGTTCCGAACCAAGTCCAAGAGGACATGTTAGCAATGGCCGCGCGCAATGGTGGCCAAATCACCGACGAAGTGCGCCGCCAGATGGAACAGGACAGAGCCAATGCTGAGAAGCCGCACGACGGCCAAAAGAATCAATGAGCAGGCATAGGCTACCTCCCGCGCGGCGGGATGAAATCGTTGGGCTGGCCGAGGAAGTCGCGGAAACGCACTGCCCCGGCCGGTTCATTGATCCCATCCACATACTCAACACCAAGCAAATCACGTTCTCGTTCAACTACTATGGAAACGGGTTTGATGGGATGTTGGAGCACCGTCGGGGGCGGTTCCACATGTTCTGCAACTTGGACCGTGTCCAAAACTCTACCAGCTCGCGCGCCCGATTTACCCAGGGGCATGAATTAGGGCACTATTATATCGACGAACACCGCAACGCTCTGCTCCGCGGGGTGCCACCCCACTACTCGATAGCCGATCAGGCAGACCCGGAGCGCATTATCGAAGAAGAAGCCGACCTGTTCGCATCGCACTTTCTGATGCCGCCACAGCGGTTTACAACCGCCTTCAAGAGCCAACCGCCGGGCCTCGCCGGCATTATCGCCACCAGCAAACTTTTCAGCGTTTCGTGCTTGAGCGCCGCGATTCGGGTTTTGAGGCACAGCAAGGAACCCCTTGCTCTGGTGCACTGGCGCAACGACAAGCCCCCATGGGCGGAGGTCAACATGGGATTCACAACGATGGGGTTGGTTCACCCGCTAAAACGGGCTGACCGGTTGCCACCCGACTGTGCGACCTCGCTGGCAATGGCCGACAATCCAGCTGTTTATTGTAACGCGCGATCCTCGGTATCGCTGGCGTCGAGCTGGTTTGCCGGCATTCACCCAGGCTCTGCCCTGAATATCATGGTCCATGAGGAAGCACTCCGGCTGGGGAGGTTTGGCGTCATCACCGTCATCCGGCCGTTCAAAAAGTAAACGCGCAGAAGACAACGAACTATGCTCATACAAGGAAACAGCATCCGGTCACTCGACCGACACCTCGCGGGGGTCAAGCCCGGCACCGAAATTGCGCTGGGGGTCAGAGACCTTCAAAGCCGCACCGCCCGGCTCAAGGAGATCGGTTTCACCACGAACCTAGCTGCAGGGGAGCGCGTATTGCCGCCGGCGTCCCTGGGGCCGACGTGCATGCGCAATGCGGAGGGCTGGGTTATCGTCCACAAGGACCGGCCCAAGGAGACAGCCTACCGGATGGTGGAATGGCATTGGAAGGAATGGCATGGCCGATACGACCAGCAAGATCGTTCAAAGCTCGTCAATGTCCCCTATAAGCGATTTCCGCGCACGCAAGTCCCCCCGCCGGGCGTTGAGGTGTCTATCGCCACGACCACCGTCGGGGGGAAGATGGCCGTAGTGGACACAATCATTTTCGACAAGGCCCACGAGGACCAGTTGCTCCACGCCGTCAACCTCATGCTCAACCTGTTCGGGGAGTGCGAGGTCCTGACCGCAAACCTTAACCAAATCCTCAGGGCGCCAGTGCGCCGGCTCAACTGGGATGTGCTTCCGCCGGGCCAGCATCCCTGGCCCACGCTGAAGCCACTTCTGGCCCCGATCATTGCCAAGGCCCCGGCCGGGAACCAGGCCCTCATAACGGACAGGCTTGAAACGGTGAGCGGCTACAAGCCGGACTTCGTCGCTGTGGGACGGGCTGGGTTCACCTGATATGTCATCTTCGGTTTCCCGAAGAAGAAGGTGTTCGTTTTGGAAAGTGCCCACTTTGGAAACGCCACCTACGTCTTGGGGGACAACTGGGAAAAGCTGTCTCAGCTGACCAAAGGCCAGATACTCGCCGGTGGCCTCCAAAAAGACAGAATCGTCCACCTCGTTGGCTGGCACGCGAAAGTCAAAGCCCTCCTCAACTGAACCCATTGTGACGGCGGGCGCCCAAACAACTTGCGAGCTGGAGGACGGAACGGAAGAACTGTTCGCAGTTTCCGATAATTGTGGGCACAGCTACCAACTGCCCCTGTTTGAAAACGCCACAGGCTGGTCCACGAAGGTGCTCGATGGCGACACCCTCGTCGGCCAAGTTCAGTGCCTGAAACAGGGAGAGGCCCTGTTTCTCGCCGATCTGCACGTGCTGGAGGCGGCCACGCATCCCATCCAAGGGCTGGCGCAGGTAAAGGCTTGGTTAGGATTTGATACGCACGGGCGGATTGAGAGCTACCGTAACCGAGGGCTAGGCTCCGCGTTGCTTTGCTTCGTCCTCGGCCGGGCTGGGGAGCAAGGCTTTCAGCGCGTCACCGGCAGGCTGGCGCCAATAGATCTCAAGGAGAATCCGATGCTCCCGGATTGGTATCGACATCGGGGCTTTCAGGTCACCATGGCAGCCAACCAGTTGGCTGGAGAATTGGAAATGGTCCTGAAGCAGGCCAAACAAAAAACCCCTGAAATCCGCTGATTCTGGCCGCTTTTTGAGCAACTCCCACAAAAACTGCCACTGCGTCCTGCCATAGCCAGCGTTAGCCAAGGCTGTCCTGGCTGGCCGCGATGTGCTCGAAATATGGCAGCGGCTATGTGATTACAACCCGAGGCTCCGCGGGGAATTGCCACAGGCCAGCCATCGTGACCACCATGAGGATTGCGTGCCGCCCGTCACGGCGCGGCGGCACCTTACGACTGCAGGCCGAGTCTGCCCGGAATGCCCGCCCAACATTTCAAAGCGGGGAACCTCCTCCTTGTGGAGGGGTTTCTGTAGTAACGACCCCTCATGCCCAGGTTCTGCTCGAATATTATAATGTATTTATGGTCAGCGCGGTCAGGGGCCGGACTGCAGGGTCAATTCTCCGAAAAAAACGCCTCCTCTGTAAACGCCGTCCCAAAGCGGCCGGAGGCGGGCGCAAGTCGTCAAGCGCGAAGCGGCACTGATCGGAGGTTGGCAGGGATAGCTACTGCCGGTTCGGCCTTGACGCTGGGGCGTCTGTCCCTGCAATCAGCAGCAAGCACACCAGGCCTCGGTGGTTTCCAACGTCCGGCCTGATCTGCCACCAATACGCCGACAAACAATCATATAATATATTTCTAGTATAACTCTTGCAATACTTCGACGTGGATGTTAACGTGACTGTAGATAATAAGAAATAACTGAAAATGCTTATGGCGACGAACTACATATCCCCCGCAGACGTGATCTCCCCCAAGCTTCATTGGTCACTCATAGCCGTTTTAGAGGACGAGGGCCCACAAGAAATCGCGCTGGCCGTGGGTCGCTGGGATAACAAACCCGTGCTGGCTATACGCTGGAACGGAGACAACGACGGTAATCCCATCGGAAACCCACAGTCACGCGGCCTGCCCACCTGGTTCATCCTGCCGTCCGGAAAACATACGGAGGCTCAGATCGCGACCCTCCCAGCTGAAAAGCAAGCGCTGGTGCGGAACTTCATTTCCAAGCCTTGAGGGTTTGTCCACTCCACCGCAATTCCGAAAGACCAATATCTATGAAGACCTTTAACGACCTCGCAGTTGGCGCGGCTAGCGGGAGCAAGGCCGCTATCCGAGCCCTCCAAGCCTGGCAGTTGCTCATTTCCAAAGCCACCAACCGGCAAAGCGTCCGCTACGACGAGCTTGCCGCAGCGATGGGCTATTCGGACAGCCGCGCGCTCTCCCCAGTCCTCGGCCAAATAACGCAACTTTGCCTGGACCAAAACCTCCCACCTCTGACGCTCATCGTCGCCAACCAGGGAGGCGCGCCGGGGGCAGGCTTGACCAGCGTTGCCAGGGCGGATTTCGACCGCAGACGCGAGGAGGTATTCGGCTACGACTGGTTTAGCCTAGTTCCCCCAGACATTGCGGAGTTCCAAGCCACCCACCGCCGTCACGATGGCACCGCCAGGCCAGCCACATCCATCTCGAAGGTTGCCACTTGTTGCGCCTAAACACCCTGCGATATGGAGCAAGCCAAAGCGAAAAGCCCATTCTTGACGATCGTCCTGAAGGATCCAGCCAACAACCGGGTCCTTTTCAGCGAGAAGCTTCATGTCGACAGGGCTCCGAACCTCATTTTCAGCTTCTTCGACCAACACTTTCAGGATTTCGCGAAGGAGTCACCAAAAGATTTCATCATCTACATAGTGCCCGATGGCATTCCTCCGACACTCATGAGGGCCAAGCTGGTCGTCGGGGAGTTCATCCAGGAAAACGATGGATCCGAGGAAACCTTCCCCTATGACCTACAATACGATCACAAAACCCCGCCGGAGCCCGCCGGCGATCTTCCAGACAAACTTCCAGCCGCCTTCGTGATGCGTTGTCCAAACGCTAACAGCAACAAATTCGAATGGGAGGCGCTAAGCCAATCCCCCATCAGGCGGGGACTTGAGCTGGACCCACCGCACTGAAGATGGGGAAATAGCTGCGCGGTCCGTGTTGTGGAATCAGCTTTTCCGGGCTTGCCGACGCCCTTGCCGCAAAGGTCGCCCCGGCGGGACAGATTGCCCCGAGCTTCGAGATTTGAAAAGCCTCCGCAGCTTCTTCAGATCCGGCTTGTCGTAAACGAGTTTCGAGGCGACCGGCTTGCTGCATATCATTGGGCTTATCATCTGGTCGTAGTCTACGCTCACCTCGCGGCTCTGGTGCTCCGTTCCCTTGTGTATCCTCTCCGGTGCCGCTTCGTCGGCGAGGCGCAGCAGGTATTGGTGCCGGAGCTGGGTTGCGGTTCTCGTCGGGCGCTTCATGCGTTCATAGTAAGGCCTCCTTTGCCCTTTGAAATGAAAAATCTCCCGAAATCGGGCACCCCGTCCCCATGTCCGATCGGCGCCCAATCACACGCCGCATGCGGTCGGTGTTTGGCCTCAAGGTTACAAACCTGAGCACTATTTATAGTTGGTTCTAAACCAGGTATGGGCGACATATTCTGCAAAACTTTATGACTGAGTTTTGGAAGATGGCGTTGAGTCTTACGGGCGTATCCGCGGTTGGCTCGTTCGTGGTCTTCAGTCTCTACAAGGACTGGTTGCACCTGCCCGCCCTTAATAAGCTCTCCGGGGAGCGACTTTACCGGTTGTTTCTGGTGTTCCTCGTCCTGACCTTCCTGTTCGGAGTGGCCACGCTTGGCCTCGCCGCTCAGAAGGCGCACCTGGACAATTCGACTCGTGAACGGTCTGCGGCGGAGCTGTCCAAGATCATGGCGGACCGTCATGAAGCCGGGGAGCGCATTCTGGCCAAGGCAGAAGCTGATACCTCGCTCTCGCCGAGCCAGACGGCGAAGGTCAAGGAAGTGCATCAGGAATACTCGGACCGCATGAAGAAAGTGCAGGACGCCGTCAAGTCGGGAGATGAAGTCCGAGCTGCCGAGCAATACAAGGGGCTTCTCCGAGTGGTTCAGTCCACGAACACTTCCCAAGCACTGCCAGCCGCCGTCCAGAAGGACTTGGCCGACAATGGTTGCGGCGGGGACCATTTTCTCGGGCGCCTTGCTAGCAAAAGCTCAGGCGTTTGCAGATAAGAAATTCGAGCACCCGCACCCGGCCGCCCGGCGAAGCGATTATGAAGCCCTTGTCGCCAGCGGATGCTCGTGGTGTTCGGGCCGCCGAGGGATGGTTATGTCTCACCGTCCAGAAAACCCTTCTTAAAGCAGAACATATCAATCTGGGCTCTAGCGCTGGATCGAGCGCCCTGCATCCGCCAGGAGTATCTCCACCATGCCCCCGCTGGCGGCGAAGTGAACCCAGACCCCTGCAAAAGGTTTTCCAAGGTTCTGCAACACCTGCCGATATATCGAAAGTTGACCGCTATAGGAAAGCGCTTTATCGGGCCAGGCAGTGCATCCTCCCAGGAACGATTTGTGGTCAATGATCATCCAGCCCCCCTGCGTCTCGAACATGAGGTCGATAAAACCCCGCACCCGCTGTCCCGCATCGTTGGTGATTTCGAACGGCGTTTCCACCAGCACAGACTTCGGATGAAACCGCCCGTCGATTTCGGAGCGGAACTGGTTAGCCATCCGCAGAACGTCGTCTGCCTTAATCATGGAGTGCAAGCCGAATGCGCGCAGGATGCGATTGGCCGCCTCCCCCTGCTCCGGGTGCCCGGGGTTGATAAACTCAGCAGCGAGAGCGGCGTGGAGGGCGTCGCCAAGGTCTGCCTCTTTCGGTTTGCCCGTCACCGGCAAACGGCTCC
>OBLU010001196.1_pt1 | contig 24301 bp, 23 predicted proteins | sample 1518681 | NCBI WGS metagenome assembly OBLU01 (sample SAMEA3539304, study PRJEB22396) | soil metagenome | biome: tundra; feature: field; material: soil | place: USA | collected 2010-05 | depth 0.15 m
GCGGCGTCTACCACGCCCAGGTAGGCGAGCGTTTCTTCCAAACTCTCATGCCCCAGCCAGGCCTGGATCTTGCGAACCGAAACTTTCCCCTCGTGGTGCCGGGTGGCTCCGGTCTTCCTCCAACGATGCAGATCGAAGTCCTCCCAATTCGGTAATCCGGCCCGTTTAGCGATCTTCTTGCATATCCTCAAGAAGTGAGTGTCTATCCCTCCTACGGTGTTGGGAAATAGAAGGTCCCGCGGGGCCTTGCCCGAACAGAGTTTCTTCATGCGCGCCATGAAAATTGCTGGCAACGGCACTTTGCGCCCTTTCGTTGCCTGACCTGAACGTTTTCCCTTGAGCCGAAATCCCTTATCCGGCTTGGGGCAGATGTGCAGCACATTGATGTCGAACTTCAGATCGCGCACTTCGCAGTTTGCGACCTCCATATCGCGAGCCATGCTGTGAAGGAAGAACTTGAAAAGCAGCTCTTCCTTTTCATTGCATGCGCCGAAGAACTTCACCATCTCGTCGTTTGGATAGGGTATGACCTCGGTTGGTGGATAGGACATCTCCTTCAGAATGGCCTTTGCGGCGATGTTGCCATGCCGAAGTAGAAATGTACTCACAGCCTGCACGATGTTGTAGCAGGTCCTGTCTCCGAGATCCTTCTTGTGCTTCCGAAGAAACCTGCGGAATTTTTTGAGAAACGTATCGTCAATCTCGTCGAGAAATGCTTCGGGCTCGAACTCGGTCAGAAACCCCAGGCGGTACTCGTAGGTTTCGGGAGTCCGGCGAGCAAGCCCGTACCCCGATTTGCCTTCGCGGTCCAGACAGTCTGCCAGGTATTCAGCTATGGCGACGCTCATTTTCTTCCTGTTGCCGTTCTGATCCGGGTCTTTATCCGGGGCTCCTTCGCCATGTTTAATTTCGCCACCTGCGTTGGTGTATGCAAGCTCGAGACGTTTCTTGTTGAGCATCTTCAGAGCATGCTCTGAATCGCGCCCAACCGGGTCCATTTGCTTCTTGGATCCCTCGTACCAACTGACATACAACTGCCACTTCGAGAATCTTGGCAGATCGCCCGAGACCTCCCGGAACGTCCACTGGTTCCCGATTTTGATGGATTGATATAGAACAACTGATTTGTTTGCCAAACCCATGCTCCTTCCTGTGGTTCGATGGAAGCGACAATGGGCTGGAATGAGAGCCTGCCAGCGAGTGCCAGCGGGAGCCAGCAGACGCCAGCAGAAGCCAACAAATAGTAAAACGGACCGCTAGATCCGTTCTAAGTGTCTGATTTTAAAGGATTGGTGCCGAAGAAGGGACTCGAACCCCCACACCCTTGCGAGTACGTGGACCTGAACCACGCGCGTCTGCCAATTCCGCCACTTCGGCACGGTATACAAGTCCAGCAAATCCCACTGAACCGGCAGCAACCTTGAGTCTCGCAAAACCGGCCTTCAGTGTCAAATACGGCGCAGGCTGAGGCAGGCGCGATTCGAGTTCTTCGGGTTTGGGGTTCGGCGCTGATCTGGACGGTCCGCGATCGACTTAGAACCAATCTTGTTTGTCTTCTCTACCCTGGAGTCTTGACGCCTTTGCTGAGCATCTCAATCGCCTTCGCAAGACGATTAAGTCGAGTCTCTTCCCGCTTAGCTTCAGTAATCCAGCGGCAGTATTCCTTGCGGTGGGTGTAGCTGAGCTGCTCGAAGAATGCGAGCAGCCCTTCCTTCCTCAATTGCTTTGCGAATTCGGGTGGCACTTCGACGGCTCTGACTGCCTCGTCCTTCCAAACAACCACTTCGATGGTATCGCCGGTGCTCTTGCCAATCTGTTCGCGAATCGACTTGAGGACATGAAGCATGTGGCCAGCATCCCCGCACTTCATGAGCGATCCGCTGTAGGGCACATTGTTGAAGGTGGCTTTTACGGGCACCGCTCCCCGGGACCCGAATTCCTTTTCAACGCCGTATGGAAAAACTACAGCAGCGCCACCGCCAATGCGGGGTTGAATGGTCGCTTTGAATTTGTATTTCTTCATTGATCTACCAATTCCGCCTAATTGGTTTCCGTGAACGCTATCTGAATTGCAACCATTCTGCCCTTATGTTCGCATTCGATACAAGGAAATTTTGGCTTCGTCAGGTGAAGCGAAGAAGGCAAATGGCTGCCCACAAACAGGCATCCCACTATCGCCGTATTCGGTTGGCCGAATCACGATGACTGTGGGATGAGTTGGGGAGCTTCTGATTAAGTCCCACTTCTAGCCAGTCGTTCCCTCAGGGGCTAAAGCCCGCGCTCTTTTTGTTGCGTTTGCGGCACGACTAAAGTCGTGCCCTTTCAAATCCGCGACTTATTCTGAGGTTCCTTAGTACCGTTTGCAGAGATCCGCTATCAGGCCCTTCTTAGACGAGCTTGGCGTCGAGCAGGATTTCTGTATTGTTGGCGAAGAGCTTGGAGATGGGGCAGCCGCCCTTGGCATCGGCAGCGGCTTTGTCAAAGACTTCCTTGGTGGCGCCGGGGACGCTTGCCGTGGTGGTGAGCGCGATCTTTGTGATGGCGAAGCCGCCCTCGACTTTGCCAAGAGTGACGGCAGCGTGGGTTTCGATCTTATCTGGCGTGAGTCCTGCGCCGCCCAACTGTGCGCCCAGGGCCATGGAGAAGCAACTTGCATGGGCTGCCGCGATGAGTTCCTCTGGGGTGGTGCCCGAGTCTGCGCCTTCAAAACGGGTTGCGAAAGAGTAGTTCGCGTTGCTGAGCACGCCTGTTGCCGTGGAGATGGTGCCCTTGCCTTCCTTCAGTGAACCTGTCCAAACCGCACTTGCCTTGCTTGCCATTTTCCCTCCTTGGGGGTTCCGGATTCCGGATGTTGAAGATTTCAGAAATTGTTGTCCATTTCCCGGTGCGCTGTAAGGGGAAGCCGGGGCGCTGCCCGAGAGTTGATGGAATTGGTGCTTAAGACGCCCGCCCGGATGGTGCGCGGCAGGCTGCCCTCCCTTTCATGGTAATCTGTCGGGCATGCTGCCGCAGCGCCCACACGCATTGGATCCCGATTTTGCAACGAAAGTTTCACATGGTGAGGCGACTAGCCCGGGCATGCCGCCCATGGACCATCACTGCCAGATCTGTCCCAATTGCGGCACCAACTCACGGGACAACACTGCAAGCTGGTTTGTACGCAGTGCGGGTATTACCTGAGCTGCGCGGACTATTGCTGAGAATTACTGAAATCCCAGGTCTTAGGAGGACCATCCTCGCTGCTGGTTGCAGTTGAGCAAGGTTTTGGAAGCGCTGGCTTTGACAATTCAGCAAGTTAGCGCCGCTTGCGCGGCATTTGCGAGTTAGCGGGAGATTGAGGCCCTGGTCGACGCCGATAATGTACGGGATCTGCACAGGAACATCCCGGCCGTTCCTGTGGGAGATTCCAAGCGCTGAATCCTGTCTGCTGCTCAAGAAATAGACTTGGGGCACCCGTATTTCCAGAGCATCACTTAGATTGGCTGGCTTTGCGGGCGGCTTCGAACTCGTCGCCGTGGCGCCACTCGACTGTGCTGGGCCTCTCACTGGCCAGCCATCCCAGAACGAAGCCGAATCGGGCTAGCTTGGCATTGCCACGAAAATCCCAGTCGGCATGGTACTCGTCAGAGGGCTGGTGGTAGTGGTGGGCGACATAGTCCTCAGACTGGGCGCGGCCCCACGCAGGCAGCTGGTCTTCGAAGAGATCGCCCTGATCGACCGAAAAGGCAGGAATGCCCGCGCGTGCCAGCGAGAAATGGTCGGAGCGGTAGTAATGACCTGCGCCGGGCTCTGGATCGGGGTAAATAGCCAGATCAAAGGCCTTGGCAACGGTCTGGACGGTGGGCCAGAAGTCGATGCGTTCAGCGCCATCCAAGGTGACTGAGCGGGGAACGCCGATGGGCAACAGCATGTCGTAGTTGAGGTCGAGGGTGAACTGTTTGGCGGGGATGGGCGGATGCATTCCGAGATATTGCGAGCCCAGCAGGCCCTGCTCCTCAGCAGTGACGGAGACAAAGTAGATGGCATGAGGCGGCCGGACGGGGGACTGGGCAAAGGCACGGGCCAGCTCAAGGAGGATTCCGCAGCCGGTACTGTTGTCGGCGGCGCCGTTGTAGATGTTGTCTCCCTTGGCGTCAGGGTCGATGCCGAGATGATCGTAGTGGGCAGTGTAGAGAACGGCCTGATTACCCGCGCTAGCGCCGGGTACGCGACCCACCACGTTTGAGCTTTCGTAGCGGCGGACGCGGCTCTCAATGTGCGCACGCAGTTTGACCGAAAGCTCGACAGCATGGAATGCACCCGGATCGCCGGCGGCGTCGATGACCTGGTCAAGGTTGCCAAGGCCGGCAAGCGTCAAAAGCCGCTGGGCTGTGTCATGTTGGATCCACGCTGCGGCGCGGAGCTTGGCGTCGGGATCGCCCTGCAGATAGCTCTTTTCGACGGCCTGTGAGTTGCGCACCACCTCCCAGCCGTAACTCGCCAGATCGGTGCGGTGAATGATGAGAACGCCGACGGCTCCGCGCCGCGCAGCTTCCTCGTATTTGTACGTCCAGCGGCCGTAGTAGGTGAGGGCATTGCCCTTGAAGAACTTCTCGTCATTGGAGGGCGGCTCATTGACGATGACCAGCGCCATTTTTCCCTTCAAATCGATTTCTTTGCCGTCTGGGCCGGCGTAGTCGTCCCAGTGATATTCCGGCGCGTGAATGCCATAGCCAACAAAGACGATGGGCGCATCGAATTCCGCGGTATCCTGGCCGGTCTGGTCCTTGGAGACGATTTCAGTGCCATAGCGCAGGTCGATCGGGTCGCCGCTGGCCGGCACAAGGGCAAATTTGGTCTTGTTTTCAATGGTATGCACGGCAACCAACGGAACGCGCTGGAAGTAGGTGCCGTTGTCGCCCGCTGGTTCAACGCCAGCCAGGGAGAACTGGGTGGCAATGTACTCGGCTGCGAGCTCGGCGCCGCGTTTCCCGGGGCCGCGGCCCTCGAGCAGATCGAGAGAAAGAAAACGCACATGGGCGCGAATCTTTTCAGGATCAATGGAAGCGGCGGCGGTGCGTGCGGTTTGTGGCAGGCCGGAAACTTGTGGGACGGGAGAGACGGCAGGGTGCTGGGCGCGAGCAGCGGCTGCGACCAAGGTGCAGGCGGCAACCGCTATGAGAATTGGGTTGCGATGCATGGGATCTCCCTGGGGCTTGCGCGGATATTGGCTGAGACGCTATGAGCGAACTACTTCAGAGTACGTCGCTCCCTGGCTTTGGGGCAATGGCTGCTCGTGGCGTGGCTGCTAACAGGCGGGCACGCGTGAGCACTTTGCGCGCGAGGCCGGTGAGCGCCATCACTACAGCCTCATTGAGCGGAACCCAGCGGCGCTCGCCTGCGGCAATAGTCATGGTTTCCACTTCATCCTCTTGGACGGTGCGGATGCGGACGTAATAGTTGACCTGCATGATGGCGTGGCGCACGGTCATGATCAGCTCTTTCGCTGGGACCGCTGTATGCTTGAGGGTGGGCAACTCCCACAGGCCGGGCATTACGGTGAGCGAGGCTGCTCGCTGTTCCAAGAGCACTTCTCGGCCTGAACGATTGGGACGCCGGCCCCTACGCACACAAAGAGCATGGGCAACTTCGCGGCTCTGCATGCGGGGCCTTGGTGTAGTCTTGTGCTCTCCTTGGGTCTTGCAGCCCGCGGCTACCGGACACACAAGGCACATGGGATTGCGTGGCAGGCAGACCGTGGCGCCCAGTTCCATAAGCGCCTGATTAAAATCGCCGGGGTGCGCGGGGTCAACGAGTTGCGCGGCCAGGTCTTCGATCTTGTGCTTGAGAGCGGTTTCGCCGGCGCGGCCGCCAGCTGCCCAGCCTTCAAGGCGACACAAAACACGCTCCACATTGCCGTCAACTACAGCAACGACTTCACCGTGAGCAATACTGGCGATGGCCGCGGCCGTATATGCGCCGATGCCGGGCAACGTGCGAAGGGCTTCAGCATTGGTTGGCAGACTACCCTCGAGCTGATGGACCACAAGCTTCGCGGCCTTGTGCAACATGCGGGCGCGGCGGTAGTAGCCGAGGCCGCTCCATAGCGCTAGCACATCCTGCTCGGATGCTTGCTCCAGTGAATCCAGCGTGGGAAAACGTGCCAGGAAGGTCTGATAGCGTTCAACGACTACGGCAACGCGGGTCTGTTGCAGCATGATCTCAGAGACCCAAATCGAGTAGGGATCGGGGTTGCGACGCCAAGGGAGGTCGCGCCGGCTGCGCGCATACCACTCCAGGAGTTGGCGGCGCAGCCGGATGATCTTTGCGGGTTCGCGTGGCTGCCTCGCCATGGGCTTAGCTTTCGGCATTATCCCAACAACTCAGAAAGCAGCGCATGCGCAGCCTGGAGCGCGACATCGATCTGGCCCTGGTCTTTGCCGCCGGCCTCGGCGATTTCCGGTTTACCACCGCCGGAGCCGCCCACCAGTTTGGCCACTGCGCCAACCAGCTTGCCGGCTTGTATGCGCTTGATGAGGCCCGGTGTGACACCGGCGATGATGGCGACCTTGCCTTCAGGCTGTGCGGAGGCGAGCACCACAACGCCCTCGCCCAGCCTCTGCTTGAGGTTGTCCACCAGCGTGCGAAGCTGGCCGCGTTCGAGCGAGTCGGCGCGGAGAGTGACGAGACGAATGCCCTTGACGTCTACGGCGTGGCTGAGAGCATCATCCAGAGTGCCGGACGCGGACTTCATTCGCGCTTCTTCGAGCTCACTGCGGAGTCGCTTGAGCTCGTCTTCCTGTGCGGAGAGCTTGGCGCGCAAGGCATTCGATGGGCTGGTGCCTGCTGGCGCGGGAGCAACCTGCGCGGCCAGTTGAGCCACGGCAAAGTCCTGCCTGAACGTACCAAGAGCACCGAAGCCGCTGATGGCCTCAAGGCGGCGAACGCCGGAGGAGACGGAGCCCTCGCTGACCACCTTGATGAGGCCGATTTCGCCGGTGGCGGCGGTGTGCGTGCCGCCGCAAAGTTCGGTCGAAAAGCCGTCAGAAAGCTTGACCACGCGCACCTTGTCGCCGTACTTCTCACCGAAGAGAGCCATGGCGTGGTACTCGTTCACGGCTACGTCGATAGGCACGTCTTCAAGTGTTTCGACGCGGGCGTTGGCCAGCACTTCGCGGTTGACGATGGACTCGATCTCTTCAAGCTCTTCATCGGCGACCTGGGCAAAATGGGAGAAATCAAAGCGAAGGCGGGAGGGATCGACGAGCGAGCCGGCCTGCTTGACGTGGGTGCCGAGAACCTGGCGAAGGGCGGCGTGGAGCAGGTGGGTCCCGGTGTGGTTGCGGCGGATGGAGCCGCGGCGGCCGGCATCGACGACGGTGTTGACGCGGTCACCGACTGTGAGCGGCTGCTTGAGCAGGGCCTTGTGAGCGCGGACACCCTGGACTGGAAGAACGCAGCCCTGAACTTCGGCGACGGTGGTGTTGCCATCGGCCTCGGTGAACCAGCCGGTATCGCCGACCTGGCCGCCGGAGTCTCCGTAGAAGGTGGTTTGGTCGAGGACAACGTCGACCAGATCGCCCGCGGAGGCGGCAGGGACGCCCTGGCCGTCTTGGACGATGGCGAGGACTTCGGCGCTGGGGGCGGTGAGCTGCTTGTAGCCGAGGAAGTTTGTTTTGGGCAGCTCGCGATAGGCGGGGCTGGCGGACTTTTGGCTGCCGCCTTTCCAACTGGCGCGAGCGCGAGCTTGCTCTTCGGCGCGAGCGGCTTCAAAGCCGGCTTCGTCGAAAGCGACGCCGGCGTCTCGAGCGGCATCCTGTATGAAATCCTTCGGTAAACCAAACGTCTCATAAAGATAGAAGGCCTTTCGACCCTCTAAGGTCACAGTTCGATTCTTCAACCTATCCTTCAATAATTGGGTATGCTCCTTCAATCTTGGATTTAACCCATGAAGAGCTGCAACGTAGATGCCCGGGTCTATCTTGTCCCAGTCGGGAGAGTCCACCGCCCTGAATTCAAGGAGTGTTGAGGGAAGAGCCGCCATGTACTCCGGTGCCAATCCAATTCCGAGTTCCTCATTGAGGCGCTTAACCTCGTCCACGAAGGCGCCCAGCGTGGCCATTCGGAACTCCACCTTCATTTCTCGATCTCCAGACTCGAGCACTCTAGCAAATTGCTTTTCTTCGGCCTCGACGACTTTGGCTGCTCGGCTGGCGGAGTCGACGAGCTCTGGATACGCGCCTTGCATCAGGTCGCGGACGGCGTTGACCATCTCGAAGAGAAAGGGCTGCTCCTGGCCGAGCAGGCGGCCGTGGCGTATGCCTCGGCGGAGAATCTTGCGGAGGACGTAGCCGCGGCCTTCATTCGAGGGCAGCACGCCATCGTTGATGAGGAAGGTGGCGGCGCGGGCGTGGTCGGCGATGATGCGAAGGCTGGCGATGGCAACGTCGTTCTTTGAACTGGTGAGTTCGGAGGCTCTCTCAATGAGCGGTGTGAAGAGGTCGGTTTCAAAGTTGCTGACTTTGCGCTGCAGCGCGGCAGCTACGCGCTCGAGGCCCATGCCGGTGTCGATGGAGGGTTTGGGCAACGGGGTGAGCTTGTAACTGGTCTTCTTGGTGGCGGGATCGACGATGGCGGCGCGGTCGAACTGCATGAAGACGAGGTTCCAGATTTCGACGTAGCGGGCTTCGTCCTGACCAAAGGGCTTGTCGACACCTGATGTCTCGGCCGCTTCAAGGCCCATGTCGTAAAAAATTTCAGAGCAAGGGCCGCAGGGGCCGGTTTCGCCCATCTGCCAGAAGTTGTCTTTGAGGCCGTACGCCCTGATGCGCTCATTGGGCACGCCGGCTTCTATCCAAAAGCCTTCGGCTTCGTCGTCGCGGGACACACCATCCGCACCACCAAAGATGGTGACGTAGAGGCGGTCTTTGGGAATGCCGAACCACTCCTCGCTGGTGACGAGCTCCCAGGAATAGGCGATGGCGTCGTGCTTGAAGTAGTCGCCGAAGCTGAAGTTGCCCAGCATCTCAAAGAAAGTATGATGACGGCGGGTGAAGCCGACGTTCTCGAGGTCGTTGTGCTTGCCGCCGGCGCGAACGCACTTTTGCGAAGTGGTGGCGCGGGAGTAGTCGCGGCGCTCGGCACCCAGGAACAGGTCCTTGAACTGGTTCATGCCGGCGTTGGTGAAGAGCAGAGTGGGGTCGTTGGCAGGCACCAGCGAGGAAGAGTGCACACGGCGGTGGCCCTTCGACTCAAAAAAGCGCAGAAATGTTTCGCGTATCTCGTTCCCTGATCGGAATTGCATGGCTTCTTTAGTGTAATGGGCAGCGTGGCGATGATTGAACGGAGGCAATCAAATCTTGGCCTCCCACCCGATCACTACTCTTCATGCGCTTCTTCGTCGAGATTGTCGAGGGCAGCTAGGGCTTCGTCGGGGACGTCCCACTGGCGGAGGATTTTGTAGATGACGCCGGTGGGGAAGCCGGCGGTGACAAGGCGGCGCATGACGCGGGCGGTCTCCTTGGGGGTCTCGGGCTTGCGGATGCGCTTGCGTTCGAGATGTTCGCGGGCCAGGGCTTCTTCATTCGTCTGGCCGTAACGGGATTCGAGGGTTTCAGCGATGAGGTCTTTGGCTACGCCCTTTTGCTGCAGGTCCTGGCGGACACGGCCCTGGCCCAGCTTTTCGTTCTCTTGGCGCAGGCGAGCGTAGGTTTCGGCAAAGGCGGCATCGTTGAGGTAGCCGTACTGTTTGAGGCGGAGAAGAACAGCGGCGATGACGGCTTCGCCGAGCGCGGCGGGCTCGACGCGGGTCTTCATCAGGCGGCGCAACTCAACTTCAGTATGCATGTGGCGGCCGAGAGCCTTGACGGCGTAGTCGTAGAGGCCGGCTTCGTTGAGGAAGGGGCGGGGTTTGACGGATTTGCGTTGAGAGGGCAGGTTCTGGCTCCTAGCTTCTAGCGTCTAGCTCTTTGTGCCTGCGGCCCATGCTCTTCCGCCCGAATCCTTCCAGGTGTTTCTTGTTCGAGGCCAGGTCCGGAATGCCCGAATCGAACATTCCGACGCGAATCAACTTCCCCGGGCGATCAAGACCACGACGACTGGCTTTGGCTGTCGAGGCCCCTCGCTGCACGATGCCAGAACTTCGCTTTTTCGGCTTCGACTTCATCATTCTGCTCCTCGCACAAACAAGCTAGCAGCTAGAAGCTAGCGGCTGGAAACTGCATTCGCCCACTGGTCGACCCAGTCGTTGACGGTTTTGTACCAGAGTTGCGCGTTTTGCGGTTTTAGGACCCAGTGGCCTTCGTCGGGGAAGTAGAGCATCTTGCTGGGGACCTTGAGGCGCTGCAAGGTGGTGAAGAGCTGGAAGCCCTCGGCGACGTCGAGGCGATAGTCGAGCTGGCTGTGAATGACGAGCGTGGGCGTCTTGAAGTTCTTGGCCGAGAGAGCCGGGGACCACTTGCGGAATGGGTTCTCGGCGTCGGGCTTGCCGTAGTAGTCCCAGGGCTTGCCTTTGAACTCCCACTCGTTGAACCAGAGTTCCTCAGTGCTGCCGTATGCGGATTCGGGGTTGAACATGCCGTCGTGGGAGACGATGCACTTGAAGCGGTCGGTGTGGCCGAGGACCCAGTCGGCCATGTAACCGCCATAGCTGGCGCCGAGGGCGCACTCGCGGGATTTGTCGATGAAGGAGTAATGCTGCTCGGCGTAGTCGAGGCCGGTCATGAGGTCGGTGAAGGGTTTGCCTCCCCAGTCGCCGTTGACGCCGTCGACGATGGCCTGGCCGTAGCCGGTGGAGCCGCGGGGGTTGATCATGACGACCACGTAGCCGTTGGCGGCGAAGAGCTCGGCGTTCCAGCGGTAGGACCAGGAGTCGCCCCATGCGCCTTGCGGGCCGCCGTGAATTAGGAATTTGACTGGATACTTTTTGGCTGGATCGAAGGCTGGGGGTCTGATGATAAAGCCCTGAAGCTTGGTTTGGTCGGCGGCGGTGAACCAGAAGGATTCCAGCGGGGCTTCGTCGAGTTGAGCGAGGAGTGTGTCGTTGAGGTGGGTGATCTGAATGTCCTTCGTATAGATCACGACCCCGTCATTGAGGACGTCCATCGCATGGCCTTTAACCTTCTCATGCAAAGTACCCCCCATGCTGTCTGCAGCGTCTTGGAGTTTGAATACCTCGCTCGGCTGTCGAACGGTCATGCCAGTAACCAAGAGAGCATGCTCGTTCTGGAGAGGATGCAGATCTGACCATTCGACACCTTTTCCGTGCGGCCAGGCATCCTTGTCCGACAAGGAGTCCATAATTGTGAGGCCGAGAGTATCTCCCGCGCCATTTAGATTGACAGATTCCAGCGCTGTTCTCCCTTGATAACCATGACAGATGTAGATCGCTTTGGAGCTGGGCGCCCATGCAAACTCGGCCACCCAGAGGTCCGAATAAAGGCCGGATCGAAGACCCTTGATTGTATTTGTTGCACGGTCGTAGAGGACTAGACGGAATTTGTCGCTTTCATAGCCCGCGCGGGTTTGGGAGCGCCACGCCAAATATTCGCCGTCGGAGGAGTAGGCGGGGTTGAAGTCGCCGCCGGGGGATGGGCTGACCTTGACTGGCTTGGCTGCGGGATTGGTCAGGTCGAGGGTGAAGATGTCGGCGTTGGTGCTGATGGCCGGCTCGGGGTCGAGATTCTCAGTGAAGGCCAGCTCCTTGGAGTCGGGAGAGATGGCGAAGCCGCCGCCACCTTCGAGCGAGAAGGGCGGGACGTCGTGGGGATCGTTTGGCGTGAGGTCCCTGATCGGGAAGTCATTGCCCGCGCCGGTCCCGACGGAGGCCAGGAAGATATGGCTGCGCTTGTCGCCGGTGTAGTGGTTCCAGTGGCGAAAGAGGAGGTGGGTGAAGATTTGTGCCTTGACTTTACTGTTGGCCTGGGCGGCGTCTCGGTCTTTGTTGCACTTGTCTCCTGCGTTGTCGGCCGCCGTGATCGCAGGACAATCCGGATAGACGGCAGAGGTGAAGACGATGGAGCGGGCGTCGGGGGACCAGAGGGCGTTGTCGGCTTCAGTGGAGATGGAGGTGAGCTTTTTGGGGTTGGCGGTTGCGCCGGTGGCGGGGTCAAAGTCCGCCAGCCAGACCTGCTGGCCGCCGTCGCGGCTCGAGAGGAAGAGAATTCGCCTGCCGTCGGGGGCAAACTGAGGGCCACCATCGCCGGGCTGCGAGACGGTGAGAGGTTGCGGGTCGCCACCGGCGATGGGCTGGATGAATAGCTCAGGGGTCTTGGTGTTCTGGTCGAGATCGACGGTGGTGACGGAGTAGGCCAGCCATTTGCCGTCGGGGGAGACGGCGGTTTCGCCCAGCCGCTTCATCTTCATCATGTCGGCGAAGGTCATAGGGCGCTTTGCTCCACCCCAGCGACCAAGACCTGTCGCAGGGAACCCCGGGGCGGTCGGAGTCTGGGCAGAGCAAAGTGGGGCGACGGAGATGGCGAGGGAGAGCGAGAGGGCGAATGAATATTTGCGCATGGGATTTCCTATCAGCGGTCGCGAAGAAATTGCATCCACGCGAAGAAGAAGTTTACACCGGATGCGGCGGATGGGAAGTCGAGGTTCACAGGCTCACAGTTTCACGGCAGTACCCCCGGGGGGTAGGGGGGTATTTTCTGGTTACTGGATGCGGTGGAATGTGAACCCAGTTTCAAGGCTAGCAGGATGCGAGAAATAATCTGCAAATGGCGAGAATTTTTCGGGAAGGTTGTTTGGGTGTGGTGAGAAGGGGGAGTTTGCGCGGGGGGCTTGCGAAGGGAGTCCCTCCGGGGCTAAAGCCCGCGATGATTTTGCAGGCATATGCGGGGGTTAAAACCCCAGCTTCCCTCCGTAAAGGCCCTCGGCGGCTGAAGCCACGTTCACTGGATTCGGCATTCGACACGGCTGAAATTGTGCTCTTTCAATGCTACGGCTCTGTCATCACCATCGAAACGCCTACTTGTTTTCGTTGCCGGTGAGGCGGAAGGTGATGGTGCCCCAGAAGAGGCGGGCGCGCATCTGGACGGGGATGTGGCGATCGTCGTCGGTGTACCAGATCCAGATGTTGCCTCGGTTCTTGACGACACCGGCGTCGGCGGTGGGCTGAACGCGCAGGGTCTTGAAGATGCCGAGCGAGGTCTTGATCTCTTCGCGGCCTTCCACCTTCATGGTGACAGGCACGGTGTGCAGGGCGTCGACCACCGGGATCATGAAGGTTTTGCCGATCTCCATGGGTTGCGACGCAGCGTAATAAATGCCGCTGAGCAGATCGGTGAGGCAGCCAGGGACGGGCAACTCAACGTGCTTGGTTTGCCCGGTGACCATGTTCTTTTCGTCGAGAATCGACTTGCCCTGGGCGTAGTCGAGCCGGAGGGTGGAGCTGATCTGGCGGCGGCCCTCGGTGGTTTGCTTGTCAAACTCGTAGGTGCAACCTGTTTGGCGGTCAAAGGTGGACTGGAAGCGGTCGCCGACATGGAACAGTATGTTGATGGCGCCGATGGTGTCAGCATTGGCGGTGATGCGCTCGCGATCGCCCGTCGCCTCAAAGTGCAGGACGGCGGTTCCGGCGGGAAAGACGCGCCAGTCGACGGAGTAAGTGAGGGTCTGCTTCTGGGGAAAGCTGAAGCCAGCTCGCGGGGGTGGGAGCGGTGCTACCTGCTGGGCGTGGGCTGCTGCGGCCAACGCACAAGCGCAAAGAGTGGTTGTTATGGTTTGGCGCGTCTTCACCGTCTGGGAGGGCTCCTTAGAGATTGGAGAAACTTACCTTCTTGGCGCGGGGGGAAACCCTCACCGCAGCCCAGTCACGATGACGCCGACAGCTGGCCGCAAGAAGAGCAAGCTGAGATACAGCAGTGCGGCCCCTATAGAAGCATTGTACTCGCGGTGCTGCAAGTAAAGCGAAAAGGAGAAGTTGCCGGAGGCGGCAGGATTACCGGAATGGGAAGCCGGGGACCTCTGGGACTGGTCGGGGCCACTGAGGGGCTTGGCCGGGGTGAGGCGCGGAATGAGGCGGGGAACACGGCGGCAATACGCGTCAAATGCGGGGAATGTGGCGCGCAGAAAGCGCTCTTCTGAGGCGATAACCGGTATGTAGATGATTGCAAAGCCCGCGGCGAGCACCAGGACCACGGGCCAACTGAGAAGGGCCACGGCGAATCCGGCAGCGATGAGTGTGGAGCCGAGATAAAGCGGGTTGCGGGTGTAGGCATAAGGGCCGGTCTGGGTGAGTTCGCGGTTCTTTTTCACGTAGCCGGCGGCATAGGCGCGGAGCCAGAGACCGGGAAGGACCAGAGCGAGGCTCCAGGCGATGGCGATGGGTTGGGGGGCGCGCCGGTAGAGGTCGAACAGGTAGAGAGCCGCGGTGAGGAATCCCAAGGGGACACGGATGCGGCGGGCTATGCGCTGCCAGCGGGCGATCCAGTCAACGCGGTCCAGTTGATTTGGCTCAGTCAACGAAAAAGCTCCAGATGAGCGGGGCGTTTGGGTTTGGGCAGTGTTTGGTGAATCGGATCAGCAGAATACATAACGTCGCAAAAGCATACCTCAGGGGCTAAAGCCGGTGCTGATTCCGTTGATTTTATGCCAGGGATAAATCCCTGGCCTACCGCCCGAACGGGTCTTTCCGCAGCCTGTTTAGCCCTGACCTACAATAACCCCCGCATTTGGGATTCACCAAACAATGCCTTGCGGTATCCCAGCACCCGAGACTGTTGGATCATACATGGGCCTCCGAGGCTAGAAGTTCACTGGCGGCGCGGAGAACGTCTTCAGGCTGGATGGTGAGGAGGCCGGCTTCAGGCTCTGGATGGCGGGTGTGGTCGCGGCGGCTCTCGGGGCTGCGGAGCACCTTGAATCGGGTCCCGAATGGGCCGTTGCGGCTGGGGTCTGTGGGGCCATAGATGCCCACGACCGGGCGCTCGAGGGCGCAGGCCAGGTGGAGGGGGCCTGTGTCACCGGCGATGACGAGGGCGGCGCGGCGGGTGAGGGCGATGAGCTGTTCCAGTGTGCAATAGAGCGGAGTGGCCACGCCGTTTGTGGCCTGGGAGATGGCCTCGGCGAGCGGCTCCTCGCCAGGACCGGCGTTGACCAGAAGGCGCAGGCGGCGGTCGATGAGGCCCTGAGCGACGGCCGCATAGCGCTCCACCGGCCAGCGCTTGGCGCCCCAGCCGGCACCGGGGTTGATGACGACCGTGGGCTGGGCCGGCGAGGCGGGTAGAAGTTGGTCTGCCCAGACCTCGGCGGCGGGGTCGACTGGGAGCAAGGGCCTTGCGGGGGCAAGTTCGTCGCCGGCCACGGCTGAGGCCAGCTCGACATCCTGCTCTATAACGTGGGCGCCGTGGGTTGCTACGCGCTCAGTAAACAGCAGGCGGGCGGCGCGCTCGCGGGGATGGTCCTCACCGATGAGGCGTCGGCAGCCAGCCAGGCGGCCCACGACTGCGGACCGGATGGCGCCCTGGAGGTCGAGGACGGCATCGTATTCACCGGCTCGGAGGGAGCGCCGTAAGAGCTTGATTTCATGGTAAGTTTTCTGGCTGAATGGCGCGTTTCGCCATTCCTTGGAGTGGGCAAAGAGGAGGCGGTTTACTAGCGGGCAGGATGTGACCCGGCCGAGGCTGTCCTCCGCGACGAAGAGGGCTCGCCAGCGGGGCTCGACCACCCAGTCAATGACCCAACCGGGATGGGCAAGACGCAGGGCTGTGACCGCCGGCAGCGCGTGCAGAATGTCTCCCATGGCGCCTAGCCGAACCACGAGCAAGCGGAACTTGGATTGCGTGTGCAAACTCTGATTTTCTCACAAAGGCGGGTGATCTATGGCGTTTGCTTTAGCTGGTCGACCAGCCACTCGATGGCTTCATCTTCGTGCTCGATTTCGATGCGGAGGCGGGCGGTCTTGAGCGGGAGGGATGGCGGGAAGGCAGAAGCAAAGTTGCCGAGGCGAACTAGGTCCTTTTCGGTGGTAATTAAGGCTTTGGCTCCGTTCTGCTCGGCTGTAGCGATGAGACGGTCCAGGTCGTCGGGGGTGAAGCGGTGGTGGTCGGGGAAGGCGATGCGGGCGGCGAGGTGCTGGCCTGCGGCTTCGAGGCCGGCGAAAAACTGTGCAGGGCGGGCGATGCCACAAAAGGCTGCCATTTGGCCGGCTTCATTTGCTGGGGGGGGGGGAACGTCCATCTTGCGGTGCAGGCGCCAGACGGGACCTTCCCAGCCCCAGGCGCGCAGGGCGGCTTCGAACTCCGAGGCTTTGTCGGGTGCGGGAATGGCGATGACGGTGGCTCGGCGGGCTGCTTCGGTTGGCTCGCGTAGATTGCCTGCTGGGAGAAGGCCGTCCTTGTGCCAGTCGTGGCGATCGAGAAGGAGAATATCGACATCGCGGTAGAGCTGGCGGTGCTGAAAGCCGTCGTCGAGGATGTGCACTTTGGGCAAATGGAGATGGGAGACGTCTGGAGGCGCAGAGGCCTCGGCAAGCTGGCCGGCTCCGAAGCGCTGCCCGGCTACGAAGACCGGGACGCCGGTTTCACGAGCGATGAGGAGAGGCTCATCGCCGAAGTTCTCGGCTGTGCCGTCGGGGTCGACACGGGCGGGGCGCTGGTCCCGGCGTCCGTAGCCTCGGGAGAGAACGTCGACGCGGAGGCCACGGCGTTCGAGGGCTTTGGTGAGCGCGATGGTGAGAGGCGTTTTGCCGGCGCCGCCGGTGGAGAGATTGCCGACGCTGACTACGGGAAAGCGCAGACGGCTCACTGGCTCCAACCAGGTGCCGAGGCGGAACTCGCGCAGAAGCAAGGCGAGGCGGTAGGCGGGGACCAGCGGGAAGAGAAGCTTGCGCGATGAAGATTGGTTCGTCATGATGGGCGCTCCCGGCTTGAATTGTCAGAGAGCAGTCCCTGCAGCGCGTCCACGCATCGGGTGGTGGCGCCGGCTTGCTGGTGGAAGACTTGTTTGGCCCGGTTGCCCATTGCGGTGGCGGAGGGGGAGTCGCGGAGGAGTTTGATCAAGGTGTTGGCGAGGCTTTCTTTGGGGGAGATGGCGACGGCCTGATGCGCTAGAAGATCTTCAGTGATGACGCGGAAGTTGGCGTAGTGGGGGCCTATGACGATGGGCACGCCGAATTGGGCAGGTTCGAGAGGGTTGTGGCCGCCGGCGGCGATCAGGCTGCCGCCGACGAAGGCGACCGACGCAAGCGAGTAGACCGAGGCCAGTTCGCCGATGGTGTCGAGGAGGACGATTTGGCCGGGGCGGAGAGGCTGGAGCGCGGCGGATTGCGATCTCCAATCTGAACGCTTGACCCAGGGAATGCCGGCCTTGTCGAGCAAGGCGGCCACTGAGGCGAACCGTTCAGGATGGCGGGGCGCCAGGATCATGGCGAGTTGGGGGTCGGCGGCGAGGAGTTGGGGCCAGACTTGGAGCAGAGAGGATTCTTCCCCTTCGAGAGTGCTGCCCGCTACGATGAAGCGCAAATCGGGAGCGAGCGCTTTCAATTGGCGGGTGGCGTCGGCTTCGGCGGCGGCGCGGACGTCGAACTTGAGATTTCCGGCGACCGAGACACGGGCGGCTTGGCAACCGATGGCTTTGATGCGTTCCGCGTCGGTCTCACTTTGGGCGAGGACGCGGGAGATCTGGCGCAGCAGAGGACGGAAGAGGGGCCGAACGAATTTATAGCGCGGCCAGGAGCGGTCGGAGATGCGAGCATTTACGACGGCGACTGGAATTCCGCGGCGGAAGCAGCCGTTGAGGAGATTGGGCCAGAATTCGGTCTCTGCGAGGATGAGCAGGCTCGGGTTGAGGGCGTTGAGCCAGGCGCGGACAGCCCAGGGAAGATCAAGCGGGCAATAGAAGACGCGCTCGGCGCCGAAGCGCTCGCGGGCCAGGGCTTGGCCGGTTCGGGTGGTGGTGGAGATGACCAATTGGTGGTCAGGAAAGGCGCTATCCAGCTCGCCAACCAGGCGGCTGGCCGCAAGCACTTCGCCCACAGAAACAGCATGAAGCCAGATGATGGGACGCTCGGGCTGGCCTTGGAGAGGGCGTGTGCGCCCGAGGCGTTCTGCGAGCCCTTCGCGATACTTCTGCGTGGTGGCCATTTGCCATAGCCACCAGGGAGATCCGAGGAGCAGGACCACCAGCAGCACCAGATTGTAAAAAAAAAGAATCATGCGTTACGGAACTTGCCTTCTTCCGGTCTAACCCTCAAATGATACAGTCGAGCACTGTGAGGGTTTCTGGGGCGCTTTCGCTGCTTGTTGTCTGGTTGGCTCTGCCGGCCCTGGCCAGCGACCACTCAGCGCCTCCCGTGCAGCCCGCGACGACGTTTGCCGCGGTCGAGGTGCACGACGACGAGAAGGTCGCCATCGCCGTGGAACCCTATGACACGAAGGAGAAGGTGGGCCTGTTCCGCGTGGATTATTTGAGCCACGGCGTGATGCCCGTACGCCTGATCGTGACCAACAACGGAGACCGGCCCATCTCACTGAGCGACGCGCGCATTCTGTTCATGACCGCCGCAGGCGACAAGGTTCAGGCTGCAGAGCCCGAGGATGTGGAACGTTTGATGAGCCAAAAGGAGCGCCAGGGCAGCAAGATTCCCATGCCCGGCCCGATACCGGCCATCAAGTTGAAGCCCAAGGCCAGCGACAAAGATGTTGAAGAGGACTTCAATACGCTGGAATACCAGGCCCTGGTGGTGGAGCCGCACTCGACGCGCGCGGGGTTCCTGTTTTACGACGTGTCTCAGCTGGATAACCCGCTGAAGGGCGCCAAGATGCACCTGGTGAAGCTGCGGGACGCCGACGGCAAGGAGCTTTTCTATTTCGAGATTCCCTTCGAAAAGTACCTTCGATCCAAGTCGAGTCATATGAATTGAGGCAAGGACTCGCTTGCAGGAGACGTCGTGCCTACTCGTAGTAGGTGGCCGTGGTGGTGTCCGTCTCCCAGATGGTGCAGTCCTTGACGCGAACACGGCCATGGGTCATGCCGGCGAGTTCTTCGCTGGTCTGGTCGTAGAAGTATTTGGCTATGTTTTCGGCGGAGGGGTTGAGGACCGTAAAGGGCTCAAGTTCGTTGAGCATCTGATGGTCGATGCGCTCGATGACCGGGCGAAGGACGTGCTTCAGCAGTTTGAAGTCGAGCAGCAGGCCAGCCTCGTCCAGCGTGGTCCCGGCCAGGGTTACACGCACCTTGTAGTTGTGCCCGTGCGGGTTCTCGCACTTGCCCTTGTAGTTGCGAAGGTAATGGCCGGAGGAGAATCCGGCCTCCACGGTGACTTCATACATCGGCGTCTGCTCGATCCTGTGCGGGAAACAGTCCCAGGTTCCATTTTAGCGGCTGGCGCAGGTTCAGGGGTTCAAACCGCTGCGACGCTTTTTGCGTGCAGCCTGCCGAGCCTGTTCGCTGCGCCGGTCTACCTGCTCGAAAAGATGGCTCATGACACCGATGAGCGCCGCGCCAAGGCCGCCGAGGAGCAGAAACATGGCCACCGTGCGCCACAGAGATCCGTTGACCGGCAGGCCCGGCTGGAAACTCGAAGGCACCAACGACATGCCTGCTGAGACCAGCGCGAAGAACGCCAGGGTTGCGGCCAGAATGTAAAAGTTGCGCGACATAAATGGGGAGCAGGCGATCCGTTGGGCCTGCTGCGATTCTATCGGGCGATGGCAAGCTTGGGCATCTCTTATTCAAGATCGGAATGAGTGGCTTCAAATTCCTCGAAGAATTCCCTCGCTGGCCGGGTCTTTCCTTTCCTCGCATCATCGGGGCCCTGTCGGATGCCTTCCTCTACATCGGCGCGCGCAGCAATATCGAACAGGCACCGATAGGCTTCGGCGTCCGATACGACGGCCGCTGTGTCTTGCGCTCGGAGGATCTTGACACGGCGCGTAAACATTTCTACTCTTCAAACTATGGACCTGAATCTTCCCGAGCGCCAGACTACTGAGCTTGCCAGCCTCTCGGTGCGCACTGGCCGCAGCCCGGACGAGTTGGTTGTGGATGCCGTGGACCGCCTCCTTGCCCACGAGGCCTGGTTCGACGCGCAGGTGCAGTTGGGAATCGATCAGATCGCACGCGGCGAATTCCTTGAAGAAGAAGAAATGGACACACGCGTGGCGAGGATGATTCGGGCTTGAGACGGCTGCGGTGGTCGATGGCCGCTGCCGACGACCTTGAAGGAATCAGCGACTACCTCCATCTTCATCACCCCCCTTTCGCCAATTCAATGATTCAACGGCTTTACGACTCGGCAAAGTCGCTCAAGCAGCTTCCGTATGTGGGCCGCGTCAGCAAGAAGAGCGGTACGCGCGAACTGGTTCTCGTGCCCCTCCCATATCTCATGATTTATTCGGTGGACGAGAAGTCGGTTCACATCCTGCGTTTTCTCCACGCAGCCCAGGATCGGCAATGAGACGGCGTCGTCCCGGGAGGGTGGCTTCAGGCAAGAACCACTGCACTTTCAATCAGCGCGACTCCGGCCTGGGCAAAGGCCGTTTCGATTGCGGCAACCGAGCCGCTGAGGTCGATGGCGCGGCAGGCATCGCGGATCACGATGGTCTCAAGGCCGAGACGGCGCGCATCGAGAGCTGAGTAGCCTACGCAAAAATCGTAGGCGAGACCGGCGAGGAAGATGCGGGTGAGGTTGCGCTCGCGGAGATAGCCGGCGAGACCGGTGGGCGTAACGCGGTCGTTCTCAACGAAGGCGGAGTAGGAATCGATGTGCGGGCGGAAGCCTTTGCGGAGAATCAGCTCGGCCTGCGGAAGGTGGAGCGCGGGGTGGAACTCAGCGCCGGTGCTGCCTTGCACGCAATGGTCGGGCCAAAGAGTCTGCGTACCGTAGTTCAGCTCGATTTGGTCGTAGGGGTGTTTTCCGGGATGTGCGGAGGCGAAGGAAGAGTGGTTCGCGGGGTGCCAGTCCTGGGTGAGAACGAGGTGTTGGAAGCGCGGCGCGACTTGGTGAATCGGCGCGATCACAGAGTCTCCGCCGGGAACGGCAAGAGCGCCGCCGGGACAGAAGTCGTTCTGAACGTCGATGACGATGAGGACGTCCTGGGCTGCGATCTGCATCTACGGTCCTCTGAGGGGGGTTCTACTCTGCGTGCGAGGGAGCGGACATGCCGCCAATGATCTGCCATCCGGTTGGAGTCTTGATCCAGGCGTGGGTGATCCGGGAGGTTGATGGCCCTCCGTGACCGGCCTTGTCACCCCAGAACGCCGTGACCCAATAATGCGTAACGACGATGTTCTCAGTGGCCTGGCTGGCGGCCGGCTGCAAGGTAAACCACTGCATCGTGAATCCCTTTTCTGTTTGGTTGGTAATCCAGTCGGTGATGTGGTCTTTTCGTGCAGGCTGCGCACTGGAATAGGGCCAGCCCACGAAACTCGGACTCCACAGGTCGCGATAGTGGTCGAGGTCGACTGCCTTTACATATCCCCAGTAGGAGGATTCCAACTTCCAGACGGCCTTTTCATTGTCGGTCTGCTGAGCGAAGGCTGGGATTGGGGTGCACGCCATGGCCAAGGCGAGGATGAGCGCGGCCCTGATATTGAGGGCTTTTCGAGTGGTTGAGAGCGCGCTGCGTTTTTGGGAAGTCATTGGATGCTCCTTGGAAAATGCGTTCTTGATAGTTAGCCGGAAAGACCGAATTATGGGCAATGCACTCCGAAAGCATACCGCAGGGGCTAAAGCCCGCGAAGATTATCGTGACTGCATGCCAGGGATAAATCCCTGGCCTACCGCCCGAAAGGCCTTTTGACTTCATGCATGGTAAATTTCTGGCCTAGCGACCGAATGACTTTGGATTTGATGTCAGGGATGAATCCCTGGCCTAGCGCACGAAAAAGCTTTTGGCAGCGAGTCAAGTCGCGTGATCCGGTCTCTCAAAAAAACTCTCCACATCTTTGATCGTTGCTGTCATGCGGTACGGCGGCAGGCTGGCGAGGAAGGTTTGGCCGTATCGCTTTTGGGTGATGCGGGGGTCGAGGAGGACAAGGACGCCGCGATCTTCTAGCGAGCGGATGAGGCGGCCGAAGCCTTGCTTGAGAGTGAGCACGGCTGCGGGGACCTGGTAGTCGAAAAAAGGCTTGCCGCCGGCTTCTTCGATGGCCCTCATGCGGGCGGCGACGACCGGGTCGCTGGGAACGGCGAAGGGCAGGCGATCAATGATGACGCAGCTGAGCGCTTCACCTTGTACGTCGACGCCCTGCCAGAAGCTGGCGGTGCCAAAGAGAACTGCGTTGGGGGTGGAGCGGAACTCCTCAAGCAGGGCCTTGCGCGGCGCGGTGCCGTGCAGCAGCAAGGGGAAATCCAGGACCGGGAACAGGCGTTCGTATAGGTCGCGCATCTGGGCGTAGCTGGTGAAGAGGCAGAAGGCGCGGCCCTTGGTGATTTCAAGGACGCGGCGGATGCAGCGGGCGGCGGCCTCGGGGAACTCCGGATCGCGCGGGTCAGGCATCTCTGGCGGCAGATAGAGCAGGGCTTGCTTGCCATATTGGAAATGCGAGGGGACAACCAGTTCGCGCGCCTCGCTGAGGCCGAGCCGCTTGCGCATGTGCTCAAAGCCGCCCTGCACGGTGAGCGTGGCCGAGGTGAGGACCACGGTGGGAATGGTCTCAAAGACCAGCTCGGAGAGGAGCGCGGAGACGTCGATGGGCGTGGCCTGGAGGAATGTGGTCCGGGACTGCTGGCGGGTATTGCGTGGGGCGGACTTCTCCGTGGGGGCACCGGTGTGGATGCGGCGCTCCATCCAATAGACCATGTTGCTGGCGTTGGATTCGAGCAGGAACTCAAACTCTGAGCGCAGGCGGGCGACGCGCTTCTTCAACCCGGGAGCTTCATCGGCTTTGAGGCCATCCATCTCCGCCTCAATGCGACGAAGGGTGGCGCGGACCCCCATGTAGAGGTCGCCGGAGGTTTCAAGAAACTCCTCGCGGCCGGTGAACGGCTGGCGGCCGTCGCCGGCCATGGGCAGGCCGGCAAAGAACATGCGGACGCGCTCACGAAGCTGCTGCGTGGCGGCGGGCACGTTGGCGGCGCCTTCTTTGCCGCGCAGCAGATTATCGGTGTCGCGGGCCAGCTCTTCAAATCGTATGTTGCTGACCGAGAGGCCGAAGTAGCTGGAGGCCACTTCTTCCAGTTCGTGGGCTTCGTCAAAGACCACCGCGGCGGCTTCAGGAAGAATGCCTGCGTCGGGCGCGCCAGTGGCCTCTTGCTTGACGCTGAGGTCGGCGAAGAAGAGGTGGTGATTGACGATGATGATGTCCGATTCGAGAGCCTTGCGGCGCATCTCGGTGATGAAGCAGCGCCGGTAATCGGGGCAGGTCGATCCCAGGCAGGCCTCGGTTCGGGCATCCAGCTTGTTCCACAGGGCGCTCGACTCGGGGATTCCGGAGAGCTCGGCGCGGTCGCCGGTTTCCGTGGTCTGTTCCCACTCGGAGATCTTCCGGTACTGGTCGATTTCTTCGAGGCCGGAGAGAATGGGCTGGTTGCGCAGCGTGACCAACTTGTGGCGGCAGAGATAGTTGGCGCGGCCCTTCATGTAGCAGACGCGCAGTGGGCCGAGCAGCGTTTCAAGGAAGGGAATGTCGCGGAAGTAGAGCTGGTCCTGGAGGGCCTTGGTGCCGGTGGAAACGATGATGCGCTGGCCGGTGCGCAAGGCGGGGAGCAGGTAGGCCAGGGTCTTGCCGGTGCCGGTGCCTGCCTCAACGATGAGGTGGCGACGCTCTTCGAGAGCGCGCTCAACGGATTTGGCCATGGCGAGTTGGCCGGGCCGAAACTCGTAGGGGAGCGACGAGCGCGCCAGGATGCCGCCCGGCGAGAAAAACTCATGCAGCGAGGGCAAGGCGCGGGTTGTGGTATCGCTGGCGGCCATCGGGACTCACTCCATCATAGTGAGCCGGGCTCTCCGGTTGGCGTAGCCGGGCAGATTCCGCAGCGAAGGCCCGATCGAAGCTCATCCAAATTCCGAAACCCTTGCTGAAGCGCTGGGGTGGTACTGGGCGTCATTCGGGGCTTGGTTGGGGGCCGGGTTCTGGACTGAGTTCTGGGCTGGGTCAGGCTGCGCGTCGAGCCAGTGACCGACCATGAAGGCCTCCTGGGGATTCGATGCGACGTCGATGTTTGTTGTGCTCTTGATCAGTTTTTTGCGGACCTTCGCGGCTCGTTGCGCGGCGATCGCATTTTCAGCGGCGGCGGAGTAGGGATTGACCGAAGTGATGTTCATTTGACTGCGCTGGATGTGCATCTTCCTCTCCTTGAGGGCGACAGGGCACTTAAGCTGTCAAATTCCAGGACATGCTTTACGTTTTGTCTCTGGACATCCTTTACAGTTTC
>OBLU010001197.1_pt1 | contig 24245 bp, 19 predicted proteins | sample 1518681 | NCBI WGS metagenome assembly OBLU01 (sample SAMEA3539304, study PRJEB22396) | soil metagenome | biome: tundra; feature: field; material: soil | place: USA | collected 2010-05 | depth 0.15 m
GTTCAAACGCCTGTTTGCCACTCCTTCCGTATATTCAAATACGCTGTCGCGGGGTAGTCTTCCAGTTTTCCTACTTGCAAGTGCATGAATGGCGGAGCACAGACAACATTCGCACGCGGATTCCGGTCTCTGCCCCTCGTGCGTCGCCGAGAAGGGTTTTATTGAGGCACACTGGCATTTGACACTCATGATCGGCTGCCCGGTCCATGGGTGCATGCCCGCCACCTTTTGCCCCAAGTGCGGCAAGCGCTTGCGACTCTTTCGGCGCGGTCTCCTGGAATGTGGCTGCGGCGCCGATCTTATCGGGTGCGATCTCCCGCCAATTCCGAAGGAGGACGCTGCACTTCTCGACAGTATTCGGCGAAAGGTTCTCGGGGTACCTGCGAATGCTGAGAATCCTCTGTCCTTTCCTCAGGACCAGCTTCTGGCCATGAGTCTGCGTTCGATGCTTGTGGTTGTTCGAGCGCTTGGAAAGCATCGCTTGATCGCTGACGATGCGCGAGCCTGGAGGATGAGCGCCAGATCGTCTCGGCGGCCGCCCGTGTCTTGTGCGATTGGCCAAGAAACTTCATCAGGCTTCTGACGGACACCGGGAAGAAACTCAATCCGAGCGGAAATGGTGGAGTCCGCACGCAGTTTGAGGCGATCTATAGGGCGCTCTTCAAGAACCGCGCAATCGAACCGAGGGATCAAACAGACTTTCTTCGAGTGGCGTTTCTTGAGTTTGCAGAACATCATTGGGATCGCGGCTACGTAGATCCAAAGCTCCTGGCGCAAGTGAGGAGTAAGGTAGAGTGCCGATTCATCACTCAGTCGGAGTTTGCGGCAAAAGCCGGGATCGCAACGGCCACGGCTTCAAGGTGGCTGAGAGATAAGAAAATGCCGTCAAGGCGGGTTCGCTGCGGCAAGTCTGAGCGCATCCTCGTTGACTTCCACTGCAACACAGTCCCGCGCCCTTCGCCGGGTAAGACGTATTGGGAAAGGGACGTTGCCAAACGCATGGGGCTTTCTGTCGGCGTCCTTCGGGCGCTGAAGAATGCTGGCGTCTTCGAGTTCAACCATCTGTTACCGACCAAAGGCGGGTATCACGAGCTGGACATTGACGCCTTCACTGAGAGGCTTTTGGTGAAGACGACAAAGAAGGGGTCGATCTGCGGTTCCTCAAGCCCGCTGATCAACTTGAAAGCCGCATTAAGCGGACATCACGACTCCGTGGCAATGAAGGTGGATGCGATTCGAGCCTTACTCGCGGGAACGCTCGCCATCCTCGGCGATACCGATGGGACAGTTGGGGGGCTGCTCGTTGATGGAGACAAGTTTCGAGCTTTTTTTCTTGCCGTTGACAATCGTGCCGCAGGTGACACGATGCCTCCGAATGACGTTGAGAAGCATCTTCATTGCGATGCAAGTGCGGTTCCAAGCTTGGTGCAGATGGGTTTGCTTGCAGGTTGCAAGACGCCGACCGGACTGAGAATCGCAAAGGAATCTGTGGAAGCCTTCAAGGAGAAATATGTTTCTCTGGCGTCGATAGCAAACACCCTTGGCTCCAGCAGCAGGCGTCTCATGCGCCACTGCGAGGAGATAGGGATCGAGTTACTGTTGGTTCCGGCAATGAGACGCCGCGGTCCTCAACCATTCATCCGGATTTCTGACCGTGCGAAGTTGATGGAAACTAGATTGAATTCAACGTTCACCCCAGGGGATAAGGCAGGGAAGCGACTTCCTGTATTAGGAAAAATCTGAGGAACACAGTGCGGCGGCAATGCCTGGATCTGCTGTGCCATGAGCAGAGCGCTGAATCCGATCGAGCAGGCGAAGCGGGAGCAATCGCCCGAGGAACTCGATCGGTTTTACCGCGAAATGCTTGGAAGGATCGACTGACAAAGGGCCACAAATGGTCGGAATATTCTGGCTTGTCGATGGCCAATTAATCTTGGACGCTTACCCCTTAAGCGAGGCCGAGCCCTAATGGCGAGTGTTTGGGACATAGGACGAGCCATATTCGCCATTGGGCGAAGCTTCAGCGGAGCGGAGTTGTTAAGCCGGAACTGGAGTATGACGAATTCCCGCGTGGCCGAGTGATCTTCAGTAAGAGGTCTCAACAATTTCTCTTGCTTGCGGACAGGTGCATCCTCAAGGACAAATCCAACTTGGCGAAAATCGAGAAAACGATGCACCTGCCCAAAGACCTTGTTGTCGATACTGACATGCACTATCGCTGCACTAAATGCTTACGCGGGCGCCACCCGATCGACGACTATTCTTAGCAAAGAATCTGGGCGCCCTGACGAGAGGAATGACCTCAACGGCGCCCACGCTGTTTTCTGCAAAGATTCCTTGCCGGCTATGTTTGACCTCATGTTCACTACAAAATCCATTCTCAGCCTATAACCGACGTCTTTCTAACAACCTGCGTAGAATTTCATTCGACGATCATCAACGTTAACAAGTCTAGTGTATGATCGCGCCTTCGACGGGCACAGGGATTCGGGGCTTCAGGTGGGCCGAATCAAAGCACGTTGGCAGGTGGTTCTTCCATGGAACAGCAGGAACCCAAATCGTCCCGGAAGCCTGTACGCGCAGCGCAGTATGTCCGCATGTCAACGGAGCACCAGCAATACTCCACGGAAAATCAGTCCGAAGTAATAGCCCGCTACGCAGAGCAGCATGGCATGGAGATCGTGGCAACTCACGCCGATTCAGGGAAGAGCGGTCTTACACTCGCCGGAAGAGAAGAGCTACAGAAGTTGCTCGCGAAAGCAGAGTCCGGACATGCCGACTTCAGCGTTGTGCTGGTATACGACGTCAGCCGATGGGGTCGGTTTCAGGACGTTGATGAAAGCGCCTACCACGAGTATGTCTGCAGACGAGCCGGTGTCAACGTTCACTACTGTGCAGAGCAGTTTCAGAACGACGGTAGTCCGATCTCCACGCTGATCAAGAGCGTGAAGCGGACGATGGCCGGAGAGTACAGCCGAGAGTTGTCGGTAAAGGTATTCGCAGGACAGTGCCGTCTGATAGAGCTGGGATTCCGACAGGGCGGCCCAGCGGGATACGGTCTGCGACGACAGTTGGTCAGTATGGACGGTACCCCGAAAGAACGACTATCCCGTGGCCAGCAAAAGAGCATCCAGACGGATCAAGTCATTCTCGTCCCAGGTCCCGCCGAGGAACTCCAGGTGGTTCGCGATGTGTTCGAAGCCTTCACGCACAAAGGATTTACCGAGGCGCAGATTGCTCAGTCACTCAATAACCGCGGCCTGCTGACGGACATGTCGAGGGACTGGACACGCGGCACCGTTCACCAGCTCTTGACCAACCCGAAGTACGCAGGCATGAATGTCTACAATCGCAAGTCATTCAAGCTGAAGAAGAAGCGAATAGTAAATCCTCCCGGCATGTGGATTCGGAAGCAGGATGCATTCGAAGCTATCATTGGACCCGAGCAATTCTCTCTCGCCCAGCAGATCATCCAGACGCGTTCGAGGCATTTCACTGATGACGAGTTGCTGGAACAACTGCGCAATCTCTTCAGGCGCTATGGAACTCTGTCCGGAGTCTTGATTGACGAGTCGGAAGAGATGCCATCGAGCAGCACATATCGTTCCAGATTCAACACCCTTGCACGGGCATACACTCTGGTGGGCTTCACGCCGAATCGTGATTTCGCCTTTATTGAACTTAACCGGAGTCTACGGCGAGCTTACAAAGAGCATTGTGAGGCGCTGCTGGCCAAGTTGCGGGAGAACGGCGCCACAGTCCGGCAGGATTCCATCACTGAACTCTGGATTGTCAACGAAGAGTTCTCTCTATCCCTAGTTGTGTCCCGTTGTCAGCCAACCGCGACCGGTAGCACGCGATGGAATCTTCGGTTCGATGCCTCGCTTCGGCCGGACGTGACGATTGCGGTTCGGCTCGATCCTGACAATCAAACCGTTCGGGACTACTACCTGTTTCCTGGTACTGATCTTTTCACGACGAAGCTCCGACTGCACCGAGAAAACGGAGTTCTGATTGACCTGTACCGATTCGATGATCTGAGATTTCTAATGGGCTTGGCCGAACGTAAACAGATTGAGAGGGTTGCATGAGCGAAGAGCAGATTCAGATGATCGACATAGCACAAGTACTAATTGCTAACCCTCGACCGCGCAATCAGGTCAAATTCCAAGCAATTGTGGCCAGCATTGAAGCCGTCGGGCTCAAGAAGCCCATTCTTGTGAACAATCGCACATCCGCAGGAGGTGGGTTTCAATATGAGCTGGTGTGCGGCCAGGGAAGACTGGAGGCATGCGCGGCCTTGGGAAGAACGACAATCCCCGCGATCGTCGTAGAGGTCACACGGGAGCAGTTGTACCTAATGAGCCTGGTTGAGAATATCGCCAGGAGGCCACCTTCCAATCGCGCCCTACTGTATGAGGTCCGTATCTTGCTCGAAAAGGGTTACAAGGCCGAAGAGATTTCGAAGAAGCTGGGTGTGGAAATTAGTTTTGCATACGGAATCGTGCAGCTTCTGAAACATGGCGAGGACGTTTTGCTCCAGGCCGTAGATGCAGGGAGGATTCCGCTTCGGATCGCAATCATCATTTCCACGGGAACAAACGAAGAAGTGCAGGCTGCTCTGATTGAGGCGTATGAGAAAGGCGATCTGCGAGGAGCGAAACTGGAAATGGCCCGGCGTATCATCGCGCTTCGATTGTCAAGGGATCGCGGTTCAGGATGAACGAGCCCCACAAAGAGGAAGCTTTCGTCAGGAGTGCTAATCGAGGAGTATGAGCAGCATGTCCAACGTCAGCGATCCGCGGTGGCACGCTTGAATGCAGTCACTCATAGACTGATGATCCTTTCTACCGCGATGAAGCGGCTTCTCCAGGACGAAAACTTCGTCACGCTCTTGCGAGCGGAAGCCATCCAAGACATTCCTAAGCATCTGTCTGAACGCATGGCATAAAAAGGACAAGGTATGAATTCATCTGCAAAAGTTGGCTTCGATCTTAAAACTGTACTGCTCCCTATTTCCTCGATCACCCCAAGGTCAATCCCGACTCAGGAGGTACGAAAATCGAGAAAGTACAGACAGATTGCTGCCTCGATTGAGCATCTGGGAGTGGTAGAACCCCTTGTAGTCTCAGCGGTTGGAGACGGAACGCACCTACTCCTCGACGGGGCGCTTAGGTTTGATGTTCTGCGGCAACGCAACGAGATCGAGGTTCGGTGCATCCTTGCAACCGACGATGAAGGTTATACATACAATAAGCGCGTCAATCAACTCTCCAGCATCGGAGAGCACTATATGATTTTGAAAGCTCTGTCGAATGGAGTTAGCGAGCATGACATTTCGGTTTCGCTCTCCGTTGATGTTGAAACTATTCGTCGCAAGAGATCGATGTTGGACGGCATTTGCCCGGAAGTAATTGAACTTCTAACTAACCGGAGAGTTGCTGTACAAACCTACAGCCTGCTCCGCAAGATGAAGCCTATCGGCCAAATCCAGGCCGCCGAACGAATGATCCATTCCAACAACTTCTCTTCGAAAATGGCGAAGGCACTCCTGACGATTACAAAACCGGAGTTGGTAGTGAGTCCTGAGAAGGTAACTCGATCCAGACCTGGCACGAACGCTAAACTAGAGGTCCTCCAGCGGGAGTCGGAGGTATTGTTGACCGACCTCAAAAGGGTCGAGGAGTCGTACGCAACTCATGCGCTCGATCTGACAATCGGTCTTGGTTACGTCGAGCGCCTTCTGGCTAACCAGCATGTTGAAAAGTACATGGCGAAGCACCATGTCGAACTTCGGAATGAGTTGAACAAGCTGGTCAAGGAAAAGGCCGAAGAAATGTCCCGCACGATTCCCGACCCCGTCCGGATTCCTCCCAAATCAGCGAAATCGTCGGCTAAGCCCTCATCGGAAGCGGTAGCCTGAACTTTCTGAATAAGAATCCATGCGAACCAAATGGCATAAATATACTTAGCGCACCAGAAAAGACATAAAGGCTACGGATTAAGCAAGTCCTCTCATGGGGAAGTGAGGCTATTCGTCATCCTCCGGTTGGTCCGGGTTCGTCACTTCAGCCTGACCAGAATCCAGATCAGTTCCAACGGCGGACATGCCGCCCCAATCGACCTTGCCGTTCAGGTTGACGAATTTTCCTTCACCCGGTCCCTCATAGGAATTCAATATTTGGGCAGTCGCGGGATTGGCGGCCGACTGGGCTGCCTGGGCGCCGATGCGACCAAATAACGCGATAAATCAGACAAACACAGCTCGCCAGGCTGAAACACGCGGCGGCCCGAAATAGAAGCGAGGCGCACCGGCGGCGCGGGAGAACGCGAGAATGCCTATCCGTCGAGCGCACCATCTGGTTCTTGGATGCGTTTGGGAAGAAGGTGGGTTTGCCTCGTCGGACTCGGCGTCTCATGGATTGATTTTGAACTCAAGCGACGGGCAGTTCTATTCGAAACGAGGAACCATTGCAGCAAGAGCCGGCATCCTAGTCACAGCACGTTTTTGGGCTTCAATTGAACCCCGGGGGGCCTCATCCTGCGCGAAAAATCCATTGTGGATCCGCGACTGGGGCGCCGAGAGCGGCGAATTTGGGAGCTTGTATCTCATTCACCCCTCGATTCGCTCTGGAATCTCCAGGGAGTTCCCGCCACGGTCGTGGCGAGGCGCACCTGGAAGTCGGTGATTGACGACCGCCTCTTCGGGCATGCGGCAGAGCTAGGCTTCTATTTTCTCTTCGCGCTGTTTCCCACGCTGCTCTGTGCCAGCTCGATTCTCGGTCTGGCGGCGCGGTCTGCGTACCAGATATACGACAAGTTGCTCGATTACCTTGCGTTGGTGATACCGACCGCGGCGCTCGGTGCAGTATTGAGCACATTTAACGAAACGACGGCTGCTGCCACCTCAGGGAAAGTGACTTTCGGCCTCATTGCGGCTATATGGTCTGCCTCGGTGGGCATTTCGGCGATTCAGGACACTCTGAATGTTGTGTATAAGATCGAAGACTCCCGCAGCTATTTTGTTGCGCGAATCTATGCCATCGGCCTCACGATACTGCTGACGGTCATCGTCAGCCTGGGTCTGGCTTCGCTTTTAGGCGGGGACTACCTGGCAAGGTTGGCGTATCACCGAATTCCTGAGCACATGGCGCGAATGGCCGCAGCAGCGGGGGCCAGATTCGTCGGATGGACAATAGCTCTGGGCCTGCTGGCCTTGTGTTTTGCTGTGATTTACTTCTGGGCTCCGGACTGCAAAGAGCGCCGCTGGCATTGGCTCACACCAGGGGGAGCGATCGGCATTATCGGCTGGCTCGCGTCCTCGTTCGGCTTGCGGGTCTACCTTCGCTACTTCAACAGCTACACGATGGCTTACGGTTCCCTGGGGGCGGTCATCATTCTGCTGACGTGGTTTTACCTTACTGGGCTCATGATCCTGCTCGGGGCTGAAATCAACAGCCAGATCGAAGCCGCCGCCGCTGAAATGGTGCTGCGAGAAGCGCGGTGATCGGTCAGATTCCCACGGGAAAGCCGCAATCGCACATGCTTGCTCTGTCGCCGGATGGGAAGCGAGGATACACGTCGAATGTCGACTCGGGTAATCCCCAGTCTTTTCATCATATTTCAGTGGACTTGATGAGCCAACGATATTACTGCCGTTTAAAACCTTGATTCTAAATAGGTTATGTATGGATTGGTGGAAATTTCACCTTAGGCGTAAATTGGCGAGGAAAATTTCATCTTATGCGTACTTTTACTTTCATCTTATGGTGGCGACAGCCGCGTATGTTCTTGAAACGCATAGACGGTCAATTTCACCTTATGCGTAAACCCACAGAGGGGGAAAAAAAAAGAAGGAACGTCCAATCAATGGGGGTTTGAAGGCCATGGCTTGAACGCCATGGCCTTTTCTCTTGCGTTCATTGCGATCGCAGACTCGGCAGGCATAGGATGGGGACGGTGCAATGAGTCGCTTGATTCCATTCGTGCTCTTGGCAGCCATGGCCGTTCCCTCCGCGGCGTCAAAGCGCGATACTGTGGCGCAACTGGAGCAAGAGTTGACGGCGGCCTGCGCGGCGCACAAGCCCGATGTGGAGATTGCGCGCAAAATCGGCAACATGGAACTCTCTGAACGGCTCACTGAGGCTGATCTTGAGCGACTCAAGGCGCTTGTGGTTCCGGGCTCCGAGCCAGCGATGGCATTGCAGTTGCTTGCCGACAAGTCGGCGTTTCTCGATCTGCCGGCCAGCGGCGCGCCGACCATCGCCGCGCCTGATCCGACCGCGCAGCAGCAAATGCTCGAGGCGGCTCGAAACTATGTTGCGCAGACATTGCCGCGGCTTCCCAATTTCCTCGCCACCCGCACCATTAATCGGTACGACGATAGCCCGCAGGCGCTCAAGAAAGGCGGCTGGCCGGTTCGTGCGGGATTGCACAAGGTGGACACTTCGAGCCGGGAAATCTCAGTGCGTGACGAACGCGAGAATCAACCTCCCACGCAGGGTTCCGCGGTGTGGGAGCGGGAGATTGGGCTGATCTCGGGAGGCGAGTTTGGCACCACGCTCGGCATGATCCTCACAGACACGATCCAGGGCAAGGTTACGTGGAGCCACTGGGAACAGAACGACGCGGGGCAAGTTGCGGTCTTTCAATATGAGGTGCCTAGCGCTGCATCACACTTTGAACTCATCGGCACACTTCAGCGGGAGGCGGCCATCGAGGGTTTCGCGGCGCCCAGCGGAAACCGCGGAATCGCCAGCATCGGAGTACGTCCCAACACCGACCCTTCCCGTACCTCGATCATCCGCATCCGGCCCGCTTATCACGGGTCCGTATCGCTCGATCCAGCCACTGGAACCATCCTCCGTATCACGATGGAAGCTGAGTTGAAGGATAGCGATCCATTTCGTCGAGCGGCGATCCTCGTGCAATATGGCCCCGTCCAGATTGGCGAAGGCAAGTTCATCTGTCCCGTGCGCAGCGTGGCCCTATCTTTGGGGGCCCTGCATGCCCAGGCAGGTTCAGAAGATGCGCCGGCCGAGTGGCTGAATGAAACTCTCTTCACCGGCTATCACCGCTTCGCGTCAACGACGCGCGTGCTTACCGATCCTGCACCGCCGCAGTGATCCTGAAACTGACTGAGACCCGCCAGTGAACTTCTACTTCTTGTTCTTTTCAGGTTTCGGCATCGAGTAACCATGGCGCGCATGGACTTCGACCCCGTCTCGATCCACTTTCACGTTCAAGCGGTGATACTTGCCGTCAGGCTTTACATTATCGAGTGAGAGCTCGAGTACATACAGAGTCTCCGGCGCCTCAGTGAGCGCCTTGAATCCCGCGCCCAGATCGTTGCTGTTGTGAAAGAAGGTGCCGCCGGTACCGTCGGCAAGTGCACCCATTGCGTTCTCGGCGACGAGCATGGAAGTGCGACGATAGTCGGACTGCTGCTGCACGCTGCCGCCAATCAAACTCGGACTGTGCTGGCTGGCGTCCAGTTCCGCGGTGTAGAGGCCGCGCGCATCGAGAACACTGACGGGCACATTCGATTGCGCCGCAAGGTCCATCATTCGCGATTCGAAGGTCATCGATTCCTGCTCGATAGGGAGGATCCCGGGCGAGATAAAGATCAGCATGCGTTGGCCCGGCAAAGTGGCCGCAGTGCGCACAAACGCGGACAGGTTCGCGTAGGTCATCTGCGCATCCTGACGGCCAAGATTCAGCGACCGGTTGGTGGCGTTGAGCACTTCGTTCTCAGCCATGTTTTGCTGGTGTCTATGCCCGGATTGCAGTCGATAAACTGCTTGAATGCGTCCTGGAATGCGGGGCCATCATGACTATGCTCATTCTCGATCTGAACAGCCTGATAGTAAGTGATATTCGGGCATGCGCGCGGATCGGGCCGAAAAGTGTTCCGTGTTTGCAGACTCATGATTGCTTGATGCAGCCTGGCGTGATCGCGGGTGAGGCCGCTGTTGGTGTTTCCTGAGAGCGACAGGACAGCCCCGATGTCCGAAGTGGCCAGAGCCCCGTCAAGCGCCTCTGCGCCCGCATTACGGACGCGCACCAGGTCTTCGGGGCTCAGATGCAGGTCGTCAAAAAGGAAAAGGATAAAGCGTTGAGCGCCAGGCTGCGCCACATTCGAAGAAACCGCCGATTGAGCGCCCGTCGTGGTGTTGCTCGCGGCGGTTGTTCCTTCCGTTATTCCTCGCTGTTCCAATGTGAATGCTGAAACCGCTCGCGGCTTGTCGTTGTCGAAAACTTGAAAATCTTCCTTTTTCAGGCCATCGACGGCGTGGCCCTGCTTATCGCGCACCACCACCGGCACCAGCACGCGGTTGACGTTGATTTCAATCCGTGGCGTTGTATCATCCGCCGCATTGGCCTGTTGCGCGAAAGAGCGCGTGCAGACGGAAGCGAGACAGCAGAAGAACAATGTTGGTGTAAGGAAACTCGGACAGCGCATGCCCATTCCCTCTGAATTGCGTCCGCGCGGGATCACAATCGCTCTCAGTCGTTGGACATGAAGATTCTAATCTCTTGCGTTTGTGGGCTGTTCTCAAAAGCAGCCAGGAGAGATTGGAATACGAGGGAAGTGCATTCCGCAAGCTGACGGCGCCTCCGTTGATGTACAGGATCGGGTTTCGACGCTGGTAGAGTGCTGGAAGGAGTTCTCCTTGGAAGCTGCCGACCAGCGTCCCGCGTGGAAGACGCTACTCGCGTTCGCGATTATTTATTTCGTGTGGGGATCGACGTTTCTGGCGATTCGAATCGGCGTTCACGAAGTTCCGCCATTCCTTTTCGCGGCGATGCGATTTTTGGTTGCGGGCATTGTCCTCTATGGCTGGATGATTGCACATGGCGAGCGCTCACCAGACAGACGCCAGTGGATTTCAGCATTCGTCATGGCTCTGCTGATTTTCGTCTTCGACTACGGACTGCTCTTCTGGGCTGAACAGCGAGTGCCTTCAGGGATCGCCGCAGTCATGATGGCGACCATCCCGGTGTTCATGGCTCTATCGGAAATCGTTTTCCTGGGAACCCAAAGGATGACCGTTCAGCTTGCTCTAGCGCTGTTGATCGGGATAGGGGGCGTTGCGGTACTGATGAGCCGCTCGCTAAATCTTGGAGGAGCCCCCATCGACCGGACCGGCGCCATGGCCCTGATCTTTGCGTCCATGAGCTGGTCGATTGCCTCTGTGCTTTCGCGCAAGCTACCGCTGCCGTCATCCAAAGTGATGAGTTCGGGAGCCCAGATGCTCGCCGGGGGAATATTGCTGGGAGTCGTAGCGAGCGCCCTTGGAGAGACACAAGACTTTCACCCCCGGGCCGTTTCGCCCACAGCCTGGTTCTCATTGATCTATCTGATAGTTGCCGGCTCGATTATCGGTTTTACCGCGTACGTGTGGCTCATTCACCATGAATCCCCAACCAAGGTCGGGACATACGCCTATGTCAACCCGGTGGTTGCGGTGCTGGTTGGATTTTTTCTGGGCGGCGAGACACTTTGTCTGCGAACGATCGTCGGAACCTCATTTGTGCTCTTAAGCGTGGTGCTGATCACCGGCCTGCCGGTCAGAAAGCGAGCGGCGAAACTAGCAGAACGGGAAGAGGTTTAGCTCACGTCGGGAGTGCGAAACTGGTGCACATCTCTACTTGCGAGCGGCTCTACGAGAGCGAATATTGTTCAGAACCGAAACTATTTCGAGTCACCGTTTTGAGGGCGGATATTAACCAGAAAACCCTTGACACGAGCGCTGATTAGGCGTAATCCGTGAATATAGGCACGATTCCTCCTCCTCTTTCAGATTCGCTCTGCAGCGGATTTGAATTACAACACGACCGGTTCTCAACCAACCGTGAGCCTTCACAGATCGATGCCTGAGGCTCAAAACGACAACGTGTCGCTGCCTGATCGCTATCCAATGCGAGGGCGTCATGTGGGCTACTGTGAGTGTGCCCCGTCGAAATTTGAGCAACGATCATTCGCCTGGAATCCCAATCTCCCTCCAGGTGAGACTGTGAAAGCCCACTACCAATGACTGGAGTTGTTATGGGCCTTTCCAAGAAACTCGATGTGAACCGTCATCTACTTGTCAGCCAGTGTGCAACCCGGCCAGTGCGCCACGCCGTCAAGGGGGATTTTTCAGCGCTCCAACTGGAAAACACAGATAAGAAAAGAACATTTGCTGAGGACTTTCTATTTGAACATTCCGTCTCCGGAATGCACATCATGAAGATTGGAATTACAAGCGGCGCTTCGCTCTCAGCCAATGAACGATCCGAGTCATGTCAACAGTTCGGATTTCCCTCGTAATATCGATCGTCTTGCTCAAGATTTGTAACAGTCTTTAGTTGCCTCGAAACCTGCCTTGATCGGATATGAACTCCCCGAATGAATGCAAAGATGCGGGGAGATGTTGGAAGGCAAACTTTCGAAGAGCCTGTAACGGGCGAAAAATCACTCGAAGCATTTCGCCTGGTACGAACCGGCAGGCAAAGTGTAGGTGCCGTTGTTATCCGCATGTGAACTGTACGGACTGGCAACGCACTGTGCAGGGATCCTCAGCAATGGAGCGGCGTGCAACGCGTCCGCAGGTCTCGTGGAAGACCGGAGGTGAGAACATGAGTTGCCCAATCTGTGGGAATCTTCAACGAGACTATGAGAACAAACTCGGTGAGTACCTCGCGGCTCGAGCCTCGGCAGTCTATGGGATGAGCAGGAAATTCGCGGCCAAGAAGAATGTCGAAATGGAGCGTGCCCGGTACGAACTGGAAGAGCACCAGATCGCCTGCGCGCCCGCCCTAAGATCTCATGCACTGATTGCGGTGCGGGACATTTCGGTGAGCCTCACAAAATTGGTTGCGTAGTCAGGCCTTAGCCTACGTCAGTCGCCGAGCTCTGATCGGCATTCGCTCAAAGGAGCAATTCTTCACAGCCCTCTCAGGCTTGTCCTCAATACTCCGTTTCAATTCCGATTGGGTTTAAAGCCCCCTGATTGTTGCATCGCTAATCCTTCAGGGTTACTACGCGTGCATTCCGTTGCGCGTTGATCACGAGTTCCGCTGCGAGCAGGCATTGGTCCTGATCCTGCGCTACGTGGGTGCGATTCACGACATCCGCAACAAACTGTGGACCGAACGGCAGAGGCATCTGGTTGCAATCGATGTATCTGGCCTGCATGCCGTCAACGATGAAGAGATTGTTCCCTTGGTGCTTCACCGCGACATTGGTATATTTGCGAATCTCGATGTATCCATCCGTGCCCAAAATGAACAGCCGGCCATCTCCCCATGTGCCGAGCCCATCGGGTGTGAACCAGTCGAGGCGAACATAGCCGAGCCCACGGTCACCGCGGAGCACCATGTCGCCGAAATCCTGAAACCGCGGATGATCGGGATGCCGCACGTTGGCAATCTGCGATTCCACGATTTCAGCCTGCTTGGCTCCCGTGTAGAAGAGAAACTGATCTACCTGGTGCGATCCGATGTCGCAAAGAATGCCTCCGTATTGGTCAGGGTTCCAGAACCAATCCGGGCGTTGCGCACCTCCGCCCGCATCACCGCGCCCCTGAATGATTTGGTGCGGCGCAATATTGATGGTCTGAATCACTTTGCCGATGGCGCCTTGCTGGACCAGTTCTCCTGCATACACGGCCGCCTTCACCTCCAGCCGTTCGCTGTAGAGAATGCCGTAGATCCTTTGCGTCTCTGCGATAGTCTCGCGCACCTCAGCCAGTTGCTCCAGCGTTGTGATGCCGGGCTTGTCGGACAAATAATCTTTTCCGTGCTTCATCACGCGCACGCCGAGCGGAGCGCGCTCATTCGCGATCTGAGAGCTGAGCACGAGTTGCACCGAAGGGTCGTTCAGGATTTCATCCTGCGTCTTCACCACTTTCACATTGGGAAGGCGCTTTGTGAAAGAAGCAACTTTGTCCTGCTCGCCGCCCCAGGCCGCAACCAGTTCGCCCCCGCCGCGCTGGATCGCTCCTACCATGCCGTAGATGTGGTCATGGCTCATGCCACAGACGGCAAACTTGATGTGATATTGCGGCGCCTCCTCGGCTTGTGCTGGAAGCACAGTTTCCTCGACCACCCGGTCGTCGCCAAAAGCCATCGCGCCCTGGGGCAAACCTGTCATCATCGCAACAGAACCCATCGATCCCACCTGCTTCAGAAAGTCTCGCCTGTCTCGAATGTTCTTGTTCATCTCTTCTCCGCATTTCCCCAAAATCTTTGAGTCAAGTGCGCGGGTTCGCCCACGCCCTGCCCAGTGTTGCATAAAAGGGAGAGAACTCGACGAGCGGAACCTGAGACGCGGCTGGGGCGCGCCGATTTGCGTTCCGCCTCCCCCGGCTGCAATCATCGCTGCAAAAGTTCTTTTTGAGGGGCTCGAGATATGAAAAAGATTGCGTTTGCGCTCTGCATCCTCGCTGCTGGAATATCGCTGACTGCTTTGGCCCAAAAGCCTGCGTGGGAACCCGCACCTGGCCATCTCACATTGCCGCTCTGGCCCAATGCAGCGCCCGGCGCTCCGGCAAATGCGCCCGCCGAGGTGGACACCACCACTGCGAAGGAGGCCTTAATTGCGGGCAGGCCCCTCATTCGCCTCGGCAACGTGTCCAAGCCCACCCTTACGCTCTATGCCCGAAAGGGGGAGAACACTGGAGCTGCCGTTGTGGTGTTTCCCGGCGGTGGCTATCAAATTCTGGCCATCGATCTGGAAGGCACTGAGGTGTGCGACTGGCTCAACACGATCGGCGTCAACTGCGTGCTGGTCAAATACCGCGTACCGAACTCAGGGCCCTATCCCAAATCATCGGCGGCTTTGCAGGACGCGCAGCGCGCGATGGGCATGGTGCGGAAGCATGCGGCAGAGTGGCACATCGATCCAAACCGGATTGGCGTACTTGGCTTCTCGGCCGGAGCGCATCTGGCTGCGGCACTGAGCACGCACTATGTCACACGCTTGTACGAGCCAGTCGATGAGGCGGACAAGCTGGGTTGCCGTCCGGACTTCGCCGTGATTGTTTATCCCGGCTATCTGGCGCTGGCGGAGCAGAACTTCGCGCCCAATCCCGAGATCCATCCCGACGCCAACACGCCTTCGTCCTTCATCGTGCAGGCCGAAGACGACCCGGTGCATGTCGAGAATGCCGTGGTCTATTTCATGGCTCTCAAGAACGCCAAGGTTCCGGCCGAGCTGCACATTTACGCGCAGGGTGGACACGGATACGGTTTGCGCCGCACCGCGTTGCCAGTAACGACCTGGCCGCAGCGCGTGGAAGACTGGCTGCACACCATCAAGGTGCTTCCCGCGCAATAAGCGCTAGAATCGACCCCATGCTGCTTGCCATTCTCACTGTCTCCGACCGCTGCTCGCAGGGGCTGGCAATCGACACTGCCGGCCCAGCCGTCGCGGCGCTGCTCCGGCAGAACTGGCCGGAAGCAGAAGTTCTAACGGCGCTGGTTCCTGACGAGGAGGAGAAGATTGCCGCCCGACTGGAAGAATGGAGCAACCTGGGCGCTTCGCTGGTGCTGACCGTGGGCGGCAGCGGCTTGGGACCACGCGATCATACGCCAGAAGCGACACGGCGCGTCATTGATCGCGAAGCGCCCGGCCTGGCCGAAGCCATGCGCGTCATGGGAGCGGAACGCAATCCCTTTGCGTGGCTCTCGCGGGGCGTTGCCGGGCTCAAGGGAAACACCCTGATCGTCAATCTTCCCGGAAGCCATCGCGGGGCAGAGGAGAGTCTCACCTCGATTCTCGCTTTAGTACGGCACGGGCTTGAAGTAGCCGCTGGAAGCCAAACGCATCCCTAAATCGGATTACTTCTTGATTTCCGATAAGTTTACGGACCGCCGCTGCGGCAGAATGCGGGAAACGCTTTCCAATCTCGGGGCCACACCTTTACTTTCCGCATTTTCCCCGAGCGCTAGGCGCTTCCAAATAGCGGTAAAAAAGCACGATCGCACGAAATTCAATTCACTCTGTACTTGAGAAACAACCGGAAACCGATAGAATCGGAGTATCGTGAACGGCATCAGGAACAATGCGCCAGGCCGCCGGCCTGGGACGATCAGCATTCGCGACGTGGCTCAACGCGCAGGCGTGTCCATCGCGACAGTCTCGCGCGCGGTCAACCACATCCCAACGGTGAACGCCGAATTGGCGCGCCGGGTCTGGGAAGCCATCGAAGAAGTCGGCTACCTGCCCAACACGCAGGCTCGCGCCCTTGTCTCAGGCCGCAGCCGGATGCTGGGGCTCATCGTCTCCGAGATCACCAACCCTTTCTTTCCAGAGTTGGTGCAGGAGTTCGAGAATCTGGCCGTGGCGCAAGGCTATGAAGTGCTGATCGGCTCCACCAACTACGAACCGGTCCGTACCGAATCGCTGATCCGCCGCATGTTGCAGCGCAACGTGGACGGTGTTGCGGTGATGACCTTCGGGATCGAGGAAGATCTGGTTCAGAAGCTTGTGGAGCGCGAGTTCCCGCTCGTGTTTGTGGATGCCGGACCGGATTTGCCCAACATTCGCGTCGTCAAGGTCGACTACGGCGAGGGAATTCGCCAGGGAGTGCAGCACCTGGCCGCTCTGGGGCATCGGCACATCGTATTCATCAGCGGTCCCTTGCGGCTGCGCTCCGCCGTGGCGCGGCGCGACGCTTTTCTCAAATCGATGGCTGAGCTGGGGCTCACGGTTCCTGCCGAACATTTGGTTGAAGGCGAGCACACAATGGAGGGCGGCATCGTGGCCATGGAGCGAATTTTGTCGCTCGACAACCTGCCTACAGGCATCATGTGCTCCAACGACATGACGGCCATCGGCGTCCTGCATGCGCTCTATCGGACACCTTATAAGGTACCCACAGACATCTCAGTCGTGGGCTTCGACGACATTCATCTGGCCCAGTTCATGCTGCCTCCGCTCACCACGGTGCAAATGTCGTGCAAGCACCTTGCGTTTGCCGCCGTGGAGGGATTGCGCGCTGGAATCGAGCCCGATTACGCCGATTCCCGCAAAAAGGAATGGCGCATTCCCACCCACCTGGTGGTTCGCCAGTCCTCCACGTTCCCGCGCGGCAGCCTGCCTGCCCTCGTCAACAGCGCTGCGGAGAAACGGGGCTGAGCGGGCGGTTTGGCTTGAGCTTCGTCGCCTTGCGGGTAGCCGGCGTTCCTGTTCCTGCGAAAAAGGAAGGCGTTCGCTTTGACACCATGAAGGGTGCCAAGGGTGTTTTGTAACTCTCGGCGGCCGAATCGTGTCTAATAGCTGCGAATCAAGTTTTCCCCGTGCGAGGTCACTTATGCTCATCGGCAAACCGTCCGATATTCCTTCTTCGGACATCACCTCAAAGAAAGACTATTTAAATCGCCGCAGCTTCATGCGTGGCGCGATGGCTGCGGGCGCCGCCCTGGGCGCCGAGCGGCTAGCCAATGTGCTCTCGCCCCGCATCCGCGCCCTGGCCGACACCAGACTGCAAACCGTGAAGAGCCCGTTGACCACAACCGGCGAGGAGCTGACCAGCTACCAGGACATCACCCACTACAACAACTTCTACGAGTTTGGCGTGGACAAGGATCAGCCCTCAAAGAATGCCGGCGTGCTGCCCACGCGTCCCTGGACCGTCAAGGTCGAGGGCTTGGTGAAGCAACCGAAGACCTTCGACATTGATACCCTGCTCAAGCTGCGCCCTCTTGAAGACCGCGTCTACCGCCATCGCTGCGTGGAGGCCTGGAGCATGGTGATTCCCTGGGTGGGTTATTCGCTCTCGGAGTTCATCAACGAATGCAATCCGTTGCCCAAAGCCAAATACGCACAGTTCCTTTCGTACTACGACAAGCACGTGGAGAAGTGGGCCAGCGAAGATGCCACGATCTTCTGGCCCTACTCCGAGGGCTTGCGCATGGATGAGGCCATGAACCCGCTGACGTTGCTGACGTTTGGCCTTTACGGCGAAACGCTGCCCAACCAGGATGGCGCGCCAGTGCGCATCGTGGTGCCATGGAAGTACGGCTACAAGTCGGCCAAATCTATCGTGACCGTGAAGTTTGTCGAGAAGCAGCCGGCAACGACTTGGAACGACCAGGCGCCGAGCGCATACGGCTTTTACTCGAACGTGAACCCCGATGTGGACAATGTGCCCTGGAGCCAGAAAACCGAGCGCCGCATTGGTCTGGCTTTCTACCAGCAGCGCCGCAACACGATCCTGTTCAACGGCTACGGCGAACAAGTTGCGTCCCTTTATAAGGGGATGGACTTGAAGAGGTACTACTAGAACAGTGATCAGGGGTCAGTGATCAGGGGTCTGAGAACAGGGATCAGAGACCGGTGATCAGGGGACAGGGGTCAGGAAACGGCGGCTGCATCCATTCTCGAACATAACTATGAAACGTTCGACACTCATCGCGCTAAAGACGCTCACCTGGCTGGTGTGCCTTTGGCCTGTGGCACGGCTTGTGTGGGGAGCGGCGACCAACAATCTCGGGCCTGATCCCACGGCTACGATCACCTTTGCTACAGGTCGTGCCACGCTGCGCCTGCTTGTCATTTCGCTGGCCATTTCGCCGTTGCGAAAGCTCGTTCCACAACTCAGCTGGCTCATCAAATTCAGGCGGCTGCTCGGCCTCTTCGCCTTCTTCTACGCGACGCTGCACCTGATGACATGGATCGCTCTCTATACGAACTTTGACGTGAATACCATGTTGACCGACATCGCTAAGCGCCGCTTCATCACCATGGGCATGGCCGCGTGGCTGCTGTTGTTGCCGCTGGCCGCGACATCCACCAACTGGTCCATTCGCAAGCTGGGCGGCAAGAACTGGAACCGCCTTCATACACTTGTCTATGCGGCCGCGATCTGCGGAGTTATCCACTACTGGTGGCAATTAAAGCCCGGAGTGCTGACGCCGTTGGCGATCACGATTGTGCTCACCGTGCTGTTGCTTGCGCGGCCCGTGCTCGCGTGGACTCGGCGCAATAAAACGCGCGCTGCCGCCACGGGGCAAAACGTTCCGACTGTTTAGTCCTCGGCCAAGACTCTTTCGTCTTCGGCCACGACTCTTTCGTCCTCGGGCAAATCGAAGGGCAACAGCGTTTGCGCTACCGGTTGGTAGCTTTTCCGATGCAGCGGTGTAGGTCCCAGACGCGCGAGTGCGGCGAGATGTTCGCGCGAGCAGTAGCCCTTATGGCTGGCGAGGCCGTAGCCGGGAAACTGCGCGTCCAACTCCACCAGCAGGCGGTCGCGGTACACCTTGGCAAGGACGCTCGCGGCGGCGATGGAAAAGCTTGTGGCGTCCCCTTGAATCACGGCCTGCTGTGGGCAGTTCCAGTCGATGGTATCGAGGCCGTCGATGAGCAGGTAGTCAGGGCTTTGCGCCATTTGTTCCACGGCGAGGCGCATGGCCAGCAGCGAGGCCCGGCGGATGTTGATGCGATCGATGGTCTCCGCGTCCACGGCTGCGATGGCCCATGCGACGGCCCGGGCGCGAATCTCCGAATCAAACTCCTCGCGCGTTTTCTCGGAGAGCATCTTGGAATCGGTCAGGCCTTTGAGGCGAAAACCGGGCGCCAGGATCACAGCGGCGGCCACTACGGGGCCGAACATCGGACCGCGGCCCACTTCATCGAGCCCGGCGATGCGGAGTGCGCCAAGCTTTCGCGCAGCTTTCTCGAGCTTCCATCCGCAGCGAGGGGCTTTTGCCATGTTTCTCAGTATAAGAACAGAGCGGCGAATGTTAGCGGTGGATATCTGGACCTGAATGGAAGGGCTTCACGACCACATCGTTGGCCAGACGGGTTTCCCGGGGGAATGCGCCGTTGGATTGCGTAACACTTTGGCTGCAGCAGGTTAGCGGTGAGGGCGTTACAGGAACACAGTTTCACAGTTTGACAGGCCGTTCGAAAGAATCGGCGATTCTTTTGATTAATCTATTTGTTTTGTTATAGTTATGCTTCTAGCAAACTGCGTTTTTTGGCGCGTATTGGCATTTTTTGGCAGATTTTGGCACTTTTTGGGACCAAAAACTGTGTAACTCCTCCGCCGGAGGCGGTTTGAACTCCTTACACATCAAGGGGATTCCGGATTTTTGGTGGATCTTCAGATTAGCGCGATGCGGGAAATAAACGGCAATGAGCGACGTGCTGTCGGGCGTGTGTTTTCAGGGACTTGGGCCGGCAGCGCAGAAAGGTCGCTTGACAGCTGGGAAAAGAGCGGTCTCGGGGGACGATGTTTCACTCGGTCTTCGCGCCGGAAGTTGGCACCGATTCTCTGGCGCCGGATCGAGCCGCCCGATCTTGCCGCCCATCGTGGCCGTCCTTCAACTGGTCCTGGCCATTGGTCAGCCATTCCAGATTGAACCGGGCAAAAGAAATCTTGCCGAAGTTGTTTTCGACACCATTGGAGGTGGTGCCGCCTTCATACACCATGGCGATGGTTCTATCCGGAAGAACGGCCAGACTCGAGTACCCCCCTCGTCCCTTCTCAATCAACCGGGACACCGGCCACGTTTGCCCTTCGTCGTAGCTGACCCTCACGGTCATATCCAAACGGTCTTTGGGGCTAGCCGGATCGGCGAACAGCAGGCGGTCTTTCGAAGAGCCATCTCTTTTTCGCGTATAGCGGATCAGGCTCGCCTGACAGCCTTCCCAGTTTTCCGGCTCGATCAGGGCCGGGTCGGTCCAAGGCTTACCCCAGGTTTCACCGCCGTCCTTGCTCAGGGCAACCACGCGATGGCCGCCGTGGCGGATATTGAGCATGAGGGAGCCATTCACCAACTCGACTACCTGCGTTTCGGTGTAGTGACCAACTACTTTGCCTCCCGACTTCCATGTCTTTCCATGGTCATCACTGAAAATGACCCCATCATAGGTGGCGGCGACAAGTCTTCCGTTCTGCATTTGGATGCCGATGCCGGGGCCGAGTTCCTTCAGTCCAGTGCCGGAGGAAATGTCAGTGGGAGGTGACCAGGTTGCGCCTTCATCGTGACTCTTCATCATCCAGGTGTGCGCCGGGACGTCCTGATACGGCTGCGGGTAGTAGTTCACGAGAAGGAAGATGGTTCCGTCACGCTTGTCGATGATCGGCACCGGGTTCATGTAGGCTTCTCCAGCCTTGGTGGCGAGAAGGACCTGCATGGGTTGCCAGATCATTTTCTCCCCCCGGGTCGGAGAGCCTGCGGTCTTCGAGCCATGCGCAGGGATGGATGCGACAGAGTTGCCGAGACTCCGCTTGAGGACGAGGTTGGTGGCAGTGCCATCGACATAACTGTCCCGGCGTCCTTCGCAGAAGACCAGGATGGTTCCGTTGGAGGTGGCGATGATGGATGGGATGCGATAGGTGTTGATGCCGTCGTGCCCAGAAACGAAGATCGGCGAATCCTCGAATTGAGGCGAGGCAGCCCGGAGCGCAAGCGGTGCCGCGAGCAGGAACACGAGCACAATCCAGATGCGCACGGATGTACCTGTCTGCGGCGTTGTGATCGCGTTTGAACTCGAGCGGTCGCCCATCATGATCAGGATAGTTCACCTGCAACGCTACGCCCAATTTCACGAAGCGTTGATTGCACAGGTTGAAAAGGGCACAAGCGTACGTACAGACTTCCCGGCAATGGTTAGATGCCTTCCACGCGAGCGGAGTTACGGGCGCGCTTCGTAGACGATGTTGAAGGGTGTCTCGGTGGCGCGGCGGAAACGCGTGAATCCGGCCTTGGACACAACCTCTCGGATGCGCGACTCACCCGCCTGCGCGCCCAGGCAGAGGCCCACCTCCTGAGAGCGGGAACAGGGCGTGCACAGCAGCGTGGAGAACGAGTAGTAGACGCGGCCCACCGGATTGAGGTTGTCCTTGAGTTCGTCGTTGGCGTATGGTTCCACGATCATCCAGGTTCCGTCTTCGGCCAGCGAATCGCGCACGTGCGCCGCAGCTCCAACCGGATCGCCCATATCGTGCAGGCAGTCGAATACGGCCACAAAATCGTAGTCCATGCCGGGAAAGTTCTTGGCTTTCGACACATCGAATTTGACCCGGTCATCCAGGCCTTCGCGCTTTGCGGAATCATTCGCCGCATCGATGGATTTGTCGTGATAATCGAATCCGAAGAAGTGGGACCTGGGGAAAGCCTTCGCCATGAGCACAGTGGATGCGCCTTTCCCGCAGCCGACGTCAGCCACTTTCGCGCCCGCTTCAAGCTTCTCCTTCACGCCCTCCAACGCCGGGATCCACGAACTCACAAGGTTGGCGGCATAGCCGGGGCGAAAGAATTTCTCGCACCCGTGATACACCCCATCTTCGTGCTCGTGCCATCCCATGCCGGCGCCGGTCCGAAAGGAGTCGGCGATCCTCGGGACCGCCGCAAGCGAGCCAAGGGCAAGCTCGAACGCGCCGGGCAGGTTGGCGGGACTGTCTTCGTTGGCCAGGGTAAACACCTGTTCGGGGTTCATGCTGAAGGTGTTTGTCTTTTCGTCGTATTCGATATAGCCTCCGGCGGCTTGGGAGGCCAGCCACTCGCGGAGATAACGCTCGTCGGTCCCGGTCTTCGCAGCCAGTTCCGCGGAACTCATCGGGCCGCCGGCTAAAGCCTTATACAGACCGAGTTTCTCTCCGATCACCACCATTCCGGTGTGAACCGCTGCGCCGAGGTCGGTTACGAAACGGCCGACGAACTGGTTGAGCTTGTTCATGTCAAGCGCGGGAAGTGTAGATGTGCTCACGGGGGACCTCCTGTCTCTCGGTTGTTGGCGTGGCTCCGGTTGTTGGTGTGCCTCAGGGACCCAGGGGATGGGGAAGCGGGAATCTTCTGAATAGCGTCAGAAACGCGTGAGGCACTACTGGATTGGCAGCGTACCCCCGCGCCACACCCGTGTCAATATGGAAGATCGCGATGAAAACGGCAAGCGCTAAATCGAAGAAAAATACAGCAAGTTAAAGGGCAACTCAGCACCCGCCTCAGGGTTCTTAGATAGAATCGGTCTCAATGAGGACTGCTTCAATACGCGCGGAGTGGGAAGGACAGCTGGTCGACGGCCGGTTTGCGCTCCTGGAATGGCTGGGCGGCACCGACGATCGCGGCGTCTTTCTGACGGTATTGCAAGGGATACAGAAGGCCACCATCAAGCTGATTCCCGCCGAGGGCGAGGATGCCGACTCCTATATTGCCCAATGGGAGACGGCAAAGAAGCTATCGCATCCCTACCTGATTCCGGTGCTTGAGACTGGCCGCTGTACGAATGCAGGCACCGACCTGGTGTATGTGGTCACAGAATATGCTGAAAAGTCCTTATCGCAAGTCATTGCAGAAAGAGCGATTATCGCTGGCGAGGCGCGAGGTGCGTTCGACCCGGTTCTGGATGCGCTGTCGTATTTGCACGGGAAGGGATTCGTCCACGGCCACGTGAAGCCCTCGAATATTCTGATGGTCGCTGACCAGTGGAAACTTTCAGGAGACGATTTGCTGGTGGCGGGCGAATTTCCCGAACTGGCGTGGATTCCGGGCAGCTATGATGCGCCGGAAGTGGTGAATGGATCGATCACAGCGGCGATGGACACCTGGTCAGTGGGGATGACCCTGGCGGAAGCTGTGACACAGCATCCAGTTGCCTGGGACTGGGCGGCTAAAAGCACCAAGAGCGAGCCGGTGGTGCCCTCGCTGCCACGGCCATTTGGCGAAATTGTGGGGGGATGTCTTCGGACGGACCCGGAGCAACGGTGCACGACCGTAGAGGTCAAGTCTCTGCTGCAACGCGCCTGGACTTCTCCAACGGTTGTGGAGGCGATTTCGGCCGGAGTTGGGTTGGCACGGATGGAGGCAGAGCCGATGCGGTCGATGGCAGAGCCGGTGCAAGCCGGGGCCAAGCCAAAGTGGACTGCGACGGAACCAATTCCGCAGGCCGAACCGCCGATGCCTGTCGCGACGCAGCCAAAATGGGCGGAGGAAGACGAGCCCGCTCTGCCGGTGAGGGCAGCGAAGAGATTTGAGAGAGAGGAATTTTCCCACGAGCGGGAACCCGTGGATTTTGACCGGAGCCCGACTTTGTTCGCGGACATTGAAGAAGCTAATCTAACCGGATTTCCGAAGATTCCGCTGGTAATTGGCGTCCTGATCCTTCTGGCGGTGGCCGCAGTTTTCCTGGTAAGATCCGGGAAGATTCCGTGGCCACTCTGGCCTCAGAATGCGCCCGCGGCAAGTCAGTCCGCGCCCCAGCCGCAATCGCCCGCGAATTCGCCGAGCGGCACCGCAAGCAAGCTGCCAAC
>OBLU010001199.1_pt1 | contig 24221 bp, 23 predicted proteins | sample 1518681 | NCBI WGS metagenome assembly OBLU01 (sample SAMEA3539304, study PRJEB22396) | soil metagenome | biome: tundra; feature: field; material: soil | place: USA | collected 2010-05 | depth 0.15 m
TTGTTGAACTGCGTCGAGGGGTGGTTTTTGGGTAGGAGCTTTGGGTACGGCTACGGAACGCCGTACTATTACCGCGAGAGGTAGTTGCGGGGGCGAGTGGCTCCGCTGTGGGAACGGTGCGGAGTGTCTTTGTTTTCAATTGCTTGCAGTTCCATTCTGTAAGTGAAGGGGCGAAGCTATGTCTGTAGTCGACAACGTGGCCAACTGGTACGCCGTGCACACGCGGTCGAATTTTGAGGCGCGGGTGGCTACCCAACTGGTAGCGAAAGGCTTCGAGCACTACCTGCCTGCTTACGAAGAAACGCGGCAGTGGAAGGATCGCCGCCAAAAAATCAACGTTCCTCTGTTTTCAGGGTATGTGTTCGCACGTTTCCACGATACCGCCGAGGAACGGATCAGGGTCTTAGCCACTACCGGAGTCGCGGCGGTCTTAGGTTGCGGCGGAAGACTGGAACCGGTGAGAGAGGAAGAACTCACGGCCGTGCGCAGGCTCCTCGATTCGCGCGCCGTGTGCATGCCCCATCCGTATTTGAAGAAGGGCGACTGGGTTCGGGTTCGGCGTGGACCATTACAAGGACTCGAGGGTTATTTGGTTCGGTTCAAAGGAGATGCCCGTCTGGTGATATCCGTATCCGCTCTGGCACAATCGGTGGCGGCAGAGTTGGACGCTCGCGACGTGGAGCCGGCAAGAAGACCTGCCGGGGCGTAGAGGCCTCCGATGTACACAAACTTGAAATTGCAGATCTGGCGCCTGGGCGTCAGGCAGAATCGTCTGGCCCAGATGATCGGAATTCACGAAACACTGCTCAGCAAGATTATCAACGGCTTTCGCCAGCCCGATGCGAAGACCCGCGCTTGCATTGCCGCCGCGCTACACAGCGACGAGGACTGGCTGTTTACTTCCAACGCTGGCATCACTGGCGAAACGACCACGAACTCCGGCGGTTCGGAACCCGAGCATCATCAAGGCGCCGTTCCGTTTGGCGATACCTAATACATTAACGACTGTTAGTATTGACCCCGTCTTTTCACTCCTCTACTCTAGAGTTTTGCCGAGCACCCAGCCGCGATGTGAAATGTTTGCAGTCCCGTATTTGACTGAACGATTTGGATCATTTTGGCATTGTTTCTTATTGTTCTTTAAGGAGAAAATGCTTTATGGGTCTCGGCGGAACCCGTGGGCGAGTTGGGAGGAAAACGGCGTTGCATCCGCTCCGGCCGCCAGACAGGTACCGATCAGGTGAACACTGTGTCCTATACGCCTTTTGGGGACAGGCGGCGTTCACGAGAAATAAGAGAAAAACGACGACGACGACAGACTCTTCGATAGAGCGGCTTCACTCTGAATCTCAAGACGGCTCGGCGAAGCGCCTGGAGCGCGGCCATAATGTGTCAGGAGCGACCGAAACTTGTTAACAAGAATATGTTTGCAGAACAACTGGGGAGTCTTGAGTGCGTTCTACCCGTAGTGCCGCTGACGCTCGAATTCCGCAGACGAGGCTTGGTCTTTCGGTTAGGATTCGAGAAACTATAGTGAGCCGGTATGCGCTGGAGTATAGCGGAAACAGAAGGCGTGCGGCTGAACTGACGCCGCCTGGTTCTTGGAAGGAAAGGACGGCATGTCGAGACACTGTTGTTACAGATTAACGCTTGGAACGATCTTGTTCCTTTGCGTAGGGGTTTTGGCTTACCCACAAGCTCTACTTGATAATTTTTCCACCGCCCGTAACAACTACGGGAACGGCGGTCTACTTTGGGACGCGTACAATGGCGATTCGGATTGCGGAGGACAGACATGGTCGGTCAGCGCGAATCTTGGCACCGTGTCAATCCCCGGGGGGAACTCCTGCCCATATGTTCACTTTTTTCCGGATGGATCGGCCGGATACTCGTTCCCGACCGGTTTCGCCCAATATTATGTTACGAATGGTCCGTGGAATGTGAACTACAACCGTTTCACTGTTCTGATGACCTGTAGCGCGTCGTTCAGCTATTCTGGAGGCGACGGGATCGCCAGTTACGTAAAAAGCCACACAGCGCCGGCCGGCAATTTCCAGGGCCAACACTACTACCATGGATTTGCAGGAACAGTAACAGCGGGTAGATGGACCAAGATCACGATCAACGACCACCCAAACCATCGCGTAGGTGGAATTCCGTCACTCAACTGGCCTAGAGACCCAGAGTGGGCGATGCCGACCACCGGAAGTCCAGTGCACTACTTTGACGGCCTGACGCGGTTCTATCTGAATCCCACCCGGCAACATCTTGCGAACGGGTACACATGCAGCTTCACGGACGCGTCCTTCGATTACGTGTCTAACGAACCCGACGAGTACGTCTATTCGCTGTCGGCAACCTATACCGGAAGCGTGTATAACGTGGATTGGCTTGGTTCCAAGGGTGATGTTACGTCTTACGAGGTCCGATTTTCGACAACGGACTCACTCAAGAATCTCGGATTCAGTAACGGCACGGTCGTGTCCTCCCCGCAAACTTCCGGGGATTCCTATAACCAAGTTCACGCGGTAACGAACGCGTTGCCGGAAGCGGCCAATATATGGTTCGGCATTCGACCGAAGCCGTCGATCATCGGAGCGACCGGTCTGGGAGTTTCGCCCATTCGGGTAACGACTGCGTTGGATGTAACGCTTTCGGGCGGGGATCAGGTAATGGTGAGTGGCGTGGCTGGAAACACAGCGGCCAATGGAACCTGGAGCGTGACGCCAGTGTCGCGCAACCTCTGGTTTATGGGGAGCGGCCTGGTGTCATTGACGGCGGTTGGAGGTAACGCTACGGTTACAACGTCGGCACCGCATGGTCTAAAACCCGGACAGCTTGTCATGGCGCTGCAGACGGGCGGCAATCCGCCTGACGCCCTGGCGTATGGTAGCAACCGAGTAGTGACGAGCACCCCGAATGCGACTACCTTTGTTTTGTCAATGGTTGGCCTTCCGGACGGTACTTACGCTGACAGTTCCCTCCAGATCTGGAGTTTGCCCGCGCTGGACCTAGCGAATAGCACCGGTTCGGGTGCCTACACGGGTGGCGGCTCGCTAGTGGCAGTGTCGGATACATCCAACTTTTCTGAGATTCATCTGCCCGCTCTGTCTGGTGGCTTGAATTTTACTCCCTGCGACGTCAACTACGACGGTGTGGTCAATTCACTCGATGTTGGAATCAGCAAGAATGAGTTGTTGGCCGTGCTTCCCTGCGCAAATGATCTGAACGGAGACGGACAGTGCAATGTCGTAAAGCTTCAGCGCGTGATCGACGCGAGTTCCGGCGGAGCCTGTAAGACGACTCGCTGACGGCTTCAGGAGTTCCTCGGGGCCCGCAGCCCCCACGGCCACTATCTCGATGTCATCTGCTCATTACTTCGTCGTGAAGACTAGGATTCTCGCGCTTTGACTCCAGCGATTGATTCTGGGCGCGGTTTCAGTCCGCTGTGGAGGTGTCTGTTGTTGTCGCTCGCGTTCGGCGCGCTGATCGGCTATGCAACCCTATGGTACGCCGCACCGATCCTGACCGGGGATTCTTTTGGGTACATGCGGCTGGCAACGGATCTGCGCCAACTTCACATTTCCGAGTTCCACCAGCGGACGCCGGGCTATCCGCTGATCCTTCTGCTGACCGGATCGGGGTCGAAGCCAACCCTGGGTCTGTTTTATGTCTCGTTGGCGATGCATTTTGCTTCTGCGTTCTGTGTTGCCAAGCTGGTCCGGTACCTGGGAGTGAATCGATGGCTTTCGCTGACTTTACTTATCGTGGCGCTGCTGCCGCCGTTTGTCGAGCCTGCCGCGTACGTCATGCCAGAAGCGGCCACCGAGTTCGCGTTGGTGTTTGCCTTTTATTGTCTGATAAAGTGGCTGGGATCCAACCGAATGCAATGGGGAGTCGGGTTTGCAATTCTGGCGGTACTATGCGCCCTGACGCGGCCCACTTTTCAACTCTGGCTGCCTTTCATTGCCCTCGGCCTGTTGGCTTTGTGGTGGTGTGAAGTGCTGCCCCGTAGGGTGAGCCGGCACAGGATGTTGCTCACGGTAATGGGTGCTGCCACGGTCTGCGGCGCAATCTATTTTACGATCGCGTGGACAAATTTCCGGAAATTTGGAGAATTCTCCACGACCAGCCTTACTCCATATCAACTGAGCACTAGGACCATCGGAGTAGTGGAGTATCTTCCCGAGCGTTTTGGAGAGCTGCGCGCTCTTCTTCTGCGGCATCGAGATGCCTACCTGATCCAGCACTTTGACGATCACACTGCCCAAAACTATATTTACAGAGCATATCCGGATGTCGTGAAGTTATACGGCGGCGACAGAGTGAAGGCGCTCGGGGCGATTCGGGAAAGCAGTTTGTATTTGATCCTGCATAAACCCGCTTCCTATGTTGGCGAATTTCTAAAAGCTGTAGCCAGTTTTTGGATGCCAATGGACACGCCGCTTGCAAACGGAGGCTCCGACCTTTTGAAGGGAGTCTGGCTGCTCGTCACAATGAGCGTTTTTGCCCTGTTTTTTTCCCAGTTTCTGGTGGCAGGGGGGACCGTGCTATTCCTGCTTTCCTGGAACCTACGCTTTCGGCGGATGGCGCCGTTTTTTCGAGAGAACTCGCTGCTAGCGAGCGCATACCTGCTTGGGCTCGGGATCATTGGGTACAACCTGATCATCTCTTGCGCATTGGGAATCGGCACGGCGCGCTACCGAGTTCCTACCGACCTGCTGATCATGGCGACGACCGTCATGGGATTTGCGATATGGCAACGTGGTTGGAGATTCGTCTGTCAGCCACTTGAAGTGGCTGGTGGCGATAGATAGAGATCAGTGATACGGATGAGACAGCGCCGTATTCGGGGCGGAAAAGATCCCGATGGACACCTCTCGGAATGGCAGATCAGCCTCGACGAGAAGCACAGCAGTCACGTTAACCCGGATTTGGTGGCTACGTTACGAATGCTCGACGTTGGATGCGGTGGCGGCCAGACCCTCGGGGCACTCTCCGGAACGGTGCCACGTGTGGGTCTCGATGTCGACTTAGCGGCCCTCCGACTAGGTCCCCGGGTAGCGCCCGGTTGCAGTTTTGTGTGCGGCCGGGCCGAAGAACTGCCCTTTCCCTCCGGGAGCTTCGACGTCGTGGTGTCGCGAGTCGGACTGCCTTATACTCACCTGTCCAGGAGCCTGGCGGAGGTCCGCCGGGTTTTGACCCCCGGCGGCCAATTGTGGGCTGTATTTCACCCGTTCCGGATACCGTGGGCAGAAGCTCGGCGAGGGAACTGGAAGAGCTACATCTATTTTGTGTACGTGGTATTGAGTGGATTGCTGCTCCATGTCACGTCAGTACAGCTCCCCTTGCCAGGAGGCGGGTACGAATCGTTCCAGACGGAGGCCGGAATCCGCCGCCTTCTCCGCAAGGCAGGTTTCGGGCGGGTAAGCGTCAAGCAGGAAAAGCACTTCGTCGTGATGGCGCAAGCGAATTAGTCAATGCGTATCCTCCAGTTGATCAATACCCTCGAGGAGGGCGGTGCCGAGCAACTCGCGTCGACTCTCGCACTGAGGCTTCAAGCGCAAGGACATAGTGTGCATCTTGTCTGTATGCGCGATTTGGGTGTGATGCCCGTATCAAAAAAGCGATTTGACGAAGCGGGTGTTCATCTAAGAGCTCTGAACAAGCGCGACGGTTTTGACATTCGCGCCCTGCGCCAGCTGGCTGCCCATGTGAAGGACCACCAGATGGACCTCATCCATACGCACAATCCGCTGGTGAACCATTACGGTGCTGCGGCAGCGTCTCTGGCTGGAGGAGCGGTGGTCGTCAACACCTTGCACGGGATCAGTACCCTCGCGATGCCGCCATGGGCCGGGTGGCTTTACAAAGCTTCGTTCGGCGGCACGGCGCGAGTAGTTTCAGTCTGTCGCGCAGTTGAAAAGGCGCTGGCTGACCGATTCCACATCGCACCTCGCCGCTCAGCCGTCATTTACAATGGTATCGAGTTGGAGAGGCTTTCGTCCGTTCCCCGATTGCGCAGGGGGAATTCTCTCACGTTTGGTACGATGGCTCGTTTGGTCCCGGTAAAGGACCACGAATCCCTCTTGCGTGCTTTTGCCGCAGTTCGGTCCGCTTACCATGGCTCCCGCTTGCGGATTCTGGGCAGCGGCCAAACGGAGGAGTCCTTACGCAGACTCGCGGTCGACCTGGGGCTAGATCAGTCGGTCGAATTCCTGGGTTGGAGCAACTGCGTCGCCGAATTTCTGAGGAGCATCGACATATTTGTACTCTCATCGAGAAGCGAAGGCCTGCCGCTGACCGTCTTAGAGTCCATGGCAGCGGGGCGTCCGATTGTATCGACGGCAGTGGGCGGAGTTCCGGAAGTGCTCGGAAACGCCCAATGCGGCTGGCTGTGTCCGCCTGAGCGGCCCGAGGCTCTTGCGGCGGCGATGATTCAAGCAGTGAAGTGCGATAACCTGGACGAGGTTGGAGAGCGCGGGCGCAAAGCTTGTCTCGAATTGTACTCGCTGGAGAGAATGGTGCGCGAGTATGATCGTCTCTTTCACTCGCTGCTGTAGGGAACGGCAGCCTAGCTTAGCTAGTTTTGACTATTGCGAATTTCCACAGATGCTGAAAACGGTTTTGAAGGGTAGTCTGGATTGGGTGCCCTCGGAGGTCGTGGCACGGTACTGGCAGCCGGTTTTAAATTACCACGCCTGTTTCGAGGCGCCCCCTCGCCAGGTTACGCCAGTGGATAACATAACCCCGCATCTGTTGCGCGAACATCTCACTTCTCTCAAGCGCCACTTCACCTTTTTGACAATCGATGAGTTCGCGGAGGCCAAAACCGCCTGTAGGATTGCAGCTCTTACTTTTGATGATGGTTATCAGGCGGTGCTGGATAATGCCTTCCCCATTTGCGAAGACCTCGACATTCCTCTTGCAGTTTTCATGATCACAAGTTCGCTCGCAAACAAGCTCTTTTGGCGGCATAAAGTCGTTCACATCGTGGAGCAAGGGCTCAGTGGGGAATTTGAAGCGTATGCAAAGAGCATTCGAAAGATCGAAGGTCTCACGCTCTATCAGTACCTCAAGCACCCGGCGAACTGCAGTGTGGACGTCGAAGCCGAGGTAGACTCATTCTGGGAAGCCAGGAGGTTGACCTTGAGCACAGGCTCGCTGATGGTCGCGAGCGAAAACAATTTGAAGCGGCACCCGCTGGTTACGTATGGCAATCACAGCCATAATCACTATGTACTGTCATCCTTGAACTTCGATCAGCAGTACGCCGAGATTCACACCGCGCACAAGCGTCTGCATGCCATTCCGGGGATCCAAATCAGCAGAGTGTTCTCGCCGCCATTCGGTCAAACGCATCATGTAAATTGCGACACTCTGACGATCGTGCGGGAACTGGGATACAAGTCAATTCTGTTGAACCGGGGGTTGCTGAACCACATGCCGCTGGAACGGTGGCGTTCCTTGGCGGTTGTGGAACGTTTTAGTCCCTCGAACAAGCCGATCAAGAGCCAGTTGAACCGCGAAGCGCTACGTGGGCTAGCGAAGGGGCTGATTCTACCAAAGGTGGAGCTGGACGCGTGTCCTCCTCTTTGACTGATGGGTTGATGTTGACCGTCCCGGAGGCAATTGCGGGAGCACGTGTGATCGCGACCGCAGTTGGGGCTGTCCCCGAAGTCGGCCTTCGAGTTGGCGCCACCATGACGATTCAATAAGACGATGCCGAGCACAGAAACACAGAACCGGACGGAATCGCAAGGCCGTGCACCGGTTTCGGGCGCGGCCACGAAGCACGTTTTACTCCTGGCTTACTATTACCTGCCTGACCACACTTCGGGCGTGCAGCGCGCGGTCCGGTTGGCTAAGTACTTGCCGGCATGCGGCTACCGGGTCCACGTAGTTGGGTCAAGCCATGCCGGCGTATGTACCGACAGCAACACCCGATCGGTTCCGGATGAGGGCACTGCAAAAGACCGCGCGGCCCGGCTCAGCCGAGTTTGCGAGACATTTCAGCGCCGAGTACTCCCCTACAACGAAGCGCTACCCTGGATGCCTCACGCCGCCAGCGCGGCGGCTGAGGTGATCGCAAAGTATCCGATTTCGGCGGTAATTTCTACATCGCCCCCGCTCGTTTGTCATCTCACGGCCGCCTGGCTCAAGCTGCGCTACCGCATCCCGTGGGTGGCCGACTTTCGGGATCCCCTTTCGGACAATCCGTTCCGTTCACGGACGTGGGCGAGGCCGTATGATCGCATTCTGGAGCGCTGGATGTTCGCAAGCGCCGATGCGATCATCGGCGTAACGGACTCCGTCGCCGCGACGTGGCGAAAGCGATACCCGCGATGGGCACGGAAGTTTCACGTCGTTTGGAACGGGTACGATCCGGAGGAACAGATTCCGTTTGCTGCGGCGCAGGCGCGGCACTGTCGCAGGCTGGCTCATATCGGCAACCTGTATGGTGCGCGCCGGCCGGCGGCGGTATTCTCATCGCTCTCGCGCTTGCTCCATTCCGGCATACTAGCGGCCGATGCGTTGAAAATACAGCTTGTCGGCGAGGTTCAAGAATCGGCTCTTCCCTCTGGGGATGAAGCAGTCCGGAAACTGCGCGAGTGCGGCATCCTGGAGGAACTGGGCGTCGTATCGCGGCAAGATGCGCTCCGGATGACTGCCGAAGCCGACTATCTTCTCCTCGTGGATACCAACGCACGGGATCTTGGCTACACGGTGCCGGCGAAGCTTTTCGAGTACATCCGCGCCGGACGCCCGATCCTGGCCATTACGGCGCAGGGTTCGCCGGTGGAGCAGATCCTTGAAAAGGCCGGAATTCCCAACCTGGTGATTCACCCGCAAGACAACCACCAGTTGGTTGACGTGCGCCTTGCCGAGTTTCTATCACAGCCGTCCCGCGCGCACACCCCAAATGCCTGGTTCCTCGAACGCTTCGATGGAAAACGTCAGGCCGGGCAAATTGCGGCGATTTGCGGCCAAGTGACCGCCGGATAAGCGATGCTGAAAGCGATCCTCTACGTCCTGCTTTCGATCGTAGGAATTTCCGCGACGTTCATCACGCCGTTTGCGGGCGTGATCTCGTGCATAGAAGCCTATCTGATGAACCCGTCGGCCCTGGCGATGCCGGACGGTGGATACCGTTACCAACTCTTCGCCTCTCTGGCGCTGCTCGCCAGTCTTCTGATGCATTGGCAGCCGCCGGTGGCGGAGGTGGGCCGCGAAAAATGGCTCCTCCGCATGCTGTGGACATTCATTGCAGTCGCAGCGTCAAGCGCCTTGTGGGCTGAGGTGAATCCGTCCATGGCGATCGAGAGCGTATACGAGTTGTTCAAAACCGTGCTGCTGGTGGCCGTGATGGTTCGGCTGATCCGGACCGAACGGCAGATGGCGGCTGTGGTGACCGCCATGATCATCGGGGCCTGGCATGCGGGATTCATGCACGTTCTGGGAATCCGTCTAGGTTGGGTGCCCACATCCCTGGCTAAAGACATCGGCGTGCTTTCCGACCCGCAGACGGGAGTCATGATCCTGTTCGTTCCACTGGTCATCCTGATGGCGATTTTCGGGACGAAATTGCAGCGGATACTCTCGTGGCTGGCGATTCCCTTCGTGCTGGACAGCATTGTCGGGACGTACGAGCGGACGGGCGTGGTTGCGATAGCGTTCGAGTGCGCCCTCATTCTGCTGTATCTGCCGCGGAGAATTGTGTTTCGGCTGCTGCCGGCGCTGGCGGTTGCGGGGGGGCTGTTCTTCTTTCGGTTCACGCCGGCTGACTACTGGGAGAAGATGGCGACCGTGCTCAATCCGCACGAAGAAGCATCAGCCAACAGCCGGTTTGTGATCAACCGGGCCAGTGTGCAGATGTTCATGGATCACCCGCTCGGGGTTGGATATCGCAACTATATGTACGTCAGTCCCCGCTACCTCGGGAACGAGTTACTCACCGACGTGGGAGGCGAGCGGCTGCGGTCACCGCACAACTCTTACTTCGAGATCCTGTGTGACACGGGGATCGAAGGGTTTGTCGTGTGGATTGCCGTCTTCATCGGTGCCGTGCTTGTCCTTCGATCGGTGCGGCGCCGGGAGAACTCGGGGAACATTACTCCGCTTCAGGCGTATGCCATTGCGTTCGAAATCGGACTCTTCGGATGGGCAATCGGCGGCTGGACGCAAGACTACCAGGAAGTGGATCCGGCGTACTGGTTCGTCGGTTTTGCCGTTGTGCTGATCCGCCTCCGCCGACAGGCCGCAGCCTCCGCGGATCTGTCCGAAGAGGCAGTCGACGATAACGCCGTTGCTGTGTCGGTCGCGGCAAAATAGCCACAATGCCTAACGCCTCTCTCTATCTTTTGAGTCAGCAATCTCCCGGGGGCATGTACGTTTGCATCACTCCAAACTGGTTATTCGGGCCGCACGATGTCTCAAAATACTTCGACCGAACCGCCAGTCGTTTTCATTTGAAAGAGTATACTCTGAGCGAGCTAAAACCGTTGTTTCAGGCCGCGGGGTTTCAGCGGGTGCCTGCGTACGCTGGCACGCGAGGCAGGTTTGCACAGGTTCCATTACGTGCCGTCACACTTCTCGAGAATATCGTCAGCGCCTTCCCTTGGCGGCTCAGGCGGCATGCGGCCGAATTGCCATTATTGAGGCATCTCTTGTCGGCTGCCGTCATTGGATGGAACCCCGTCCGAAGTGATTCAGCGGCGCTATTGGATCAGGGTTGTCCTGGCATGATCATCACCAAAAGCTGGCGCGCCCGTTAACCGAATGCCAAACAAGACTGAGCCCGCATCCAGCTTGCCCGTGACTGGCTTCACGGCTCAAACGCTGACCCGCAAAGCTCTTTCAGGCGCCGGTTGGTCTGCGTCATCCACCGGTATCCGTCAGGCTCTATCCTTTGCCTCAGTTGCCATTCTTGCTCCCTTGTTGGGTCCAGAGGCCTACGGACTGTTAGGCATGGCAACTCTATTGACTAACTTTCTCTCCCAGTTCCGAGATCTGGGCACCACGTCCGCGGTGATTCAGCGTCCATTCGTTTCGGACAGACTCCTTTCCAGCCTGTTCTGGGTTAACTGCGGGCTCGGCGCGGGACTCTGCCTGATCAGCCTGGCAGCCTCCGTCGCAGTAGCGGCGTTCTTTCACGAGCCCAAACTAGCACCCATCGTCCAGGCACTTGCCGCATCGTTTTGCCTAAGTTCCTGTGGCACAATGCATTATGCCTTGTTGAGTCGTGAAATGGCTTTTGACAAGATCGCGATAGTTGACTTGTGCTCCGCGGTTGCCGGCTACTGCGTTTCGATTCCCGCGGCTCTAGCTGGCCACGGAGTTTGGAGTCTTGTGTTTGGGAATCTCACCAGCGCCGCTACATCGACCGCTCTCTACTGGACCATGTGCCGGTGGCGGCCCTCGTGGCAGTTCGACCGGGCGGAGGTACGGTCGGTAACCCGTTTTAGCCTCAATCTTTCCGGTTTCGGCATACTAAACTACTTCTCGCGAAACGCGGATAATCTGATCGTAGGGAAATACCTGGGCAGTGTGCAACTTGGATACTACCAGATGGCTTACAACCTGATGCTGTATCCCATCCAGAACATCAGTTCCGTCTTGTCGCAAGTACTATTTCCCGCGTTTTCGAAGATTCAGGACGATAACGAGCGCTTCAGGTCCGCTTACATCCGTGCTTCCATGCTGACGGCGTTGCTCACCTTCCCGGTAATGGCCGGTATGGGAATGGTCGCAGACCCTCTGATCCGAGTCGTTTTGGGCGGGAAATGGCTACCTGTAATCCTTTTGCTTCAGATCTTCGCGCCGGTTGGTTTGCTGCAATCGATTCAGACCAACACGGGGCAAATTTATGTTGCGAAAGGCCGAACCGACCGTATGTTCTATTGGGGCCTATATTCGTCTGCGGTATTTGTAATCTCCTTTCTAATTGGTGTACGGTGGGGTGCGGTTGGCGTAGCCGCCTCCTATTTCATCGCTTATTTTGCGTTCATTACTTACCCTTGCTTTGCCATTGCGTTCTCTCTCATTGGCCTAAATGTCGGGACCTACCTCCGCCACCTCTGGCCGCAGTTTGCAGTGACTGCGGTGATGGCCTTAGTCTGCGGTTTGTGGTTGCGTACTCTTGATTCATTCTCGGTACACAACGCATGGGCACGGCTAAGTACTACCGTTAGTCTGGGCTGTGGTGTCTACGTTGTGCTCCTTTTGCGCCGGCGTCCAATCGTGATCCTGCACCTCGAGGAGGTTCTAGGGCAGTGCCCCCCAAGGCTGCGTGATCGCATACTGCCAATACTGCGCGTATTTAGTCGTCACTGGCGATAACGTCCGCTGCGGCTTGCGGTGCCTTCTAGCTGCCTGCGGCCATAAGTTCAATTGCCGCTACATAACTTGCGATGGAACGCCATGGTGCGCTCCGATGGACGCGAACTGAGACTGAGGTGCTGCATGAAACCACTCGTCGATCAAGCGGACTATTATAATAAGCGTTGGGCAGCATTTGAGTACATCAATCTCTACAGCCTTGAGCGCTGCATTTTTGTACTCAGAAGCATCTGCGACCTGGGTTTGAAAGATCCCAGAATCTGCGACCTTGGCTGCGGCGCCGGATGGCTTAGCGGCATATTGAGCACAATAGGCCCGACGGTCGGCGTCGATCTCTCGCCAGAAGCCGTGGAACGGGCCACGGAACGCTACCCAGACGTCCACTTCATCTGTGCCGACGCCGTTGAATGGCAGCCGGTCACCCATGGCTTCGACATCGTAGTGAGCCAGGAGGTGATTGAGCATATATCCGATAAACGGGCGTACCTCGCCGTCGTTCATCGTGCACTTCGTCCCGGCGGCTATCTGGTGATGACGACACCAAATTTGGACGTGCTAAACGCCGTCCCTACCGCGCGAAGGAAGGCCGTGTGGGAGATCCAACCGGTGGAACTCCCTCTGACCAGGAGCGAATTGAATAAGCTTCTCAGCGAATGCGGCTTTCAGGTGTTGTCGTACGCCTCTGTGCTCACCGGATGCGGCACACTAGGCTTCCAGCGCCTGCTGAACTCCAGCAAGCTTGACTCCTTACTGTCTGTGTGTGGTCTTGCCAAGGCCTGGCGGAGGTCCCTGGGGCGGGCGGGCTATGGAATGTATCTTACGACGGTTGCACAGGCGGTTCACCGTCCATCGTGAATCGCTTCACTGCGACCTTAGGGTATGTCGCGACTTCTGTTCTTCCGTTGGAAAAGATATTGACCAGGTATCGGAGCATCACTAAGTGAAGAACGCCGTTCACTGGAAACCAACGAAGTTTGTGCGTACCCGGCAAGGTCTTAAATCGTCGCGGAATCTCGCACACGTGAGCCGGGAATCCCGTTTCATCACGGATATCGTGGCGGAACACTACGACCGCGCGATACGGGCGCACGCCGGCGGCCGCCTTCTGGACATGGGCTGTGGCCACGTGCCTTTGTATGATGTCTACCGCGAGTTGGTGCAGGAGAATGTTTGCATAGATTGGGGAAACACGATCCACGCGAATTCACATCTTGACTATACCGTGGATCTCAACGGGAAATTGCCATTTGACGACAGCTGTTTCGATTCGGTCGTTTTGACCGATGTGCTGGAGCACATCGTGGAGCCAGTCATCGCAATGTGTGAGATTGCGCGGATCCTTCGCCCGGGCGGGAAATTGATCGCGGGGGTTCCCTTCTTTTACCGCCTTCACGAGCAGCCCCACGACTACTACCGCTACACGGAATTCGCCCTCCGGCACTTCTGTAAGCTGGGCGGACTGACGGTCGTCTCCCTTGATTCATACGGCGGTCTGCCGGAGGTCCTGTTCGACCTCTCATCTAGAGTTGTCGAGTTGCTGCCCCGCCCTCTGGCTAGAGTATTGCGGCCCCTCCATGCAATAATATCTCCACTGTGCAAGCGCTCCCCCCTTTCTAAACTTTCAGAATGGAGCAGACAGTCATTCCCGCTGGGGTATGTCCTGGTCGCTCAGCGGCCGCTTGCAGGCGAGTGCTGACGCACCGGCGACCAAGCAATAAAGCGCGGTTTGCTGCGAGAGTGTATGCGGTGCGCCGCGCCGAAAACCGATTTGGCGCCCAAAGGGAAGAGTTGTCTACAGAACGATAGGAGAACAGCGATGGCCTTTCCAGAAGTAAGCGTAGTTTTGCCCTGTCACAACGAGCAAGGAAACGTTGAACGGATGCATGCGGCGATCCGGCAACTGTGGGCTAATACTTCTACGGAAGTCGAGATCATCTTTGTAGACGACGGATCGAGCGACGAGAGTGCCGAACTCATCATGAAGATCGCGGAGCACGATCCACTAATTCGCTTGGTTCGTTTCAGCCGAAACTTTGGGCACCAGGCTGCCTTGATCGCGGGCCTTACAGAGGCGAGAGGCAACGCCATCATTACGATGGACTGCGATTTTCAGCATCCTCCGGAATTGCTCCCGCAAATGGTGCAGGCTTGGGCCGGCGGCGCAAAGGTGGTTCAGATGGTCCGAACCGAGACGGCGGATGCCTCATTGGGAAAGCGGCTTACATCTCGGGGGTTCTATCGGTTGATACACCTTCTCAGCGACGTGCCGGTTGTTCCTGGCGCAGCGGACTTTCAACTCCTGGATAGGGATGTTGTAGATTACCTTCTACGGTTTCGGGAGCGGCGACCGTTTCTCCGCGGTACGATCGCGTGGCTGGGATTCCCGTCCCAACGAATTTCCTATGCGGCGCCGCCCCGGGAGTGGGGCAGATCCAGTTATGGAGTTGCCCGCATGCTGCGACTGGCTCTCGACGCCATCATCAGCCTGTCCTCCAGACCGCTACAGATCTCCTTCTATATCGGATTGAGCGTTATCGGTTTATGTCTCATTTATGCGGCTTTCATCCTCTACCATCTTGAGAAGGGCGATGAGGTGGCCGGCTGGGCTTCCACCGTGTTGATTGTCATGTTTCTTGGCGCCGTGCAATTGCTTAGCGTGGGAATTCTAGGGGAATACATTGCGCGGATCTACGACTTATGCAGAGGGCTGCCTCCATTCGTTTCGTATGGTGGCAACTCTGAGCCGGATATTTCAGTCGGCGGCGCAAGACCGCCTGTTACTACAGATCGCGGCCAGAGAGCGGTCGCACGCCCTTCAGGATACAGCCTATGAGTACTGCGTCGATGGAGAACCTTCTGAAAGAGTACCCTCGCGTGCGGCCGACCTTGCCGCCCGCCTATCAGGCGCTATACGTCGAGCACTACATTGCTAACCGCGAGGGCACCGGAACTTTGACGTCCGCCAAGCTCCGATTGGAGGCTTGGATGCACCGGCAGATTGCAGCCTGCAATCTTGGCCAATCGGTGTTGGAGATTGGCGCAGGAACCCTGAACCACCTTCCGTTCGAACCACCCGGCCTGGTGTATGACATCGTCGAGCCGTTTCGCGAACTCTGGGAGACGAGCAGCAACCGTACCCGCTTGCGGACGATCTATAAGGATATTGAGGACATTCCTTCCGAATCCGTTTACGACCGAATTGTTTCTGTAGCTGTGCTGGAGCACTTGACCTCGCTTCCGGCTATCGTCGCGTGCGCAGGTCTTCTCTTAGCGCCGAGGGGAGCGTTCTTGGCTGGGATTCCGACCGAGGGTGGCGCACTTTGGGGAACCGCATGGCGTCTCACCACGGGACCTGCGTTCAGGCTCAAAACAGGGTTAGAGTATGGCGTCATTATGCGCCATGAGCACGTCAATACGGCGGATGAGATCGTCGGCGCGGTCCAGGTCTTCTTCGGCCGCGTAACTGTTCGTCGATTCCCATTCGGTCTGAAACATTTGAGTTTCTATAGTTCGATCCAAGCTTCAGAGCCGAGAACAGAGACTTGCAGGGACTTCCTGCGGCGTTGGAGTACTCGTGCGTCTTAGCACGACCACTCAGGTCCTCCTCGCGTGTTTGCCGGTGGTCGTCCTGGCGGCAATCGCAGTGTGGTTTGTATTTCCCGTGGCCGACGATGCCTGGCTTACACTGCTTATCAAGGAGGCTGGCCATGACGCAATTCGCCCGGTCTTACAGCATCGCCCGGTCTTTGCGGCTATACTGAGTCTCATGTCGACTTCCATTCCAGCCTATCTATCCAGTGGCCTTGTACTGAATGTTCTGATTTGGCTTTTGATGGCACTTGAGACGGCATCGCTTTGGAAGTGGCTGAACCCCGCCAATCCGGAATACGGTGCGGCCGCCGGCCTTCTGGCAGTCTCACCGGTTATTACTTTAACTCAACTTACCACTTATACCGTCACAGTGCCGATAAATGTGACCATCGTACTAGGCTATGCGGCGTTTTTTATGCTTGCAGCACCGGAGAGGTATTCTCTCGGTGCTTTTCGGATGCGATTGGGCTGCGCCATGGCTGCAATTGCGTTTGCAACTGTGCTGAGCGAGTACGCCTTTGCCACTGCCGCGATAGCGTGTGTGTTCTTCCTGTACAAATGGTCCGATGTGACGTGGCCCCGGCGCGGGAGACATATCGCGTCGATCGCGGCAATATCTGGCGGGTGGCTGGTTGGGACGGCGGTATTCCGTCTGACCGCGGATCTGTCGACAATTCCCGGCAACACTTACGGAGGTACCGTCGAGATTCTCGCGAACCAGTGGAAAGAGATACTATTTCTCATTGTGAATGCGTTCTGGCGATCGCTCTTTGGAGCGATCTTTACCGCCGGGAGCGCCGTCCGGTTTACGTGGTTTGAGAAGTCGACGCTCGCGAGCGTGGCGTTTGGCGGCCTTTACGCGGTCACTCTTTGCCTCCTGGTAAGAGTTCCCCGTTCCCAGAGATCCGCTGCGGCCGTAGTAAGAAGCGACTGGCTCCGCTGGTGTTGGTATTTCGCGGCTTTGGGGGCGGGGCTGTTGCCCGTAGTCCTGCGGTCGCCGTCCGTGGGCACCGTAGGAGCGGACAGGCACATCGAAGACTTTGGTACTCGCATGTATCTCACGGCCGCGCCACTAGCCGCTTGTATATCGATTGCGATCTTTACTCGGCTGACGCGCCAACGGTATCACTGGGTTGTGTTGGGCATGGTAGGATTTATTTGCGGTCACGCCGCGTTTCTGCATGCCTGGTCGATTTACAGTGACCGCCGTTCCATCGATGCAATTGGTAGCCTGGTTAATGCCTACATTGACACTGTTCCGGGTCTAACAGTGGTAGTCACCTCTGAATATCTCGGTCGCGACTATGAGGTCACGTATTGGGCTACGAAGGGCTGGCCTCGGGATAGGTCACGCAAAGCATGGTTTGTTTGGGAGGGCAAATTAGAGAATCGTCTCGGCCACCCGGCAGATCGGACTGGCAACTGCGCGCGAATTACCGATCTCCATATCGAGGTGACTGGAATACACCGCACGGGGTCGATCTCACAGATTTTGTATGTGGACGGGACGGGCGCCGGACCGGCCGTCGAGCCATATTGTGTGGGGCTGGCAAGTATGAGTCACGCGCCTCCTGTTGCACGGGGCGCTCCGAGCGTGAATAGTGAAAGCCTCAAATAGGGCCCGCTTCGCGTTCATTCTGCCATGGTCCATCACTCACACGGGGGGTGTGAATGAAGTCGTCAGATGCCTTATGCGCGAGTGCAGTCGTAATGGCGCTTATGACCCTATACTGGTAGAGAATTGCTGGGAAGCGCCGGTTCTCGTCGAGAAGAATACTTCGGGCGTGAAAAATGTTTCTCTCAGGATGCGATCTCCCTGGGAGGAAGGGCGTTCGTTGCGAGCGTTCGTCGCGTGGTTGTTGTTCTTGCCCCTGACAGTGATCCGCCTCAGGCAACTGACCAGGCGTTACAACATTCAGGTTCTTAATGCGCACTTCCCCGATCTCTACTGCTTGAACCTGATCTTATTGAAGCGGCTGTTCCTTTTTCGGGGATCCATTATTCTGTCTTTTCATGGTTCCGACATTCGCGGCGCGTACTCCCTAGGCGCCTGGCCGCGGTGGCTTTGGAAGCGCATGCTTCGGAATGCGGATTTCCTTGTCAGTTGTTCGGCCGATTTGGGCGGCGAGATAACCGCATTTGATCCGTCCTGCCAAGAAAGGCTCCGAGTTATCCATAACGGCGTCGACGTGGAGGCCTTCCATGCCGAAGCCGATAGTAACTTCGTCTTGCCAGGGGAGCTTGCCGAAAAGCGGGTCATCCTCAGTATTGGGGCGTTTCTCTATTGGAAAGCGCATGACGTTCTGTTGAGGGCGTTCGCCTCGCTCCAAGGCAATCATCGGGACTTGGTACTCCTCGTGATTGGTGCAAGGAGGACGGAGTTTGAACGTACCCAGGCGTTGGTGAGAGAACTGGGCTTGTCGGATAAGGTGTTTCTGCTGACCAATATCCCCCATAACAGGATACCTGTCTACCTTGGCGGCGCGCGTGTGTTTGTGCTTCCCTCGCGATGGCAACCTGGCGTGTTTGGCGAGGGATTCCCTGTGGCTGTATTGGAGGCTGCCGCGGCTGGAGTACCGGTGGTGGCTGCGGCCACTTGCGGCGTAGGTGAGCTCGTCGAGGACGGCATCAGCGGCCGAATGGTGGCTTGTGAAGACGTTGTCGCCCTCGCCGCTGCCATCTGCGAGGTACTGGAAAATCCTGAAAGGGCACGGCGGTGGAACGTAAATCTTCAGGAGCGGGTACGAGAGTCGTTCACGTGGTCCCGTGCTCTCCAGCAGTATCTCAGGCTGAGTCCAGCGGTTCACCCGGAGGGTCTCGGCGCCGGGGCCAAAGACGTACTTTGAGGAATGTGTTCCGGATGCCGATTGAGGGATCGGGATGCTGCGCGTCTGCCCGGCTAGGCTGGCGCGGTAGCGGTGTTTTGAGCTGGCGATGAGAATCCTTTCGCTCAGCAGCGTATACCCCAATCCGGTCGAGCCGGAGCTTGGGCTATTTGTTCGGTCCCGCCTGACGGCGCTCGCTGAGCTGGCAGAGGTGAGAGTCATCGCCCCAGTTCCGCTACTGGACTATTCCAATCCGCGCGGCAAACTCTGGAGGAAGCCCGTTGCCGGTTTACGGAGCCACGACCAAGGGATTGAGGTGTATCATCCGCGCTGGCTGTTCCCGCCCAACGGCATGCCGGTCAATGTGGCGTTCCAGTTCGGGCGGCTTTTGCCTCTCGTGCAACGAATTCGCCGGGAGTTCGATTTCGACCTGATCGACGCCCACTTCTGCTATCCCGAGGGGGTCACCGCCGCCCTACTGAGCGCGGTTTACCACAGGCCGTTCGCGGTTACGCTGCGGGGAAGCGAGTTGACCTTTGATCGCTACCGCCCGCGGCGTGCCGTCATGCGGTGGGCCATCCGACGCGCCGACGCCGTCATTGCGGTCGCCGAGCCCCTCCGGCAGTTTGCAGTTTCGCGGGGGGCCGCACCGGAGCGCACAGTATCGATTCCCAATGGGATCGATGCCCGCGTCTTCTTTCCCCGGGACAGGCGGGCAATACGGCGGGAACTCGGAGTGGAGTCATACCGGAAGGTCATCCTTTCGACAGGGGAACTAATCGAAGCCAAGGGCCATCAATTGGTCGTCAAGGCTTTGCAGGGATTGTTGAAGGTTGGCTTGGATGCGGAAGTCTGGATTGCGGGGGGAACGGCGAGGGGTGGGCCCCAGTTCGAGCAGACGTTGCGTGGCATGATCCGTGAATGGGGGCTTGAGTCCAGAGTGAAACTGCTCGGCTGGGTCCACCGCGACCGTCTGCCGGAACTGCTTTCCGCCGCTGATATTTTCTGCCTTGCCAGTTATAGCGAGGGGTGGCCGAATGTTGTTCTTGAGGCGCTCGCATGCGGCACCCCGGTGGTTGCCACGCGTGTAGGTGGCGTTCCCGAGATGATCGTGGACCCCTCCTTCGGCACGGTCGTCCCTCCCCGTGATGCCACCGCGCTGGAAAATGCATTGGCCGCTGCGCTGCAGCGCGAGTGGGACTGTGCGCTCATCTCACGATGGGGCCGTTCTCGAACCTGGAGCCGGGTGGCCAGAGAAGTGCTGGACGTCTTCGAACGGATCGTCTCCGATCCCGCGCCAACTAACCGCGAGCAGAGTTTCCTTCGCCATTTTCGCTGATCGGCAACAAGTGCTGTTCGCCGCCAGGGGTCGCTTGGGCATCAATTGAAAGCCGTCGCCGAAGAAGCTTTGCAGACGATAACCGAAAGCTGCCTACATAAGATATAATAAAATTGCGGTAGTTTGCCTTGTATTTTGGCGTTGGACCGTTCGGGGCAGGCTGGTGCTCCGCAACCGCCCATACCAAACGAACCTAATCCCATTTTCGGACACTTCAGGAACCCATGGCCAAGATTCTGGTCACCGGCGCCGCCGGCTTCATTGGAATGCATCTTTCGCTCCGCCTGCTGGAGCGTGGAGACGAAGTCCTCGGCATCGATAACCTCAACGAATACTACGATGCTTCGCTCAAGCAGGCGAGGCTCGCCCGGTTGCAGCACCCCGGCTTCCGATTCCTTAAGACAGATCTGGCGGACCGGTCCGCCATTGAATCCATCTTTCAGTCCCAGCCTTTCGATGGAGTAGTCAACCTTGCCGCGCAGGCCGGTGTGCGGTACTCTCTGCAGAACCCGCACGTCTACGTGGAGAGCAACCTCGTTGGGTTTCTCAATCTTTTGGAAGGCTGTCGTCACCACCCTCCCCGCCATCTGGTCTTCGCCTCGTCGAGCTCTGTGTACGGCAACAGCCCTCACGTCCCGTTTTCGGTGAACGACAACGTGGATCACCCCGTTAGTCTCTACGCCGCCACCAAAAAATCCAATGAACTGATGGCTCACACCTATAGTCACCTCTACGGGCTGCCAGTCACCGGGCTTCGGTTTTTCACCGTTTATGGCCCATGGGGCCGTCCGGATATGGCCTATTTCTCCTTCACGAAGGCCATCCTGGAAGGTAACCCGATCGATGTTTTCAACTATGGCAAGCTGCAGCGCGATTTTACCTACGTCGATGACATCGTCGAAGGCGTGATTCGTGTTTTAGACCGGCCGCCCCTGCCCAATCCGGATTGGGCGGCACAGCCGGATCCGTCCACCAGCTCGGCGCCTTACCGCATATACAACATCGAGAATCACCGCCCCGTGGAACTGAAGCGTTTCATCGAAATCCTGGAAGGCTGCCTGGGAAAAGAAGCGGTCAAGCGATATGTGCCGCATCAGCCCGGCGATGTGTTCGCTACCTTCGCGGATATCGAGCAGTTGACCCGCGATACGGGCTTTCAACCTACCACGTCCATCGAAGACGGCCTCGCTCGTTTTGTGGATTGGTATCGCTCCTACTATCATGTGGATAAGAACTGATGCGCGGCCTATTCGACATCGAACGCGGCTCCAACGCCATCAGACTTTGCTCATTGGTACGCCAGTTGCGTTCCCAACCGGATCGCCCGGATTCTGGCCGAAGACAGCCACCCGGAGTATGATTCAGTGAGTTTCTGCCATGTGCGGGATTAACGGTCTCTTTCATTTCGACAGCGCTCATCCGGTGGAGGCTGACCTCGTCCACCAGATGCGCTCGGTGGCCAGTCACCGCGGCCCCGATGACCATGGCAGCTATATCCGGGCCAATGTCGGGCTCGGCTTCAACCGCCTCAGCATCATCGACCTCTCGGGCGGCCACCAGCCGATGTCGAACGAGGACGGAACCGTTTGGATTGTATTCAACGGAGAAATCTACAATTTCGCCTCCCTGCACGACGATCTTATCTCTCGTGGGCATCGCTTCCGCACCCGCTCGGACACGGAAACCATCGTCCATGCGTGGGAGGAATACGGCGAGGGCTGCCTTGAGAAGTTGCGCGGTATGTTTGCCTTCGCCATCTGGGACGAGCGGCAACAAGTGCTGTTTGCCGCCAGGGACCGACTCGGCATCAAGCCCTTCTACTACTACCAGGACCATCGCCTTTTCGCATTCGCCTCCGAGATCAAATCGCTGCTGGAGGTCCCGGAGATCCCGGTTGAGATCGAGACCGATGCGCTCACGGAGTTTCTCCGCCGCCGATACGTGATCGCACCCAACACAATGCTGAAGGGTATCCGGAAACTTCAGCCGGGACACAGTATTCGGGTGACAACAGAAGGGGTACAGGTACGGCGCTACTGGGACGTGCCGCTCCAGGAACCGATGCGGATCAGCGAGCAGGAGGCTCTTGAGCAAACCGGGGCCTTGATTGAGGAATGTGTCCGCATGCACCTGGTGTCCGACGTGCCACTGGGCGCTTTTCTCTCTGGCGGAATAGACTCCAGTCTCGTGGTCGCACTGATGTCGAAGCTCGGCGTTCGCGACATCAAAACTTTCTCCATCGGCTACGACAATCCGGAGAGCGAACTCCGCTATGCGCGGGTTGTAGCGGACCGTTTCCACACAGACCACAACGAACTGATATTGTCGCCAGTGGAGTTTCGTGATGTCCTTCCGAGAATCGTCTGGCACATGGACGAGCCCGTGGGCGACACGGCCTGCATCCCGCTGTTCTATTTGGCCGAGTTTGCACGGAAAGAGGTTAAGGTCGTTCTTTCCGGGGAGGGCTCCGACGAAATCTTCGGCGGCTACCCGATCTATTCACGCATGTTGGACTTCGAACGTTACAATCGAATGCCGTTTGCAGGCGCGATTGGACAAGTGCTCAGCTCACTCGCTGGCGACACCAAAATCCGCAAGTATGGCGACATGCTTGGGCGCCCCTTAGAATGGCGTTACGGAGGCGTCGGCGGACTCTTCTCGCAGGCGCAGGCTGAACGACTCCGGCCGGGAGCCGGTGGGTTCAACGGCGTTGAGCGCGCATATGAGCGCTGCGCGGGACTGCCGCCGTTAACTCGTATGTCGTATGTCGATTTGAAGACATGGCTTGCCGATGACCTGCTGGTTAAAGCGGACCGAATGACGATGGGCAACTCACTCGAGCTCCGCGTGCCGTTCCTCGATCACGTGCTGGTTGAGTTTGCGTCGCGGCTTCCGGCGGAGCTCAAAGTACAAGGCAGCACGACGAAGTACCTGTTGAAGAAATGGGCTGAGCGCCTCCTGCCAACCGAAATCGTCTACCGCACGAAGAAGGGTTTTCCGGTGCCGACGAAGACGTGGTTCAGGAGTGATCTGGCAGGCTTCGCGCGCGAAACGCTGCTGGCCACTGAGGGACCGGTCCGGCATTTCTTCTCGCAACCGGAAGTGGAGCATCTTTTGGCGATCCATCAGCGCGAAAACCGCAGCGAACAGATTTACTCCCTGCTCGTGCTAGATGCTTGGTACAACCAGTTCGTCCATCGATCTGCGCCCATTACAAATTAAACTAACAGCCGTGCCCTGCCGTGGAACTGTACAGCCATCTGATCCAACGATTAGCTCTCCCCTCGGTTTCCCTTTTCACGGAGAGTCGTTTCTGGGACATCTATCGCGCGTTCTTCCGGCCCGGCTCCACAAACGCCTTTTCCCCTTCCGCCGGGGCTACTCTTCATCGCGTACGCGAAGTGCTTGCACACGCATACAGGAACGTTGATTTTTACCGCAAGCGCATGGACGAGTGTGGGCTAGACCCAGGGAGTATCCACAGTCTCGACGATCTGCAAAAGCTGCCGCCTACCACCAAGTCAGATATAGCCGCTCACTTTCCGGACGCGATCACCGATGCCTCCCAACAGTATCGCCCCTGGCGATACCGATCCACGTCGGGGACCATTGAACGACTGACCGTCGTTCACGACTATCGCAAGCGGGATACTGTCCGCGCCGCGGAGATCCTGGCAGTTCACTGTGCCACAAAGTACCGCCCGGGGATGAAATACATGGAGATCCCGCCGGATGTCTGCCGGAACGTCTGTGGTGCTGCGAACACGGTGGATCCAAATATTTTCCGCTACGCGCTTGACAGTATGCTTGCGCGGAAGTTGTTCGATGCCGATGTGGTCTCGGATCTCCGTGGACTGGCGGAGAGACAACTGCTCTATCGCCGCCTGACGTTGCCTTCCTATGGCCATGAGGGCGCGATTCAGACACCTGTTGTCTTGAACAACTATCTACAGCAGATCAGAGAGTATCGTCCGTTCATTGTAAAAGCGCTGCCCATCTACCTATACATGCTGGCCCTGCACATTCAGGAGCATGGTTTACAGCCCTCCAAAATTCCCGGCGGGCTTATGCCGATGGGCTCGTCCATTACCCCGCACATGAAGCGCGTCGTCGAGTCGGCTTTTCAG